>JACCDK010591812.1_pt1 | contig 11021 bp, 6 predicted proteins | sample 7445871 | NCBI WGS metagenome assembly JACCDK01 (sample SAMN15323436, study PRJNA562643) | freshwater metagenome | isolation source: river surface water | place: USA:Blue River Watershed | collected 2017-08-15
AAGGTTTTAGCACTAACACTTTCTGCATTTGGTTTGAAATCAACAAACTTAAATGCTCAAATTTGTGGTGCAACAAATTCTTACGGTTGTTCAATTGACTGGTTTTCAGGTGTGGAGATCAAGAACAGTAAAGGTGATGTTGCTAGTTTTACTGGTTTAACCTGTTCCAATACAGGAGCAACCAATAAGCTTATGACAACAACTCCTTGTATTGATTTTACCCCAGGCGAAACCATTGAAATTAAAATCACCAATGGTTGCACTTATTATGAGTGGGCAGGTGTGTGGTTAGACTTGAATGGCGACAATAAGCTCGATGCGAGTGAATGTTTGTCTGGTCCTTCTGGACCAATTGGTCAAGTTGCTCCTAATGGAGGTACTAGCACTGGTTCTATCAAGATTCCTTGTAACAGTACTTTTTCAGGAACAGCAATCTTGCGTGTGCGTTGTTTGTATATTTCAGTAAACGCGAACCAAGGTTGTGGTACTGTAAGTGATTATGGTAACATTATGGATTTCCAAGTGAACATTAAAAAGGTAACTCCTCCAGTTGCTGATTTTACAGTTCCTAAAGGAAATAAATATACCAAAGCTCCAATTACATTCGTAGCAAATGGCGGTGGAAATTGGAATTACAAATGGACATATGCTGGTGCCGGTAAAGTAGGAAACAACAACACTTACAAAGGTGTAAAAAGCTGGGATTCAGCGGGTACATACAATGTAAGATTGGATGTTGATTATTGTGGTATCAAAGATTCAATCGACAAATCAGTTACAATTGTTAAACCAACTGCTAAACCAGTTGCTGATTTTATTTCTGATATCAATGAAGTTGAATTGAGTTTTAGCTGTCAATTATTCGACTTAAGTAACAATGGTGCTTGGGATTATAAATGGTCTATCATCAGTCCTACAGGTGCCGATGACCAAACCATCACTGGAAATCCTCAACCTGTAGTTTACTTAGGAGAAACAGGTTGGTACAATGTATGTTTAGAGTCTTATAATGATATTGGATGGAGTGACAGTTTATGTAAAAAGAAATACATAGAATGTACCCCTGCAGCTGTTTATTACCATGGTCCTTCTAAAGAAGCGGCAAATAAAAAAGGTATTCTTTATGATCACAATGGTCCAACAGGTGACTATGCAAATGGTCGTAAGCAATCTATTGACTATATTAAAATCATTCCTTGTGGAGCTAAAGAAATCAGATTCAGTTTCTTGGATTTGAACTTAGCGGATAACAATGACATCATTAAATTTTATGATGGTGATCAAGCGGATCCATCAAAATTAGTTGCTGCTGTAAATGCTGGAAATCAAGCGTTCTATGACACTTCTATTATCAAATGCAAATCTGGTGTGGCTTATATCACTTTCGAATCTAGTTCTTCTGGAACTGGTCGTGGTTACATTATCTCTTGGGAGAGTGATTTAAATCCTCCTACTTTACCAAAACCATCTTGGACAAGTGAATACAAGAAATATGGTGTTGGAGTAAATATCGATTTCAAAAATACAACAGCCAACGTGAGTGGTTTACCTAATTATGAGTGGACAACTTCTGATGGAGGTTATAGCACAAGTTCTGATTTTAACTATGCGTTTACCACAGATGGTACATATAAAGTATGTTTAACTGCACAAACTTGTACTGGTATTGATTCATTCTGCTCTACTGTTGACATTGAAACACCAACAGCTGCTTGGCAGGTAGATTATAAAGCGAGCAATTTACGTCCTAGTATTGGTGAAGTTGTAACTTTACAAACCAAAACTGATTATGCAAACGTTTTTGAATGGAGTATTTTCCCTACAACATTCACTTATGAAAACGGAACAAATAAAGCTTCTCAAAATCCACAGGTTAAATTTACAGCAGGTGGTCCTTATACATTTACTTTGAGCGCATATAATGCTGCTGCGGGTAAATCAGCTTCTGAAAAGAAAGTCATTAAAAATAAATATGTTGTTGTGATTGATTATTGCACACCGTTGGTTGATATGTTGAGTTCTGACGTTGCAATCAATTCAGTTGTGGTAAAAGATAATAACAACAGAACTGTAATCAATAATGCTTCTACAGGTGGTGTTGCTTACTACACTGATTATTCAGATCCCAAATATCCTGCGAAAATGACATTTGGTTCTAAATACGATATCACCGTAGATAGAAAAACAAATTCTAACCCTGTAAATTACAAAGCTTGGATTGATTGGAATATTGACGGTGACTTTACCGATGCCGGTGAAGAAATTATGAGTTCTGGTGCAATTACTGGAACTTCTGTAAACGCAAGTTTCACTGTGCCTAAATTGAAAAATAGTTTCGAAGGAAAAACCAAAATGCGTGTAGGGGTTTCTTACGGTTCGTTCGCAAACTCTCCATGTGGAGTTAACCAAGTTGGAGAATTTGAAGATTATTTAATAGACTTAGCAAACGACAATACGAAGCCAGTGATTTCTTTGGTAGGTTCAGACACCATTCGTGTGGAGAAATCTTCAAGCCTAAGCTCTTGCTATTCTGAAATCGCTTCTAAAACTTACAGTGCATCTGATGCAACTGAAGGTGACTTAACCAATGAAGTTATTTTGAATTCTGATTTGGATTGCACCGTGCCAGGTGTTTACAGCATTAACTTTACCTTAGAAGATGCTTCTGGTAACAAAGCCGATTCTAGAACTCGTTTTGTAATTGTAGTATTAGACAGAACTGCGCCAGTGTTAACTTTAAATGGTAACGCGTCAATGCAAATTGACCAGTGTTCTAACTTCACAGATCCGGGTGCTGTTGCCATGGATAATATCGATGGTAACTTAACCAGCACTATTTTAACTACAGGTACTGTAGATTCTAAAAAAGTTGGTGATTATAAAATTGTATATTCTGTGAAAGATGCACAAGGAAATACTTCAACTTTAACTAGAACTGTTTTGGTTCGTGATACAACCAAACCAGGCATCTATTTGTTGGGTAAGAAAATTGTAAACAACTCAACCATTGATGTTCAAATTAAAAGTCCTTTTGTAGACGATATCTATGCTTACGATGAGTGTAATGGTAATTTGTTTATCAGCAAAAATGCTGGTTTCAACGGTCCTGTAAACAATCAAGTTCGTGCAACTTATCCTGTTATGTACAACGCTGTAGATCCTTCAGGAAACAAAGCTCTTGAAGATGGTTTTGTAATCAACTACCGTGTAGATGATTTCATTGCTCCTACAATTGAATTGAATACTGAAGATACTGTTTACCACGATGTATTAACTCCATATTCTTCAAGAAACGTTTCTACCAATGATAACTACTATTTGAATTCTCAAATTAGTGTTTCAAGAAAAGGAAATGTTGATCCTTATACTTTAGGGGTTTACGCAGAAGTATTTACAGCTACAGATGGTAGTGGAAATGCAACTTCTAAAACCAGATATGTAAAAGTAGTTGACCAAATTGCTCCACAAATTGTTGCAAATGCTGTAAACGTTTGTGTTGGTGTGCCTTTCTGGGCAATGAGTGGTTTGATTTTGAAAGATAACTACTATGGAACTTCTGATTTGATCGACAGAGTAAAAGTAATCAATAGCAATGTAAATATTTGGGAGTCTGGCTCTTACTTCATTGCTTACGAAGTGACAGACCCTAGTGGAAATACTTCAACAACTGTGATTAGAGATGTTTTTGTAGCTTACCCACCAAATTGTACCAATACCTTCACTGGTGTTGAGAACTTTAACTTAAACGATGCTGTTTCTGTTTATCCAAATCCAACTTCTAACAAAGTGAAAATTGGGTATGCCCTAAACAACAATAAACCTGTAAACATTGAAGTAACAAATGCTTTAGGTGCTGTTGTGGCTCGTTTGAATAACGTTAACTCTGGTTTCGGTACTGCTGAAATTAACCTTGGTGACTTCGGTCGTGGAATGTATTTGATTCGTTTCACTAACGATGGTCAATCGATCACTAAAAAAGTAATTGTTCAAGATTAATCAATCTTAAATAGATCATCAAAGGTGGCTGCTTGCAGCCACCTTTTTTTTTGCGCTTATTGCAAATGTTAAACTTAAAATGTTTCGCAGAAATGCAAATCTTTTTCGCACCAAATGTCCCTCAAAATAAAAAAGCAGGACAATTCCTTGCCCTGCTTTTTTCATGTTGGTATTAAACGTTTATTTCTGAATGACGTAATGAGCGGCGTTGCCCATGTTTTGCTGCATGATGATTTTTCCGAATTGCTTCATTTCATCGCTGCTCGATTCAATTGGCTGGTAAATACTCAATAAATCTAAGTGCTCAACGATGTGAATATTCAATCCCATTGAGCCTAAATGTTCAATCAATGGCATGTGCTTGTTTTCCTTACTATCAATCACACATCTAAAATGAATCGCCGAATTTTGCATGAGGTGGGCGCGAACTTTGTAATGACTCAATGCCTCAAAAATTTGCTTTAAATGCTCTTCAACAATGAAGTTAAAGTCCTTGGTGCTAATTTCAAGCATCATTTGATTCGATTTATGAATTTTACAAGGTACTGAAAGTGGTTTCGAATCTTCACTCACTTTGGTGCCTGGTTCGGTAATATTGATAAACGACTTTACGAATAAAGGAATGTTGGCAGCCTTCAGCGGTTGAATGGTTTTAGGGTGAATCACAGACGCTCCGTAGTAGGCCAATTCAATGGCATCGTTATAGCTTAATTCGGAAATGAGCACAGTGTTCTCGAATTTCTTAGGATCGGCGTTCATCACTCCGGCAACATCCTTCCAAATGGTCACAGATTCTGCCCCTAACAGTTTGCCAAAAATAGCGGCACTATAATCGGAACCCTCTCTGCCTAAGGTGGTTGTTTCTCCTTTTTCACCCTTGCCAATAAATCCTTGTGTGATTATTAAGTTCTTCGCAGCCAATGGTTTCAAACGGTTCGAAACAACTTTTTCTGTTTCTTCCCATTGAACCTTCGCATCGCGATAGCGGCTATCGGTGATGATGAAATTGCGGGCATCAATCCATTGATTTTGGATGTTCTGACTCAACAAATATGCACTTACAATGCGCGTAGAAATGAGTTCTCCATAACTTACTATTTGATCGTAAAGGAAATCATAATCGTCTTTTAGGTTCTCATTATCAATTAAACACTCTAATTCTAAAAATAAATTTCTCACTTCATTAATCCAAATGAACGCATTTTCTTGGAACAATTCATCGAGTAATTCATTGTGCGATTGAATGATAGATTGTAAAACCTCTGAAGCCGATTTTTCATTCTTAAATGTAGCATTTACAAGGGTTTCGAGTGCGTTTGTGGTTTTGCCCATAGCACTAATCACCACCAAAATGTCATTGTTTTTTTCTTGCGAAATGATGTTCGCAACGTTTCTAACGCCTGCAGCATCTTTCACAGATGCACCACCGAATTTGTAAATCTTCATCTCTTCTTTGTAAATGATAGGGTAAAATATATTATTTTGTTGTTGTTTTGCAAAATAAATACTAAAATCTCACACTACCCCTATGCCGCATTCAGGATTAATTACTTTAGAACAATTTATTGTAGACCAACAATCGTTATACAAAGAGTCAAGAGGTTCATTGAGCCGCATTTTCAGATCGCTAGAACTTGCTGCGAAAGTTGTCAATAGAGATGTTCGTAAAGCTGGATTGGTTGATATTTTGGGAAATCAAGGTTCAACAAACACCCATGGCGAGGAGCAAAAGAAACTCGATGTTATTGCCAATGAAGTGTTTATTGCTGCCCTTTCTAAAAGTGGTGAAGTGGCTGTGATCATTTCTGAAGAAAATGATGATCCTGTTTTTATCGAGGGATGTGAAAATGAAAAATACATCATTGCCATCGATCCATTAGATGGAAGTAGCAACATTGATGTGAACGCAAGTATCGGAACAATTTTTTCAATATACCGACGTTCAAATTTTGCACAAGCGCCAACAGCGGCAGATTGCATGCAAAAAGGTAAACACCAAGTTGCAGCGGGTTATATTATTTATGGTAGCAGTACCATGTTGGTGTATACCACAGGATTGGGTGTGAATGGATTCACACTCGACGATTCAATCCAAGAGTTTTGCTTGTCGCATCCAAACATTCAAACCCCGCAAGATGGCAAAATTTTTAGTGTAAATGAAGGTAATTTGCACGATTTTCCAGACGGTATCAAACGCTATGTTCAATATTGCAAGGAAAAAGATAAAGCAACAAACCGCCCCTATGGAGCAAGATACATTGGGAGTTTAATTGCAGATTTTCATAGAAACCTTTTGAAAGGGGGCATCTTTATGTATCCTGCAACTGAAAAAACGCCAAATGGTAAACTTCGTTTGATGTATGAGTGCAATCCAATGGCATTTATCGTGGAACAAGCTGGTGGTCAGGCTTCTACTGGTACAGGTAGAATCTTAGACTTATTGCCAACAGATTTGCATCAAAGAGCTCCAATTTACATTGGTTCTTCAAATATGGTCGATCAATGTGTGCAGATGCTCACAGAAGACGCCTCTTTGGTGAACAATTAATCGGCATTCAATAAATCAAAAATTTCCAAAGATTTCAATTGTTTCTGAGGAAATAAATGATGCTGTAAATGATATGTGAGCTTATCTACAATCATTCTTCTTTCTGTTTTATTTAATTGAGGGACATTTCCTTGTGTGATGCTATGAATGGCCTGATTCATCCATACGTCCGTTTTAAAGTGATTGGGCGTTGATGGGGTACTCGGTTGTCCCGTTGTTAAATCAATTGATTTAGAGAGTCCTGAGTGCCAATCTATCTCGTATCCAAGTTGCATGCCCAGGCCAATTAAAAAGGCAATGGGTAAATAAACCAAATTTTTGGAAGGTTCTAACTGTTGGAAATGGTTGAAAATATAATCAAAAAGGGTAGGGTCGGAATGGTCTTCCTGGATGCAAAGTCCAATGATTTCTAAGTAAAACCATTTTATTTGTTGTATGGCAAAGGCATCATAGGCTACATTTTGCCCCAATGATGAAATTTCTTTGATGCGGAGTAATCCAGGGTTTATTTTGACATTAAAAATAATTTCAACGGTATTGCCCAATTGATAATAGGCATTCTTATTGTCCTTCTTATGAAGTCCCTGCACTAAAAAACGCTGCAACCCAATTTCCCGAGTGTACATTGTAACCACCGAAGCGTGATCGGTGTAGGGAATTTTTTTGAGAATGAGTGCTTGCGATTTAAGGAGCATCAATCAACCCAATCGGCAATGAATAAATTCGTATCGCGTGTGCCACCATTGTTTCTGTTGCTGCTAAATACCAATTTTTTGCCATCTGGCGAAAACATTGGAAAGGCGTTGAAAATACTCGCGTTGGTAATTCTTTCTAAATTTCCTGATTGAATGTCAATCATATACAATTGGAAATCGTAACCTCGCTTGCTATGGTGATTGCTCGAAAAAATAATTTTATTGCCCTTTGGATGGAAGAATGGCGCCCAATTGGCTTTGCCTAATTTTGTGATTTGTTTTAAATCGGTACCATCAACATTTACAGTGTAAATTTCCATGTTGGTTGGTGCAACTAAATTTCTTGACAATAAATCTTTGTATTGAGTAATTTCTTCAGGGGTACTTGGTCTAGAAGCTCTAAACACCAATTTTTTACTGTCTGGTGAGAAAAATGCACCTCCATCATACCCAAGTCCAAAGGTAATTTGACGTGGATTTGACCCATCAATGTCCATGATCCACAATTCTAAATCACCACTGCGTGTGCTTGTGAATACAATTGATCTTCCATCTGGAGAAACAGTTGCCTCTGCATCGTAACCTGGTTCATGTGTCAACTGTTTTTGTATCTTGCTGTTTTCATCGGCAACAAAGATGTCGAAATCGGCATAAACCGGCCATAAATAAGCGCCAGAGGTTTCAGGAACTGGAGGACAAGCATTGTTTCCTAAATGGGTACTCGCATAGAGCATATGCTTGTTGTCGGGCATGTAATAAGAGCAAGTTGTTCTTCCTAATCCAGTACTCAACATTTTTGGCTTGTAACTACCACCTTTAAAACTATCAATTTTGCTGAAAAATATTTGGTCGCAGTTTACGCCCCACTTTTGGTAGTTGCTCTGAAACACCAACGATTGGTTGTCGAAACTAAAGTAAGCTTCAGCATTGTCGCCACCAAAAGTAAGTTGTTTCAAATTTTTCAAATGCGTTTCAGGCATTGTGTCAATTTGAGTTGGCGTTTGAGAACCATGGTGTTGCGCAAAACCATTCAATGCAAAGATTGAAGATACTGCTGCGAAAAATATTTTTTTCATGAGTGCAAATTTATTGAAACTTAAAGTAACTGCCAAGCCATTTTCGGATAGCCTTTACGGCCTTGATCATCGTAAAAATCTACGAATTTCATTTTGAAATATTGGTTGGTTGCCGTTTTAATGATATAAAATCGGTTTGGTAAAATGGTGTATTTACTGCTTTGCTGGCTATACTCTTTCCAATCGTAGCCAATTTCTTCAGCGTTAGAGTTGAAAGATTGTTTTTCAGCAAATGATTTGTCGCAACCATTGTACGAAATTCCGTTATCTATTTGGCAAACTTGTATGTTTTTATGGTTTGTGAGTGCACCACGAATGATGTACGGATATGGATTTCCATTGGCGTCGTCAATCGATTCTTTGTAAGTTGTAAACACCAAATCCCAGTTTGTACTTTTTACCGGTTCGTTGGAAACAGTGTCCTTCTTACTAAAAGAATAATACACATAATTGAATTCTGGCTTGGTTTCAATTTGAGTGAGGTAAGCCACATTCGGGATGCTTAAATACCCCCATTTAAATTGATAGGCACCACCTTTTACGCCTAAAAGTTGAATTTTTATGTAACGGTAGTTTTTCAGTGTGTCTGTTCCACGGTCTAAAATGTAAATGGCGTTTTTACCATTATATCCATCCACTGTTTTCTCAAAGCAATTGCCAAAAGCACTCGAATCGATTTTGCCATTCGGATGGTCAAATTTCCATACGGCATTGTTTAAATGAAGTGGAGAGGCATCGTTGAATGAAACACCTTGAATTTCGCAAACAGAAAAATACGAATTTTTACCACCACAAATGATAATCGAAGGGTCGTCTTGGCATGACACAGCAATGTCCCAATTTCCAAATTGATTGGTGTAAGTTTTCTGGGTTTCAAAATCAAACCAAAGTTGGTTTTCATAATTCTCACCCATAGCAAAAGTTTGTGTTTGGATGCCTACAGGAACATTTGGTTTGGGATAAAGTGCTTCTTCTTTTTCACACGAAGCTAATCCCAACACCGCTATCAACATCAATACTATTTGATTTTTCACTTTCACCTCTACAAAGTTAACCTACATTGAACAAAAAAGTTTCTTCCCGCAGAAATATTCATATTGCCTGTTCCTCCACCATGAATAGCCCCAGTGCCGGCAGACGATAGAATTTGCGTTACATTCATCACATTCTTACATCCAAATTGAATGTCTAATTTATCTTTAAAAAAGGTTTTATTTAAACTCAAATCAGCCATGTAGTAGGGCGCAATTTCAAACGACTTTCCATTTTCCTCGAATCCAATATTTTTGCCCGTGTAACGGCTAAAAACTTGAATGGAGACGCCTGGCTTTTTAAATTTATAAGAAACATTGAAACTGGTTTGAATCACACTCCAATTTTTCGAGGTTGTTGAACTTTCACTCTTGCTTTCATTGTTGATCCAAGACGCACTCAATTTAAATTGAAAATCATTTCTGAAATATTCGGTTTGAGTGGTGATTCCTTGAGAATTCATTTTTCCAACATTGATATATTGATAGAGATTGGTTCGGGCATCGATTAAAGCTAACTGAATTTGATTGGTAATGAAGTTTTTAAAATAAGACACTTTAAAAGTGGCTGCTGCATTTTTGCCAATGATGTGGCGGTAATCCATTGACCCAATGAAATTGTGCGCCGTTTCGGTGCTCAAATTTTGGTTACCTTGAACATTGTGATTGATGTCGACAAACAAAAAATACATTTCTTTTAAAGTAGGAGCCCTAAATCCTCTGGCGTACGAGCCTCTAAAAATCAAATATTTAGTGGCGTTGTATTTAATTTGTAGGGATGGAATCACAGGTGCCAATTTAAACCCATTTCCGAGGATTTCAGGGAATGGATTTTTACCAAACTGGTTATTGTATATGAATCGAAGCGAAGGCTTAATTTGGATTTTCGTTGATGGGCTGTAATCTACAGTTGTGAAAATTGCAAAATCATAGATGCCATCTTTTTGCGAAACGCGCAACGTTTTGATGTTCTCGTATTGAAATTCGTACCCTGTAAGCCAGTCGAATTTTTTATTTGTACTTAACTTACTCCACAGCCCGCGCATGTTAATTTGCTCATTCACCGTAGTATCTTGGTCGGCTGGTCTTGTTATGGTTTCAATTCCCTCCACCAAATCTCTCCTCACCATTTGTTTGGTGCGGGTGAATATATTGTAGCTGTTTTGAAATTGTAGTTTGTTGCCTTTTCCTAAAGTGAAATCTGAAATCTGCAGAAAGTCAAGTCTCTTGGTATAAAAGTAATTATTATAACCTGTTACCGTAATTAAATTGTATTCGGCATCGGTTCTGTCGGTGAGTTTTTCATTGAAAACGGTTGTTTTGAGAGAATGCGACGATTTTTTCAAATTGTAGCTCAATCCCATTGAACTAAATACTTTTGTTTTCGGTTTCCAGTCGTAAGAACGCGTTTCCAAATTAAAATCGGTGCCTGAATAAAACTGACGACCCAAATCGCCGGTGATTCCAATTGCTCCGTTTTTTGTTAAGCTTCCTAGCTGAAAATTAAGATCGTTGTTTACATTTCCAACCCCATCTATGAAGTTGTTCAGTTGTAATTTATTGGTGTTTTTAATCGGTTTTTTAGTGATGATGTTCACAACGCCACCAATAGCGTCTGAACCATATACCACACTCATGGGTCCCTCAATCACTTCAATTCTGTCAACATTGCTCA
>JACCDK010639558.1_pt1 | contig 11017 bp, 13 predicted proteins | sample 7445871 | NCBI WGS metagenome assembly JACCDK01 (sample SAMN15323436, study PRJNA562643) | freshwater metagenome | isolation source: river surface water | place: USA:Blue River Watershed | collected 2017-08-15
AATGAATATGGGACTGTTGAATATCCGCTACGCTAGTTTAGTGTTTGAGTAGGTTACTTGCCTAAGCAAAGCTTAAGCAAGATTGACCACAGGTTACTTTCCTAAGCAAAGCTTAAGCAAGATTGACCACAGGTTACTTGCCTAAGCAAAGCTTAAGCAAGATTGACCACAGGTTACTTGCCTAAGCAAAGCTTAAGCAAGATTAAACTTAGATTTGGTATTATTAGCTACTTTGGATTTTTCAGTGACACTTAGGATATGTTCATCACTATCTAGTTCTACTAGGAGCTCTAAATTACGGCGTTCTTTCTTTGTGTAGTTAGGATAGCAGGAGATAATGTCTTTTTCACTAAGAGCTGACTTACCTGTAAGTTGTCTATATTCATCATCAACCTTCTTCAATAAAGCAGCACCATCGGGCGTTTTTATCATTTTAGCTACTTTTTCACGAGTCCAATCTGCTTGAAACCCAGCTAGCTTTAAGGCGTCGCAGGGTTCTAGTTTCTTGGGGGCCGATAGCGGCTTTTTAGAGACAATTCTGGGCATATTAGAGGATTTTATAGGTTGGCCTCTAATACGATATTCCACAAGTACTTTATCTACTTCCATGTCTTCTAGTTTGAATGGTTGAATATTAGGGCATCTAGAGACAATAGATTTGGGTTCTTTGATAGCTTTAGCAAGTTCAGCCGGTGATTTTAAGGACTGGTCGTAGAGGCTCTTTTTTAGTACAGACTCTTTCTTTTCGACTTTTTTAGGACGTTCATCTTCGCACATACAATCTTCATCGTGTTTTGTACTCATTTATAATTATTTGAGATTTTAAAGTAACTTAAAAATAACGATTAGAATTTTAGTTAAGCACCTATACATGCCGGAAGACAAACGACCCCATACTACTAGACGTTACTTTACCCAAAGTTTTTGTCTAGAATCACTAATTAAATATGATAGGGATATGCTACTACATGGCGAACAAAGGTCTTGGTGGGACCGCAGACACCACTATCCTAAAGAAATTAGTATTTATCAACATGGTACCCTCATTCGTACTGTTACATGGTACATCAATGGTAATGTTAAAAAAACTATTAATACATATCGAGATATGAAAGATATATGCGAGTACTATCCTAATGGTTCTATAAAGTATCGACAAAACTATAAATTAGGGGAAATGGGTTTTATGAGACATGGAGAGTGGAGTGGATTTTATAGAAATGGTAATAAACATTATGTGGAGTCCTATGCTAAGGGTGTATTAAAAAATAGAGTAAGATATATCAGCAATGGAAGACCATTATCTGGATATAATAGTGGCAGTGGTAATATATTAGACCATAGTGTTGAACAAGACTCGGACAAAGTAATAGAAACAAAAATACAAGAAATCCCTAACTCAGATTCCACAGTGAAAGATGTTAGTACTCCATGGTATAGTGACTATTTCAAAAAGTTATTAGGTAACTTCATCAAGTTTTAGGACCATGAGTTTACCTGAAAATAACTTACCAATAGGGATATCGGAAGTGATAATTTCAGTAGTTTGGTCCATTTCATAAACCCAATCGTTTTTATTGATGTAGTACTTTTTGCTCTCATACATCAACTTTTTAATTTTCTCGGGCAACACACCCTTCTTCTTAGTTGTCTCAATAATTTGTAGGCCACTGGAAGCTGGTTCGGTTGCCGATGCTTTTTTATCAATTACATCACTTGATAAGAAATCAGTATCTTTATCCTTATCCTTGTACTGCTCGCTGTGAATCGAGCAATATTCCGAATTTTCCTTACGCGTCTTAGAGCAACGCTTGTTGTTCTTATTTTTACCTTTACACCTTGTATGGACCTCGACATCTTCGTATTTTTCGGAAATTTCTTTAATAGATACACTATACTTCTCTAATAGATTACTGTATTCAATACCATATACATTTGAAATATCAGTTAGAATATCTAAAAAGGCTTCTTCCATATTTGTTATGTGGTTGTTTCATTTTGTAAAATAAGATAATCAATTTGATGCGGTTTAAGATCTTAATTAAATTCTAAAATTTTAAAAATGAGCGCAAGTGAGGCCGAACTAGTTAAAAATGGTAAACTTACCACCTTTTATATAAGACTACTTGATAATGTAAATAGGAAACTAGATAATAAAATAGACTCTGCCTCTAGGGGCTTATTAGCGGATTTTGAACAGAAAAAGGCAGAATTATTAAAGAGTAAAAAGAAATTAGAGGATCTACATAAAATGCGCGTTAGTATTCAAGACATTAATAAGTTTTATAAATATCCTACAAAGGCTGATTCTAAGAAGGAGGTTAAGAGCCTTCACTTTGATAACAAACCGAGTAACCCTAATGTAACTACTAGAAATATACTAGATACTCTAGAAGATATTGAAATTAAAATAGATAATGGCGAGTACGTTCAATTGGTTCAAAAGGCTACTAGTACAACTAGTGCCCCTCCCTCGCTACTAGTAAAAGATAGTGATAAACCTATTAATACCTACACTAGACTCTCTATTAGTAAGAAGAGTAATGTAGTTAAAATAGATGATAAAAAGTCTGGTTTTGAAACTGCTCAGATGAACATTGTAGTACGTTTTAAGGGTCATCGTGTTAATCCGGAACTTCTTAATATCCGCTATTTAACCCTTCCTAATGAACCTAAACAACTATTTAGTTACATTAACACGGTTCTAGGCAGTAATGATGGTGTAAAATGGGTACCTATTAGTAATGTTAATCTTAGTACTATGAGAAACTTTGAAAAGGCCACATTGTTCAAATATCCGGTACCCCTTAAAACACCACAATTTTACGAGTATTTATGCTTTCAGTCGCAAGGTACCAAAGAGGTTATTCCTAAGGAACATGTCTCTAAATTATCTAGTAGAACTACTATACCTATATGTAATCTAGAACTATTTGGTAACTATTATAGTACCGGTTTAAATATAGCTAGTAATAAGGTCGAAGAAGACTTTCAAAAGTTCTTTGATGAATATGTAAATAGTAGTTATTCTAGTTCATCTAATAAGACCGAGATTGAATACTTGGTCAAGATGACAATGGAAGCCTTTAAAGAGCTTAATGATGTCATTACAGAGTGTAAATTAAACAATGCCAAGTCGTCTATCAAGGAAACAAGTGCTATTAATTTAAATGGTGAAGATAATGAGGATGATTATATCGATACTTCGGCTGTAGAAACATCCGAGGTACTAGAATTAACCTACGAACCACCGTTTAAAATTAGTGAAGAATCTCAAGTTCCTGAATATAGTGAACAACCCAGAGAAGGAGAGGCGTTAGATAAATCCTTTTCTGCTTTCTCCACAAATGATGCCGCTGATGAACCTAGGGAAGATGATTTGGATGCTGATTTAATGGCTTTAATGAACAATACTAAAAAGCCGACTGTTACTAAACAGGTAAAAATACTAGACACAGAAACTAATTCTATCACTTTAGGTAATCATGGTAGACAAAAAAAGAAGAAGGCCAATAAATAATATCCATTAATATTAGTATATGAACGCTAAGTTAGCATTATTGCTCCTAGTAATCGCTATTTCCATTTCGGAATGCTTAGGCCAAAGTTGCCTCAAAACCTACCACAAGGCCCCCGAGAAGACGCATCTCTACATTGCCGGTGTCCTTTTCTACACTATTGTTTGTGCCCTTTTAGTCATGAGTTATAAATACAAAGGCATGGGATTGGTTAATGTCTTATGGAGTGGCCTCTCGGTCTTAGTTATTCTTAGTACTGGTACACTATTTTTTGATGAAAGTATCACTAGAATGGATATGATTGGCGCCGCTATGATTGTAGCTGGCATCGGATTTGTGGTTTGGGAATAGAATTTATTTATAAATTAACCTTTATTCACATAAAGTAATGTCACTTGTTAAGCAAGATTAATATAAAAATATAATTTATATATAAAATGTGTTATAGCTTCATACTTATTAATTTTTTTGTTGGATTTATTTCCGATTTAGTGCTAAATATACTTTCTAGAATTAAATATTCACCACCATCTATTCGTTCTTTATACACATATTTCAAACACTATGACTCTGCTATTTTACCTGCGATTTATGCCGGTCTTACTGTTATATCCGTATTAATTCCAGTTATGATTGTATCCTATATTATCTTTGGATTTGCTACACCGGTAAATAAAACACAATTGTTACTACTAATATTATTATGTATTCCATTTGGATATTTGGCAGATGTTATTATTTATAAATATCATATCTTTGGAAATAAATTAGATCCCTTTTATGAAATTGCTGGTGCTGGATTCTGGGGTGCCATGTCTTTAATTTTCTCTATTGTTGTTTCGTGGCAATTTATGGTAGAATTGAGTGCCAAAGTTAAGTAATCTCAGAGGGTGTATCCATATATATCATAATACATACTCAAAGTAGGATAATTTTAGGATTTTTGGAAATATTTTGAAATAGTTCTAAAAATCCCATTACTGGGAGGACCTCCATCGACAGGGTTCGAACCTGTGACCCCTCGGTTAACAGCCGAGTGCAAACTACCAACTGTGCTACGACGGATACACTTCCATATATACCATATAAAATTATCTTTAAGTCCTTTTCGCAATCCTCGAAAGAAAAATCTAATTAACCAATTGGGCACTTAAATATAATTTAAGATTTAACCTAATATACAACTTAATAACATCAAATGAATGCCGAGGAACGTTATGCACTAATCACTAAAAACATCGAGGAAGTTATTGGCGACGAGTCACTAAAGGCCAAATTAGCTGCTCGAGAGCAACTCAAAATCTATTGGGGTACCTCACCAACCGGTAAGCCACACATTGGTTATCTATTACCACTAATTAAACTCGGCCACTTCCTAAAGGCCCATTGTCGTGTCATAGTACTCTTCGCTGATCTACATGCCTACCTAGATAGTAAGAAATCTACTTTAGAACTAGTAAAGTACCGAGTACAGTACTATGAGGAGGTTATAAAGAAAACACTGCAGTTATTAGGTATTAATATATCTATATTATTTTTTGTACAAGGCACACAGTTCCAATTGACACCTAAATATACACTAGATATGTATAAAATGCTTTCGAAGATATCAGTTAATGAGGCCCAAAGGGCTGGAGCGGAAGTAGTGAAACAATGTGAAAATCCTATGATGTCTAGTCTGGTATATCCTATCCTACAAGCACTTGATGAGGAACATCTAGATGTAGATATAGAGTTTGGTGGTACTGATCAGCGGAAAATATTTGCCTTGAGCCACGACTTTTTACCAAAAATTGGTTATAATAAACGTATTCATCTTATGAATCCTCTAATACCTAGTTTCAATAGAGGCACCGAAGTACTAGATTCCAGAAAGATGTCTTGTTCGGATCCTAATTCTAAAATAGACCTACTAGATGACCCTAAGGAAATTATGAAAAAAGTTAATAAGGCCTATTGTGAAGTAGGTAATATTACTGACAATCCACTACTAACATTTACTAAATATGTCATATTTCCTATATTAGAACTAAAGGACGGTAAAGAGTTTTGTATAGATAGGCCGGAAAACTATGGCGGTAAGATGACCTTTAATAGTTACGAGGAATTGGAGAGACAATATGAAGAACGGTTAGTACATCCTGTAGATCTAAAACAGGGTGTTAGAGAGTTTCTTATAAATTTTCTACAACCTCTTCGAGACCACTTTAGTAGTCCAGACAAAGTAGAATTAATCAAAAAAGCATACCCGAAGAGTTGCTAAAGGCTTACCCCAAGGGTTGCTAAAGACTTACCCAAAAGGTTATTAATTGTTATTATTTAAAAATAAATAACAATTAATTTGATTTGTATTTTTATACCACAGATTTATCAATCTTAATCTGGTACAGTGTTATTAGAGTCACACCAGACCATATATTATAAATTTATCTATATATTTATCTAGTTTTGACTTACACTTTTTCAAAAGTGTAGTTTTGACTTACACTTTTTTCTAAAAAGTGTTGTTATTCAAATAACTAGTATTCCACGCCTTCATTAAATCTTCTACACTAGTCTTAATATCCTTAACGTCTGGGAACAATTCTTTTAGATAGGTGCTATCTAGTTCATTATTGGACCTCTCAGATAGTAGAATCTTTGACTGTTCTTCTAGCGAAAAGTTCTTCCATTCAAATGTAGGTTCTACATATTTCTTATACATCTCTAGTATTTCATTATGTTCAATTGTACCTGGATTTGTTAAGTTGACCGTACCTGTTCGCATGTCTTTAGCTAGTTGTACTAATAGTGGTATCATATCCTCCAAAACAGTCATACTATTTTGGATACTACAAATCTTTTCATAGTTAGTAATCTTTGTAACAAAGTTACGTGGGTGGTGAAATCCTACAATTGGCATACGAATTCTAAGGTTGAGTACATCTTCGCTATAGAGATGCATTAAACGGTCTGTAAAGCCCTTGACAGTAGAATAGCCACTGCCAAAAAAGTTTGGTCTATCGCTCTCCGTAAAGATACGTTTATTGGTGTTGTAACTAAAGATACATCCAGTACCTAGATAGGTTACATGAATACCGTGTTTCTTTCCTAAAATAGCTAGGACTAGAGGTGAATAGATATTGTCGCGAACATTCTCTACTAGTTTACCCTTTTGTTCTAGATAGTCAATTGTAGAGTAGCCAGGACCATGTGTTCTACCAATAAAACTTAGGATGCGGTCCGGTTTAACTTCGAGAATCTCTTTTTCGACATCTACTTCATCATCCGCCCTAGAACTAGCTCTAACCACCTCTTCGTCTAGTCGGAGTAGATAGTTCGAGACCATACCGCCAATCCAGCCATTAGCACCATAAATTAACCACTTCATTACTTATGTTATATATAATAGACTGTGTAATTATTTAAACCTCTTTTTGTCCTAGGCTAGTAGTAAATTGACGAGGCTCTAGAACTCACCTAAGCACACCCAAACTCCTTCGAACACCACACGAACCATGATTTCCGCTGCCGATCTCCGCCGCGCCCAGGAGGCCAACCAGGCCACACGCCAAGAAGAATCCGCTCGCCGCAAGGACGAGGCTGAAAAGCGCGAGGCCAAGATTGTCGAGCGCTTCCGCGGCGCTTGCGACAAATACGTCGACATCCTCCTCGATGAGGTCAAGCGCGCTCTCGAGTACGTCCAGACGACAAACAAGACGTACATCATCCTCGACCACCGCGACATCACCAAGGACGTCGAGGGCTTCGCCTACACCACGCTCCTCTACGGCTTCTGGAGCCGCCAGAACAGCAAGTTCGACGACAGCATCTTCACCAAGAACGACATCCAGCGCCCCTTCGACCGCGCCGCCGCCGAGCTCGACAAGTTTGGCTACAAGCTCGAGAACGTCTCTGACCCTGCTCGCTCGCACCGCCTCTTTATCAAGCTGACTTGGTAGCCTTTCCTCTCCCGTGTCATATCTTAGTCTGGAAAAATACACTCTAACCTACTTTGTATGGTTCGAACTAGAAATCTTCTACAATCTCGAATTTATTACTATTTGTGCCCTCCAAGGCATTACTAACACCTGCTTTGCTATATTGACTAGCTCTACTCTCAAAAAAGTTGGTCTTCGAATTCATCGAAATCATCTCCATAAAGTCAAACGGGTTACTAACATTCCACACCTTTTCCAAACCCAGTTGTACTAGCAATCTATCCCCTACAAATTCTACATATTGCTGCATCAACCCACTATTCATACCTATTAAATTACGTTCGAGACTTTCTTTGGCAAATGACTTTTCCAACTCCACCGCTTCAGTAACAATTCTGCGGACAATATCCGGATTAGCGACATTGGTTGTCTTAAAATGGTGATAGAGGAGAATGGCGAATTCCGTGTGGAGACTTTCGTCACGACTAATGAGTTCGTTACTAAATGTTAGTCCGGGCATAAGACCCTTCTTCTTTAGCCAATAAATACTACAGAAACTACTACTAAAGAAGATACCTTCTACGCAAGCAAACGCTACTAGTCTGTAAATAAAGTCAGATTCATTGTCATTAATCCATCTAAAGCACCATTCCGCTTTCTTCTTAATGATTGGGATACTTTCGATGGCATTAAAGAGCCGGGCTTTTTCATTGTTGTCATTTATATACGTGTCAATTAGGAGCGAATAGGTTTCAGAGTGGATTTGTTCAATGGCAATTTGAAAACCGTAGAAGAATTGTGCTTCTGGCATCTGTACCTCATTGATGAAACGGAGTGCTAGATTCTCGTTTACAATGCCATCGCTAGCGGCAAAAAAAGCCAGAGTGTGTTTAATAAATTCCCGCTCAGAATCCGTTAATTTCACCCAATCGTCTTTGTCCTTCGTAAGGTCAATCTCCTCTACAGTCCAGAAACTAGCCACTGCCTTTTTATAATACTCCCACATGTTATTATGCTCAATTGGATACAAAACATAGCGTTTTTGGAGATTGGCCATTTTGTTCTTTTATTAGTAAATATTTTATTTAGACAATTCTTTATATTATATTATTATACCATGTTACATATTTCATTAAAATTGATTTAAACACATGACTTACATTAGTAACATCAATGGATAAATTTTCACAACTATCTATTCAACTTAACAATGATTTAAGTAAACAGGAGCGGCAAGACAATGGCATCTTCTTTACTCCTCGTGCGGCTCGCCAAAAGATTTTTGATTTTTTAGATAAATTAGAACCTAAAACAATATTGGAGCCGTCGTGTGGCTCGGGTGAATTTATTAGTGACTGTCTTGTGCGATATCCTAAAGCCGTCATTACTGGTGTAGAAAAACACGAGGTGATTTATTCCAATCTAGTAAAGAGTGAATTGTACACTAATAATATTAAAAAGGTACGAGTGGTTAACACTGATTTCTTAACAGGTTTTGGATCAGGCAAATATGATCTAATTATTGGCAATCCACCCTATTTCGTAACTAAGGAAAAAAATCCACTATGTATGACTGGTCGTGGTAACATTTTTGTACAATTTATCTACAAATGCCTCACACAACATCTTAAAGAGTCTGGTGTCTTAGCATTTGTCCTACCCACTTCTTTCTACAATTGTACTTATTATAGTCCCTGTCGTGACTATATTCGCAATAACTGTACTATATTACATGTGGAGAATATCGATGGTGGCTACTATGAAACCGGTCAAGATACTATGATCATGATTATTCGAAATAGTCGAGACGATAATAATGTACCATCTTTTATCTTCAGTCGCAATGATAACAATTATATTACACCTTTTTATAAAGAACTTAATAGCCTATCTGAAGGTTCTAAGACTATTGCCGAATTAGGATTTCGTGTTAAAACCGGCGAGGTGGTTTGGAATCAACACAAAGACAAATTGGTTACAGATAAAGCTTTAGGTATTCCAGTTATTTATCAAACCAATATTGTTGATGGTAAAATAGTTTTAGATAATCTAAAGGCTGGTAAAAAAGACGAGAAAAAACAGTATATTAGTGGCTATAGTGGAACACCTATGACGGGACCAGCCATTTTAATTTCTCGTGGTTTTGGTAACAAATACAGTTTTGTATATTCCTCTATAGAAGACACTAGTTTCAAATTCTATGGCGAAAATCATATTAATGTTGTTTATTGTCCCTCTGATAATGTATGTAGCAAAACATTCCAAAGAATTAAAAACTCATTAAGCGATCCACGAACCCAACAATTTATACAAATGTTTGTTGGTAATGGGGCACTTTCTAAAACAGAATTGGAAACTATTTTACCAATTTTTTAGCCAGTGTTAGTCCCTTGTGTAATGATATTTGCCATGCCGGATTTAGTACACCCTTATGGTTCTTCCACCTTAACAATAAGTGATACTCTTGTCGTTGTTCAATATCCTCAACTACAATAGTATTGTTATTCTTTATTCCTTTGTACTCTAATTGTTTACCTATAGAAATCTTATCCATTGTAAACTTTCCAGATTTCCACATAACAAATACCTTTTGTGTTTGTGCCTCTAGGCGGCTCCTTAAAACATCTAAATCAATATCCTTTCCATAACTAGATAGATATGTGGTAATAGATTCTTTAACTAGTTTATCTATAGCACCTTTAGCAATTGGATCCTCCTCGGCAGCCTTTAATTTGGCAAAAAATGAGTTACAATTATAATTTACACTTTTAATATTCTTTAGATATACCTCTTTTTCTATTAGTTCTAATAGAGAAATGTGTTCTATGTGTTTCGATAAGTAATTATCATAATAGAATTCAGCATAAGAATGTTTTAAAAATCCACAATTCTCGCTTAACTGTAAAAACTGCGGTATCTTATCTAATGAACTACTATTGTATTTGAATTCTATATTCTCTTTTTGTAATAAGCTGCTATCTGTTTTATAGTGCGCTTCGAAATCATAATTATGGCCTCGACCGGCCATTTTAATAACATCTATGGTTTCATATGTTGTTGTATTATTATATAATCCTTTTAGTACTTCTAGCCAACCGGTTTGTACCTGGCGCCACTTATCTCCATAAGTCGGATCATCTAAATATTCTAATGGAGCTGTAATAATTTTGGCTAAGATTTCCTCTCTTATCTTGTTATCACTATCATTTTCACACTTCTTTCCGGCCTTGTAAAACAGTTCTATCTGTTCCATGTTTTATTATGTATTATTATTTTTATTTTTATTTTATCAATTTAATTACCATTCTCCGGTACTCCTCCATTTCTGTCCGGCTTTTACGTTCCAAATTTTTCCTCATTATTCCACCAACTCTGGGAAAAGCCATTAATTTGTCCATATTGTCTTCCAAAAAGCAATAATACAAGGCATTCCACATCTCCATCCATTTAGGATCAGCGGGGTAGTTTGACATTTTTACTATATAGTTACCTGTAGTTATATAGGGCTTTGTCATGTTCAACTTTGAACCCGCACCCATACTATACACATTTTGTACCATTACCCAATCATAACTATCC
>JACCDK010898612.1_pt1 | contig 11016 bp, 25 predicted proteins | sample 7445871 | NCBI WGS metagenome assembly JACCDK01 (sample SAMN15323436, study PRJNA562643) | freshwater metagenome | isolation source: river surface water | place: USA:Blue River Watershed | collected 2017-08-15
ATATCGCTCTGAAAAAAGAGAGCGATCTTCGTGTCGCATCTGTGTCTGTATGTGAAGATTACATCTCTGACAAACTAGGAAGTAGGATTCTGCATTTTGAGGTTGGAGATTGGATTATATACCTGACTCACGAAGTAACCGAGGGAAATCATTTGAGTTGCGCCTATTTTCTTAAAAACGACACGATAATATTTCAGAAGCACTACTTATATGTCGAGCGCTCATACGACGGATATACCCTGCGCCGAAGCTGATCGGCCTCTTTTCCGATCGGGCGGGGTCACGCGGTCCCTTTACTTGTTCAACGAAGACCAGCGGGTTTTAAAGGGACGCAATCCCTTTAAAAATAATGATTTTTTGGATATATAACATAAGAATCAGGCAGAGTTTTACAAAGAGCACATGCGTTTACTCAAAAAATACGTTGTAGCAAAACCGGAACGTTGCTCCTGGACAGAGCGCATCATTAACAATGTGGTTATGGCTGGAGACGATGGCGACAGAATATACTTTCATACGTTCTACGGCACAGGCGACGATTATTACATAAGATACAATCGGTTAGGAATGGGAAACGGACGTATGCATACACTCGCATCGCACACGTTCAACGGATACAGCGTGAAAAAGTGCATTGGCAGAAATAGTTATATCGGCCGCACACGGAGCGAACTTTTTATACATATACAAAAAGACTACCCATATGAATACGAAGCTCTTTATCATTTGTGAAAACGCAATACGGAAACAGTAAAGGTGAGCGCGCGATGCGTTCGATCAAGAAATATGCCATCAATAAGCCGATGCGTTGTGAGAAGCGCCCGCACCAACCCTATGTAGCGGAACTCGAAGTAAACAATGTACTAATTTGTCTCGGAAGGCGAGAAGATCTATGGTTGTATCTGCGTCGGTTTTGCGGCACACCAACGGATTACGGCATCAAAAGCCGAAGAATATTCAAGCACGGCGACGTTTACGCATATAATGGTCCGTTGTATTATGTGAATCAAAAAAGAATTCGGATGGATATCAACGCACAAGATTATGTATTTTACCATAATGGTGAATATAAGCTCTGCATACATAAGATGGAAGGCAATATTCTTTTGTGGCAAGAAGAGTTACCGCTGAATCCGCGTGGCATATGAACAGAGAAGCGGCCCCTTTAGAAATTTGACTTCGCAGTAGGAGGTGGGGGTTTTAAAGGGGCACGACCCCTTTAGAAATTTGAAATCAACATCATAGAAGGATCCGCGAGAACAATAATTCTGGGAATTAAATGCGCAGACTCGCCGCATACATACGCGAGAGGCGATTGAACAGAGGCATAATTTCTATACTCGATGAGGGCGCGCTGTACATCAACGACAAGAAGAGAGGCAGCAATATGTACTTCTCTATTCGTATAAACATGTTCGAGCACAGCTCATATCGCCTATGCGAATTCATACAATACAGCGATCCTCACTGTCGAAGCGGGTGTGTATTCGATTACAACGCGGGCGGTGCTTACTTGCGCCACTTTCACGGGCCAAATTCTACGTACTATTTCTCGGACAACAGCATCACGGTGCCAAGCGGAGCCCGGTATGTGCTGTAAACTAAAGGGACTGCGTCCCTTTAAAACCCCTGGGAAGCAAATATTTTTTGAAAAATGTACCGCATTGTATATTACTGTAGGATGCGGCGGCTTTCTACGTACGTATGCATGAAATTCATGGGGAAATTTGTTGTGAACGGTGTGTCTCTAGCTGAATACGATGTGGCCTTTGTCTGGCCCGGTACAAGAATCACGATCGTCATGTTTACATTGCTCTGCGACCCATTGTGCACTAAATTTGTGTATCGTGATCCGCATAGACACATACGGATGGACCCACGAGGGTCAATTCAATTCCCTATACATCTAGCTCCCAGGTATATTCTCATAGATGATGTACTTGATGTAGTCACGAATGGACGTCGAATTACTTACAAAAACGAAAAAATATACAATAGATGAGGCGGCAACTATAGCATAGAGCTTTTTTTGTTAAACAAAGGTCGTACTTTAACGCAGAGATGCGCCGCATGAGAGCGTATACACGCGGATACGCAAATGACAATTGCGAAACACGAATGCTCCTCAACGGCATCGTAATGTGCAAAAACGAAGATATGAAAATTCATGTGTTTGGGTTTGAATATGAGCCCCCGCATACATTTATATGGCGATACATCAGACCAGACTCACGGCGCACGTATATCGGACGCTGTTGGATCGGTAAGGACAATATGTGCTTCGATTGTCGGGGCATCGGATATAAGTCCATCGAGGTAACACGCGACGGTATGTGGCTGCAGTCGCATGATCAGGTATATTTACTAGGCGCATCTTGCATTAACGACGCCTTTGAGAAACGCCAAATATGATTCTGTACCGCGTAATATACGGCCGAGATGCGTCGACTACGCGTGTACACTGTGCGCGAAGTACAGAATGTTATGTTCATTCATAACACGGCACTGTGCCACTATTACGGTATCGCTGTGAAGATACTCAGATTCGAGTACGGCCAATATAGCCATGTGTCGTATGCAAACAGATTCTACCCGCGCAAAAATGACCGATACTTTAAAAGAACCTACAGCTTCAACAACTACATCGACATGAGCATCGACGGATATGATTTGTCGTATGATGAGGGCAAAATTACCTGCGCAAGATATTGACGCTTTTTTCTGTTAAGAGACCGTTTGTTCTTCACAAAAATTGAAGCAATTATAGGACTTATACGGCAAAGTCGCGCTTTACGATGCGTCGACTGCGCGTGTACACTGTGCGCGAGGCGCGGGAGAATCTGTTCGTTCACAACACATCGCTGTGTTACGACTTTGTTCCTGCGACGAAGATACTCAGGTTTGAGCACGGTTGCTATTGTTGTTTGACATATACGAATCGATTCTTTGTGAGCAAGAATAATCGGTTTTTCAAAAGAGCATACGTCTTCAAGAACTATATCGACATGACCGTCGGCAAATATGTTTTGTCATACGATAATGGCAAAGTCAGCTGCACAGAGAGGATGGTTCTTCAGAAAATTGAAGAACCATAATGTAGTTATACGACGCGATGCGCCGGCTGCACACCTATGTAACACGCGCTGCGAATGCGGGACGGCCGCGTAACATATTCAGAATCAATCATGTGGCACTATGCACCAATGGATTTTATACCACGTTGTACATATTTAAGTCAGGCTATGAGTCTGGTGCATACTTATGTTACAGCGGTCAAGTATATATCCTAGGGTCTGAAGCGTTTATCGAAGAAAACTACATATTCGCGCACGATACTATTCTCAAGACATATCGCGATTATACCGTCGCATACGCAAACGGTACATTCGCGTGCTACAATATCTGATATTCAAAATGACAGGAAGGCATTTTGAATGACAGGAAGGCATTTTGAATGACAGGAAGGCATTTTGAAAATGACCAGCGTTGACATCCACAATGCGGCGACTGCACATATACATACAGCGCAAGCGAGCAGATAGGAATGTTCTTTATATCAACTGTGTGTTTATGTGTAGTTGTAGCAGAGAACCGGTATGCATTTATATATGCGGCGTCGACTATAATCCCGGTTGGTACATGATAGACAAACACATCCTGCATGTATCGGCGGGCACCGCGTATATGAGAAACGGCCACACTCTAAACATAAAGCATGCGACAATATCTAACGGCTACTTACGGTGGGCAGCACGTTGCCGAAAATTTGAATAAACATAAGATTATACGAAGAGATCATGCGACGACTACGCGCTTACACGGTGCAGCCATATACGAAAAATCTTCTCATTGCGAATGTACATATTTCCGATACGGAAAATTGGGTACTTAGTATGTATACCCGCATGTTCCAATATGGGTCTCTTGGATGCGCCGCACATTCCAAAAAACTATACGGAACATCGGCCGATTATGCATACCCAGAAAGAAGCTATGTGTTCAATGATAGTTTCATCAGAGCCGCAATGCCGGGATATATAGTTATATATCAGGATGGCAATATCCAGCACATAAAGTGAGGGCGGCCTCGCCGTCCGCTGCGAAACTTTGATTTTTTGCATCGCAAGTAACACGGAAAGCATGCGGCGGCTCAGAAAATATACGAGCGTTACATCAAAAGCCGCGGTCATAAATGGCGTCGACATATGTTACGAGAGAACCGCCGCCGCCACTAGTCTTGCAATCTTCAGATTTGCCGCGGGCTGTTCGTACAACTCTTGCTTTTGTACTTTTAGTTTTAGGTCTTCACGTATCATAAGAGATACATATGATGATATAATGTGTTTGAAGCGTCTGTATTCACGGATAAATAGCGTTATCGTTATGTATATTGGCGGATACAGGGTGATATATAGAGATGGCCGCTTTCTTATCGAATAAATTTGAAAGTACAATCACTAAATACAAGGATGCGACGACTTCGTGTGTATGTTTGCGAGAAAGGTTCCGCTGATTATGAGGGCACCGGCAACGAGCAGCGCCTCTTCGTCAACGACATAACTATATGTCGCGCGGCCTCTGCTGATATGGTTCGCATAAGGAACTGCTCGTCTAGCCGACTTGTACTAGCGACAATTTCATGGCGCATCAACGTACCGGACCGCATCCGATTCTATACGTCGCATTTTTACATTTGGAAGAACAGACTGTACATGAATAAAAAGAACAACTTGGCCACCATTCGACGAGACGGCAGTCGCATGGTGGCGGAAATCGGCTCCCGTGTAATCGATCTCGCCCTATTTATGTAAAGATTTCTTCGGAAATGCCTAGTGAACTTTGATTTTTTTGCGTTGAGTAAAAACAAGGGAGGGGTGTAACCCCCTTTATTGAATAGGAACTAGGGGGTATGAGGTCGCTTCGCAAGTACACTTGCGCGACTGTCAGGCGGTACATTCACGCTGGTGCACGCATCATTTGGTCATATCTTTACATAAACAGAGTGGCGTTATGCATAGAAAGCAGCTTTAATAGCGTTGATATTACTATATTCACACGAAGAATTTCATTGCATCCCGCGCAGCGTATCATATTTAACCATATGAAAACATATGTTGAAAAGTATACGCCCACAAACGCGTCGCCGGAAGAAGTATATTTGTTTGATCTATGTATTGAAAAATGGGTTGGTAGAATACATCTTCTATATGGCACCGACGGTATCTCGGCGCGCGTGCGATAAGGTTATACGACGAGTCATAAAACCTATTTTGAAAATCATAAGTGTTTTATAACGAAGGCATGCGCAACCTACGAAAATTCGTCGTGGGTGTTCTCAACCTAAGGCCCATCAACAACACAGATTGTATCAAGATATGCAATATCGCAATGAATACAGCAACCGACGGCGATGAATCCATAGACTTCTCAACGCACAAAGAGATTGTTTCGCTGCACGAAGACAGGCTGGCCGAATATTTGCGGCTGCGAACACTCGGCAAAACCCCTAATGCCCCATGGAGAATTACTATTTTCACAATGGTATATTCGTTCAACGGCGTCTCGCTGTCGTGCTTCACGCGCACACACTGCATAGAAATCGCAGATAATTATACGAGCGCATTCGTGATTCCGGCGTAAACTTTTTTTGAAATTTCCTTCGTAAAGTACCTCGACTTTACGAAGGAAAAGTAGATGCGGTCACTTCGCAGATACATTGTCAGCGCAGAAGGCGGGTATAACCCCGAGCTGGACGTGCGCCTTATATGCAGCATCAACATATGCCTTTCATTCTATGACCCTACAATGTTAGAGTTATGCATATATCGCAGCACCGTGTCGCTGTCGTTTCCCACAGAAGACCTTGTATACTTTGTCGTCCGGCCGTTCATCGACGAAGCATATTGCGGTGAAGAAGCGATGCTCGACATCATATACAGGCTCAGCAAGTCGGCGATTATATTCTACTTCGGCGTATACTCTGTTAGACTTAGCAGCGGTTGCCTATCCATAGGAACCATCGATAAAATGTGAAAAAATAGATGTGAAAACATAGAGAATGCGGCGACTGCGTGTATATGTCGTCACCGACACCGAGGACACCGGCAACATATGCTGCGTGTTAACGTGTCGTACCATAAAAAGAATAAAAGACGGAAGCCTCTATTACAATAGAAAAATGTTATCGTACTATGATCGATATCCGTATCTTTCCTTTACCACATATACTCCGTTCATCGATACATTTCTCAGCACACAAAAAAGCGCGATACTCGATATGCGGTACGTATGTTTCTATGAAAGCATCCTATATCATATCGGCGAATATAGTGTGAGGTTCTGCGGAGGCATTCTCAGTGCGCGGCAAGTAATTTTTTGAATATTTTCTGCCTATAATAAGATGAGGAACCTACGCAGATACATCGTCCGCGTAAGCGGCGTCGCGGACAACCCCAAGAAATGCTTCTCGGCCGCCAACATTGCGCTGTGCAGATGCTACATATTCTCATCTTGGATATATTTCGACACAAATCGCAGCGCCATAATGATGCCGGAACTATACACCGGGATCGCATATTCTTCAGAAAAAGCAGCCATCCACATATATCCAGATGAACAACCAATACGCGACATCTTGTACATTATCGACAGAAGCGGTTTGCGTTACTACATCGACGGTTATCGCGTCGAACTCAGCAGAGCTTCGCATACGATCACGGCTACGAAATCGCTTATATAAGGTTTTTTTCAAAAAGTCTGAGGACTTTCTTCGAAAAGTATCTACGCATGGTGTCTTCCACGTGGTCGTCGCGAGAAACTGTAGACTGCTGATATTGATTCAAGAGCGGACGCAGACATTGCGAAGAATATTTTTGTGAGTTTGCCAACGACATGATCAGGTAACTTTACGATTTCTTCATTCACGCGATCGATACCGTGCGTCTTCGTAAAGTGTTTAAGCACATTGAGCATATAGCCTGACACATGATACGGGATATACTTCAAGTCGTCAATGCATGTGAGCAGAGATGCAGCTAGTTCAATGGTGCCTTCCCATTTGTCGAGCAGCGACAAGATCGCGGTCGTCTCTTTTTTCTCGTACGTACCATCGTAAAGATAAATGAACAGCGCTGCTACATCAACATATTTGTCTGCCAAATGTATTTCCTTCTTGCCATCAACGTCAAGTTGGTCAAGTGCATCCACGAAGAATTTGAGCCGTTGCAGGTTTCGCTTTGATACCGTAACGTTTCCGCCGATGCATATATGTTTTATGATTTCATCATAAAACCCTATATGTCTCGTCGAGCACTAGATCGGTCGACATTTTCACATCGCTTGAACTTGAGCTCGCCATCGCTGCCTATATATCCTATTTTCAAAATTTTGAATTCAAAAGTCATTTGGTTTATATGACAGAGTCATATAAACCTTTATGCGGCGCCTACGCAAGTACGTTGTCGACATTGTGGTGACGCACAGGCACATACCCGACTCACTTGCGGTATGCAGAATTGGCCTTTGCGTCCCTGCGGATAGGCACAGCGTGTTCGATTATATTAATGGACTTGTCGCAAAACACAACGCTTGGGAGATATGTTGGCGTCGTAACGATGTCGGGTACGATCGCAGACTGCCCACATTCCGCCATTTCAGCGATGACTCTCTGAGATGCTGGCGATTCGGTCGACGTGTTTATATGTGCGCCGATAGAATAATGGCGGTTGTCATCGACGGAGTGGCCCCCGCATATGCAATCGGATACTGAAAATCGTTTCTGAGAAGTATTTTTTGACGGATGGGGATTGCGAGTTTCCGGGGGGCCGGTGGGCCCGCGGCGCTTAATTCGCCGATTCTATGGAGATTTCGCATGTGCGTTTTTGCGGCTAATTCGCCAAACTAATGGGAAAATCGCCGCATCCGACGGCGGCGTTGCTTTTTTACGTGACGCGTTTTTGTGCCGCCGCGGACCCTCGCGGAGGCTGAAATATTGCGAATTTACGTTGCGATACTACCCGCGACCATTACTTTAAGGTGTAAAAAACTGAAAACGCATCTGTTCAACAATGAGCAATGCGACATTTTCGCCGTTATGCGGTGAAAAAACTTAACAACAACACGAGCATTCTCGACATCTTGATTTGCAGCGGCTATCATGAGGGGGCTGTGACAGTTGTATATCGCTTCATTCATACTTCTGGGTTTGTTGGGTTTCTGAAAAAAGAGATGTGCAGGTTCCGACGCGTTCTGCGCGAGTCTTATGTGTTCTACGATGACCTCTCGCTGTACGCCGAGCATTCCATATGTATGTATAAAAAAGGAAAATTTCAATACATTAAGTGCGAAAAAAGCCTTTGGTAGGAGTATAGATGCGCAATCTTCGCCGCTATGCACTTAGAAACGATGGCGCGTGCCTCACCATTCTTGATGTTACAATATGCATGCGCTATCATCCAGATCTTATAACTATTGTTTATCGCTTTCTTTACACGACAGACTGCATCATCTTTCGAAAAAAGGAGCTGAGTCGTGTCATATGTGCCTTGCGCGAATCTCATATGCTCAGTGATAACAGGCTTGACGCATATGCATATCGTTGTATATGCCGGTGGGAGGGAGGAAAACTTCGGCACATCAAATATTGAAATGCTTTTTTTCTGAATATAAGGGCTTTGTGACTTGTCATAAAACATATGCGTCGCCTCCGTACATACATCGCAGACAAAGGCGGGCCGCCCGGCGAGTCCTATCTTCTGTTATGCGACCTCTGCATATGCGACGGAACGGGTGCGGACGAAGACGGCGATGATGAAATAACGATTGTATACTTGCTCGAGTTCCAATGGGGCAATACATTCATGTTCAAAAAAAGACTTACATACTACGCGGGCCGATTCTACCACATACAAGACATGTATTACTACGACGATAGCCGTGTCTGGTCGACCGGAAAGTACAAACATGATTTCAAAGAAGAAGTCGAATATATCGACGGCTATGTCAAGCGTGGCCAGCTGGCATACAAAGTGTCGCCGGTGTAATAAAACTGTTTTTTATGCCTTCGTGGAGGGTTGTGAAGGATAAAAATATACCTTTATAGGATAAGAACATTATGGTAAATGAGTTCAGACGACCGTACTAAGGTGGATGCATTTATGGATTTACACGCCTTTCTTGATAAGAGTGCGAGTGATATGAAAAAGTGCAGTTTCGAAAGAGTATTAGACGAAAACCTGAGAGAAACGAAGATGTATAGCTTTTTACAGAGGGAATATTGTAATCATATACCTCTTTTTATCTATAATGACTGGTTGTACATTCTTGCACGTGGATATACACAAAGTTACAGTCTTCGTATGCACGCTACAAATCTAAGCGCAAGTGATTGCGGCAACATAATGAAATGGGCATCGGATTTTGAAGAAAATTTTTATGCCGTTTGTTCTGCGCAGTGCGAAACAAAAGTCTGCGACAATGCTTTTTTAAGAGCGGAAACCGACCAATTGTTCTTCCTGTATACTCTCAGGATAAACATTCTCAAGACATGTTGCGGGTTTTTCGACGCTTCGCTGAGCTACACCGATATCGACTTTGATCGTATGCTTGAAAAATTCAGAAATTCCGATTCGAAATATACACATCAACTCTTTTCATACGATATCGATGTTTGTTTTGCCAAACATCTGAAGCTAAAATCGATTCATATCAATGATCTTGTGACAAGATATCTCACCGAGATTCGCGTAGATTATAAAAATGTATGTAAGATACACGGAGGACGCATCGAAAAAGATGACGACGAAGCATACGGTTATAATGAAAGGAATATTCTGAAAGATACCAATAACGAATACAAGATATCTTCAGACCATCGTAGCTGCAAGTATCTCGTTGACAAACTTATAAGAGAAGAAACAAACGATAATACAACGGCACTGGAACGCATATTAGGTAGCATTGTTGAGGAAAATACGTTTGTATTCAAAGATAACCATATCAAATTGCGTAAGGAGATTATCAAAAAATATGAATTGGGTAACTACAAAAGAATATGGCGCAGGTTATTTCTTAAAATTTTGTTCCTTGTAATCGGTATCGGAGGACTGATAGCATCTTATTTGCTTAAGGATTCGAGAGGAAACCCAGAATATCTGACACTGACAATTGGGTTGCTCGCTGCCGGAGTAGTTCTTATCAATGAAATGATGGTATGTTGTCGAGATATAAGAGAATTATACAAATCAAAACTCAACATAACTAGATACGAAGCATGTTATGAATGTATTTCTCGCAAATGTGGCGACAAAAGAAAAGATTTTGAAGAAGAAAAAAGAGAATGTTCGTTCCAAATTGCGGAAGGCTAAACCAATCGACCCTTTACGCCCACGTCATTTTCGCTTTGTAGTACTTGAGTGACGCGAGGTAGTCTTCGTATGTATAGAACTTTTCGCGCAGGTAAGGAATGAGTGTAATCATGTCACGCTCGTTTTCTGTAATCTCGTAATTGTAAGTGAAAATGTAGTTGAACTCTTTGTAGTTGAACTCTTTGTTTTCTTCCGGGTTTGGGAACTTGATACCATCTTCAAACAGAATTACTACTTTTGCACCCTTGCCGATAGCTATACCGGCATCGAAAAGTGAGCCGTAACATGTTGCATTCTTGTCAATTATAAGAATCATATATGTGTCTTTCTGAATTTGATTCTTATATAGGTCTTTCGGGAAGCTGATGGAATGTTTGTCGGCCGTAAACTGGCCGTGATTTCCAGAAAATCCCCCAAATCTGTAAGGCCCGCATATCATATGTGTTTTGTGCACAACATATTTGCACTTCGTTGCAATGTCATTTCGTACACGCAGATCTTCATAAAACCATTTTTTATATCCTTCTAAATTCAGACACTTGGAATTTGTGTTGTTATATATGTCCTCATCGACTACCCATTCACTGTTCAAACCAACAACGCCATTTTTTACAATTTCAGTTTGCAACATATTGACTATAGCCATGTCTTC
>JACCDK011649859.1_pt1 | contig 11012 bp, 13 predicted proteins | sample 7445871 | NCBI WGS metagenome assembly JACCDK01 (sample SAMN15323436, study PRJNA562643) | freshwater metagenome | isolation source: river surface water | place: USA:Blue River Watershed | collected 2017-08-15
GGAGACTGCCGCATTTAAACTTGAATTTCACCCTAAAGGATTCAGCATCGAACGATATGACACGATATACCTCAACGGAACACGAATGATATTCAAGTTCCCCACAAAAAAGCAGCCGGACTGGAGAGGACATGAGCTCGGCGTTGTTGTATGCAATGCAAACACGTTTTACCTCAACAATTCTTTTCCGATTCATTCAGATTGGTGCACGGCATGGGGCACCCATAAACACGGCCTGATCCTGGAGCAAGAAGACAAGGTGTATCTTGTTGTATTGAAAACCCCAACAGCATAGAGGTACCACATCACCAAGCGACCCGACTTAACCCTGGGTCGCTTTTTATTCACAGAAATGAGTTTTTGATTATGATCCTCATTAAATAGCAAAACCACCCCTTTCGAGGTGGTCAGCGGAGCAAGTAGTCCTTGCGGACTTTTCCTACAGGAATTTGTCCCTGCGCGCTTGTTATGCAAGTATAGTACCAAAAAAATAACCCAGCTCAAAAGAACTGGGTTTTGAAGCAACTCCTATGCTGGAGTTCCAAGGACAGGAACGATATCCCCTTGATGATCAATGCACGTCGCACGAAACCCTTCACCAAGAAGCGTCAATTCCCGGTATGCGATTGCCGGAAACAAGCCAAGACTAGAACCAACTCGTTGAAGAAAACTTGATTCCCCAGCGGAAGTATTTGAGCGCCCTTCATGTTGTTGTGCCCGAACAAGGATGCCGTCAACTCCATATCGAGAGAGCAAAGTCCCTTTGTTCACCCCATTTCCCTCATCAACAACAGAAAGAACAATGGGGATACTGAGGCATTTCGCCTTCTCAATCGCTCGCAAGGCAAGTGGTTCTGTATATTTGTTAAGACTAATCTCGACTCGGCAGAGACCAGCGACCACCGATTTTTCAGTTGCACATAGCACAGAAATGCTCTTCCCTGATTGCTGTGCAATGCTTACCAAGTCTGGAAATATGGATGACAATCCTGTTTCCCCATTGCTTGTGATATAAATTTCATCGTGAGACCCAATCTGTTCGACAACAGATTGACGAACACGCGCCATATCACCTTCGTTATGATTAGGTGTCCGACAAAATTCACATGCCAGTGGGCATGGCGCAGGAACTTGCACCGCTAAAACTTTTTTCATAAATTTCCTTTCCTTTTATTTGTTTATGTACTGCTGACAGTGATAATATTATACAAATAGTCATATTTCAAGTATATTACTATATTCTGTTGAAATGATATTGACAACAATGCCTCTATACCGCTATACTAAATACATGCTTGAACGGAAATTAAAACATTTTGGACTAACGGAAAAAGAGATATCTGTATATCTTTGTATACTTCAATATCAGCGTATACTCCCGAGTAGAGTCTCAGAAATTACCTCGATCAATCGCCCAACAGTGTATAGTGTTGCAAAAGAGCTTATACGAAAGGGCTTAATCTCTGAAGATGCGACTGGCCCAAGTAAATATTTACTTTCAAATGGGGAAGATGCCTTGAATAACATCTCTAGTCAGTATGAGAGACGTGCATTGGAACTTAAAAACTCAGCGCCCGAACTAATTAAAGAGTTGAAGCTTTTGCCAAAACAAGGAAAATATTCGATTCCCAAAATGCGCCTTATCGATGAATGGCAATTGAGAGATTTCCTCATCGAAAGATCCGCTGTATGGGCTGAAAGTGCACTTGCACGCGACAATACTTGGTGGGGATTCCAAGACCATACACTACTCGAACATTATGAAGAATGGGCGGACTATTTTTGGAAAAAATTCTCAAAAAAAATACATTTAAATCTATTTACAAATAAAAGACCCATTGAAACAGAAAAAATGGTAACAAAGCCATATTCCGTGCAAAGGCATGTAAAATATATTGAAGAAAACTCCGAGTTCACTGCCACACATGTAGTTATTGGTGATTATATTCTAATGATTATGACAAATGAAAAACCGCACTACCTGATTGAAATTCATGACACCCTGATGGCTGAAAATGTGAGAGCTGTATTCAAACGGATGTGGGCTCGCCAGAATTTTTAAAACCTTGCACACTTCCCTTTTCCGTTATACTATGCCTATGTTACTAACATTTAAATTTTGACACGCTCGTTAGTGAACTCTAGTGATAACACCCCTTATGAAGAAACTCATGATTATAGCCATATCTGAACTGATTTCTCGAAACAATCATAGGAAACTTTCGCCATAGTCCATTCTCGGGCGGTCTACACCGCATATGTCACTCAAATTAGTCGCACTATACCTCTCCATCGCTGGAGTCGTCGGTGTTGCTGTCGGGTACTATCTGCGATTGATCATATCTCTCGGAAAGAAGGGCTCGATGGAGCTCGAAATCAAAGAGATGCTTCTTGCCGCAAAGGAAGAGGCGAAGAAGATCACTGCAGACGCCGAGGCAAAAACACAGAAGACTCTGGAAGACGCGAGGGTAGAAATCAAAGAAAAAGAAGAAAAGATACGCGCCGCCGAGCAGCGCCTCATAAAGAAAGAGGACTTGCTCGACAAGCGTCAGACCGATATAGACAAGGAAGTAGAGATGATCAAGACTCGCGTAGCTGAAATAAAGGCTATTCGAGAAAAAGCCGACAAACTCGAGCTTGATCGCCTCGCCGCACTTGAGAAGATTGCCCAGCTCTCAGCCGCAGAGGCAAAAGAGCAAATATTCAAGATCGTCGAGAAACAGAGTGCTGAAGACCTGCTCGTTCGTATGAACAAGCTTGAGACTCAGGGCGAAGAGATGCTCGATAAGAAGGCAAAAGACATCCTGGCGGTCTCTATACAGCGCCTAGCATCGTCTGTTTCACAGGATGCTCTTTCGACCATGGTCGAAATCCCTAACGATGACGTGAAAGGTAAGATTATCGGCAAGGAAGGACGCAACATCAAAGCATTCGAACGTATCACGGGCGTTGAAGTTATGGTCGATGATACTCCTGGAGCAATTACTATCTCGTCGTTTGATCCAGTACGCCGCCATACGGCAGCCATTGCACTTCGTGAGCTTATAAAGGATGGTCGTATACAACCTGCAAAAATAGAGGCCGTTGTCGAAAAAGCGAAACAAGACATCAACAAAACCATCAAAGAGAAAGGAGAGGCTGCAGCCTATGAATGTGGCGTGCTCGGTCTTGATCCGCGCATACTACTCATCTTGGGTCGCCTTCATTTCCGTACTAGCTATGGCCAGAATGTGCTTCAACACTCTATAGAGATGGCCCATATCGCAGGAATGATCGCCGAGGAACTCGGTGCCAATGTTCAGGTCGCAAAGGCAGGCGCTCTCCTCCACGACATCGGCAAGGCGCTCGATCATGAGGTCGCTGGTACACACGTCGAAATTGGCCGCAGGATCCTCCAGAAGTTCGGCGCATCTGAAGAGATTATCAAGGCAATGCAGGCTCACCATGAGGAATATCCGTATGAAACCGTTGAGTCTCGCATCGTTCAGACAGCTGATGCTATCTCAGGTGCACGCCCGGGCGCACGTCGCGATAATGTCGAGAACTATATCAAGCGCCTCACGGAGCTTGAGGCTCTCGCCAACTCATTCAAGGGTATCGAAAAGTCATATGCCCTCCAGGCAGGTCGTGAAATCCGCATATTCGTAAAGCCAGAGGAGGTCGGGGATCTTGAAGCTAAGAACCTCGCACGAGATATAGCCCTGAAAATCGAAAAAGACCTCAAATATCCTGGTGAAATCAAAGTTAACGTCATCCGTGAAACGAGAACGATAGAGTTTGCGAGGTAGTATTACATTTGCTATGAAACAAAAAATACTCGAGGCTTAACCTCGAGTATTTTTTGTTAGGGTGTTGTTTGACCTGAGAATTTCCCCTTATAAGCTGCTTCGCCTTCACAATATTGGAATATAAACTGGCATATCTTCGTATTTGGAAAAATAGTAAGTGGTGTTGGACCGAGATTTGCGATCTCTAGCACTTGATGACTATCTATACCCGGTTGCATGAATGGAGACGAAATATGCACCATCAATCCGATACGAGCGAACCTGCTCCTTCCTTCGAGCCACCCAGCAATGTGCGGAGCAAGTGTAATTTTTTCTTTTGTAACGCCGAGCACGGCCTCACCTGGTTGCATGGTATAGCCCTCGTCTGTCATCTCGATGAGTTTGGTTATATAGGCAAAATCAGCATCATCTCTCACTGGATATGGTTCTTTTTGCGCAGTGAACACTCTGATCGCTGAACCGAGAGCTAGATCATATGATGCGGCGCCGAGAAGTGACTCATCAAATGGTGCAATGGTAATATTTCCCTTTTTAATTTCTTCAAGAATTACTTTGTGGGTGAGGATCATATATAGTAGATTATTATGTAACGATTATACTACAAATAAAAGACTGGCAGATTTTGGTCTGCCAGACGCATATCCAGCTATTGAATGGAAACTGATTTTTCTTTTACCACTGGTTTCCCTTCATCATCAACAGACAGATGATTGTAGGTGATGACTGGATTTTTGAATGAAGTGATTCTGAAACCAACCACGTCAAACCGATTCCATTGACTTTGATAGCCGGCATCTTTATACCATCCGCCCCGTTCGAACAAGACGAGTTTAGCATCAAAGAATTCATCACCTTTACTCACTGCGAATATAGCCTCCATCCATCGGTCGTAACGATCATTCATTCCTTTTATATGAACCAGTGTCACACCTCGATCGCTAATTTGTTTGAATATGCTTGTTTTCTGCATTTGTCCAAAACATGAATGACTTTCAGGACCGCCGATATTGGCCGGGGCCGACATGCAGTAAACAAAGTCCATACCTATTCTTTCACTATCATCCATAACGAATCTGAACTTATCTGGAATACAGGTGTTATAGAGGAGACCAGATTCAACCCGCCATTTTGAAACTTCCTTAATGTACATACCGTTATCCTTTCGTTTTTTGCACCTTTCGGAGCTTGGTTTATGTTGTTTTCAAAGAATCACCCTGTTTCGTCCTTGTGGACTCATCAGCCGAGATTCATCTCGGGACAGGTGAGGATTTTGACTAGATCCTCGAACTAGTGTCTATCTCATCCAACCCTTGCCAGCTCCGCATTTGAGTACCGCTTCTCGTCAGTCACCTTCCTGATCACTTTCAAGAAGGGTGGAACCTCTATCTGCGAGGCATCTCCCGAGTGCTCGATCTCCATGAGGACGAGTCCCCGATGTTGCCCCGGCTCGTTGAAGAAGTCGACCTCGATGTAGCGATCCTTCCAGAAGAAGCACACCCTACGTTTGGAGATCGTGCTACGCCGGAGATCCTTCATGGCAAGTAGGGCGCGATATTCTTCCCCGGTGATCATCCGCTCAACCTCGACCCTATTCCCCGGAGCTACATAGAGCTTGCGTGTGTAGTAGTATGTCGTACCCTCACTGTCTGCTCGTGATCGGACACGATGTTCCTCCCGCGGATCTGGCGATATGAGGTAGTCCTGCGTGATGGTGCTTTCAGAGATACTGACCGGGATGACGATCTCATCGACAGAATCGATCAGATACTTCTCCTCTCGCTCCATCGGGACAGGATCTCCAATCACCGTGCACACCTCTGCGAGCAAGCGTCTAATCTTACCCTCGAAGTCCGTGCTGTTGTCGATCACTCGAGGGTGTGGGTGGCGTTGCCAGGCTGCCAATGTCTTGGTATCGAGGATTCGTGCTCCCTCGAGAGTCTCCTTCCGCTCTTTGTTATTCTCGAGCGTATAGAACCTCTCAGCACCGAGTGCTGCTGTCCGGAGGTGCATGATTGCGTGGTAGCGTTCGTCACAGAGGACTCTGCGAGAGTACCCGAGCTGTTCGAGTAGTGCGCTGAACTCCTGTGGATTGACATATGCTTCGCCGTCCATCGTACCGCGGTCACAAAGGATCACCACTTTCTGGCCTTTGTCGCGATAGTATCGAGCAGCTTGGCGGATGAGGTCCTCCTGTTCGATGGTGTCTCGGAGTATGAGTCTCTGGAATTCAGCACCTCCAAGCTCCTTTGGACCAAGCCGTATTCCTGCACTCATCAGCTTTGTAGCTGATTCTGGACTTATGAGGACCTTGTAACCTCGTTCAGTCAGTTTTGACTCGACGATGGAGAGACATGATGTCTTTCCACCACACGGACCACCTGAGATTACGATAACCCAGATGTTTTCACCGAGCTGTGCCAGTGTTTCCATTTTCTTGGACATGTGTTTCCTTTTGTTACGCTCCTCGCGGAGCTGGTTGTGGTTGGTTTTCAAAGAGCTTCTCTGTTTCGTCCTTCTGGACTCATCAGGCAGGGGCTTGAGTACCCTGCGACAGAGGGGGAGGTGTGCTTTACCTCCCCTCACTTACCCCTAGAAGTGATCCTGGGGTCGTACACTCGCCAGTATCTTCTTGCGAAGGAACCGAGGCACCTCAGCGAGGAGTTTCACTGGCTGTTCAATCCTCCCGTGGTAATCGTATCTACCTACAATGTGCTGATCGAAGACTAGTTCAACCTTCACCCCACCACTCTCTAGTTTCGCCCCTGTTATACAGGCCGCGGTGTCTGCGTCTTCTTTTTGCTCGTAGATTCTCAGGTAGGAGATTTCTGCTAGCACTTTTCCTGTATGTGTCTTTCGAGCCTTAGGTCTACTCCCTAGGTCCTTCCATTCGATTGTAGTGGTGAGTTTAGCCTCAACTAGGTAGACCGAGGTAGTCGTCTGACATGGATGGTCATCATTGAGTGATTCCCAGTGCCGTTCCGTTCGGAAGTCTCTCCGTACACCTATCGTTGCTTTCATATAGTCCTTTCGTTTGCGCCCCTTTTGGAGCTGGTTGTAGGTTGTTTCAAGGAGCTTCTTGCGTCGTTCCCTGCTTGTTCTGCAGATAGTATATAGAGAAAATATTGACACTGCATGAGTAGTATTGTCTTTTTGTACAAATTAATACCGTAGTTTCAGTATAACTCTATACAGAGCCTTATTATTCAGCTATATATATGTAACTATTTATTACACTTAATACAATTAGAATTGCATATTCTTAAAATATACATATAAAACTTGATTTCTAATCTTTACAGAAGTATAATTTAATAGTAATAAAATAGTACGATTCTCAAAAGATATGGACACCCACCTCATTCTCGAAAAAATAGGCCTGAGTAAGCACGAAAGTGCTATATATCTAGCCCTTTTAGAGCTTGGCCCCTCACATATAGCCAAGATTGCTGAGAGAGCATCGATCCATCGTCCGATCGTATACAAGACTATCCCTTCCCTCCTTGAGAAGAAGCTGATCACTAAAACTCAAAGGAAGCGTCGCACCATATTCATGGCAGAACCCCCAAATAGACTTGAGGTTCTGTTCGAGGATCTCAAGATCAATTTCTTCGAAGCGCTCCCCGATCTCGAGGATGCCTATTCAACCAATGAATTCAAGCCGCGAGTGCGGTTCCTTGAGGGTAAAGACGGCACCAAGAGAGTATTCGATGATATCGTTCATAGCCTCAAAAAGGGCGATGTATTCTACAGATACAGCTCGAATACCGACGGGCAGGAGAAGAAGGACAAGTATGTACCTCGTGGGTACCGCAAAATGCGCGACGACAAGAAACTCGAGCGCCAAGTCATCACCAACCAGCAGACTGCGGGACGCAAAGTGAACAAACTTGATCGATTCATCAAGATTATGCCCCAAGATTTCGGCCCCTTTGAACACAATGTCACCGAGATTATATATGGTGACAAGATAGCGTTCATCGACTACAACTCCGAAACTGCCATGATTATTGAGAGTAAGAGAGTGGCTGACTTTCAGAGACACATATTCAAGGTGATGTATAAGAAACTCTGAAACAAAAAATACCGAAATATTTCGGTATTTTTTGTTGAATCATATGATTCCTACCTATTTTGAGAGGTGCTTTGAGATGAATCCTGCCATCTTCATCATATGGACAGAATCTTGACCACCAAATATTTTCTTGAGAGCATCATCCGTCTTGACGATACGCTTGTCTTTTGAATCTTGTAAACTTGGACCTTTCCTTAATTCGGATCCCTTTTTTCCATTTTCGTCTTCATATTCATCCCCTTTAATATACATCCACATCTTACTAACGACTTCTGAACGAGCCATCGGACCTTTACCAACGACTGCTTCCAACTCTGGACTGAGCTTCATCGGCTGCATAAATGCGGAATTTTCTTTTGCCATAACGTAGATATTTATTGATTAATCACTGCTGTTAATAACATGGGTACCTATAAGGCTACCATTTACGGAGATTTTGCACCACAGGCGCCTCTGTGTAGAATTTCCATACATAACAAATTAACTCATGTGTCAAATATATCGCTCTATTGCCCAAAATATGGCTTACTATATAATGTATCTATGGTTCTGACTCGATCCGCTCGATATGCGGGCGGGCCGAGACCAGATTAATAGCATTAAGCATATACACATGAACAAAGCAGCAATCGTAGATGCAGTGCATGCAGTTCTCGGTGGAACGAAAGTTCAAGCCGAGCAAGCTGTCGAGACCGCGATTAACAGCATCATTGACGCTCTCAAGAAGGGCGATGAGGTTTCTATTGCAGGACTCGGCATCTTCTCTGTGAAGCAGCGTGCAGCCCGTGAAGCTCGCAACCCTCGCACCGGTGAGGCCATCAAGGTCCCGGCTATGAAGGTTCCGAAGTTCCGCGCCGCAAAGGCTCTCAAGGACGCAGTCAAATAATCCTTCCGAGGATTATTTGCGTCGCGAGGTGAGGATTTGCGTAAGCAAATACGAACGAGTCGACGACCGCCCCAAACGATATCCATAGTAATCCTCGTGCAGGAAGTGCACTATCGACCGCTTCCCCACTGAGTATCGTTATGTTATCTAGCAAAAGACCGCCATAAAGGCGGTTTTTTGTTCGTCTCTCCTATATATAACGCTCATTAACGACCCTTCATGTCCCACTCCTGCTCTCCTTCGACAAAAGCTCCATCTCTCACGATGAAGAATCGTGATCTTCCCATCGACGGCTGGGCTGACATAGGCTCACCCTCAAGACGATCTGCGTAGTTCACTACAGCAATTCCATTCGTGACAACAATATTCTGCGGTGCAATGCGGTCACCCAGGAATATCGCATCAACAGGAACATAGCCACTTCCCTGCTTGAGTGCCGCTGCGACATAGAAGAAGATGCCCGTACCTCCAGTTTCTTGCGAGACGAAGAAGATCGCATCTTTTTGTCCATCAGAATTCACATCAGCAAATACCGGCTCACCGAAAATCCTTGTGACCATCTTAACTTCACTGCCCGGAGCAATTTCCTGCTCAGAAACACCATTCACAAAAACTATTTTCTGCTCATCAATAAGGTATGTGCCATTCAAGGGATTTACTGAAATATTTTTTACTTGATCCGCGAGATCTTTGACTTCGTTATATTGCACAGTTATGTAGTACACAAGCACAGGTAATACACCCAGGAAGAATAGTGCTGCCGCAAGCTTGGAATACCAAGTTACCTCATTGAATTTGATGGACATAGATAGATATTTAGTTGTAATACATCGGTGCGGGACGGGAGAATCGAACTCCCGACTAGACATTGGAAGTGTCTCATTTTACCACTAAACTAGTCCCGCAGAGCTAGAACACGGTCAATCGTAGCAAGAATCTTACGATGTAACAAGACTCCGAGCGATTTATCGCCATTACTGACCACTGTCATGTGTGCTGTCCCAAATGGAAGTATGCCTTCTCGACTTTTCTTCTTATTTGTTCTTTTGTCAATATAACAAGACTGGAATGATTTACAACCAAGTCCAAGCTCCTTGGACCAATACTCAACCGCTTCTTTTTCATTAATATCAGGATATATATGTAATCGTATTTTGATATTCTTATCAGTTAGGCCAAAACTCTCTTTGAGCCACCTTATTGAAAACTTAATTATTCTCGGATCAGAATTCACAATCCTTACAGTATGGTACGCCTTACTCCCTTCGCCAATATATATGCCAAATCCCAAAAGAAGAATATCTCTTGCAGATAATTTTGTAATATTTTTTTCTGCATACACTACAGCATTATTCAAAGAGGCTGCCTTATCAGCTCTTTTTGTGACAATCAACTTCCTCTGAGCATTCACAACCACATCCCGAGTCGTCTCATTTGGAAAAAACTGAACATCCTTCAACCAAAGACTGAGGGTGCTCTTAACAACTCCAACTACTTTAGAGATGTGTGAATATGAATAGCCTTGCTCTCGCAATTCCTTTGCCTTGTTTCTTATATTTCTAGAATACATATCGAACAAAGTATACTTGTTCAAATGTATTTTGTACAATTTCTACTTCCCTGTGTCCTCGTGGTGATGGATTGCGTGCTCTTTCTCGACAACTTCCTTGATGACATCAACCTCCTTCTTCATCTCTTTGATTGCTTCTCTGATCTGACCTATCTCCTTCTCTTCCTCTTGAATCTCTTTTTCGGTTTTGTCTGCCGCCTTCTTCTGATGCTTAAGCCCGCTCATAAGTATCGTATCTCCGATAAAGTACGAAACGAAGAGACCAGTCGCAAGAAGTATAGCTATCATCAAGATCAGGTTGACTGGCTCATAGAAGATAAACCCAAGCACTCCCCCTTTATCCTGAAGCAGGTCCGCAGTGTGCCAAACGCCGCGCCAAAAGAGTACAATCGCTGTAGCTCCAATGATGGTATACAAAATAGGATATCGGCTCAAATGGCCACGCACTCTGTCCTCAAACTTATCAAAAAATAAAACTATTTTACCAATCATGGCCATAATTATATCATGCTGGACGAAATCCTCGTAGAATTGGCGCGGGTATGCTAGGATGTTCTCATTACGGAGCGTGGTGTAACGGCTAACATACCTGTTTTGGGTACAGGTGACTCCGGGTTCGAATCCCGGCGCTCCGACACGAAGTGAGGACGTAAATATGCTCATTTATGAGCATATTTAGGGATTCGAAAAGGCTGA
>JACCDK010242590.1_pt1 | contig 11011 bp, 8 predicted proteins | sample 7445871 | NCBI WGS metagenome assembly JACCDK01 (sample SAMN15323436, study PRJNA562643) | freshwater metagenome | isolation source: river surface water | place: USA:Blue River Watershed | collected 2017-08-15
ACAACCAAGATGTCGTGAAAGCAAAGGGTGTGCTGATCGGCGACACCATTGTGCTGCGCAAGGCCGGCGATGTGATTCCCGAGATTCTTGGCCCGGTAGTTGAACTGCGTGATGGCACCGAACGCGCGTTTGTAATGCCAAGCGTTTGTCCAGACTGTGGCTCGCCTCTCGCACCCTCTAGCGAGGGTGATGTTGACCTGCGTTGCCAAAACTCGAAGGGTTGCCCGGCTCAACTTCGCGAGAGGGTTGCCTATCTTGGTTCTAGGGGCGTGCTCGACATTGAGGCACTTGGTTATGTGGCCGCGTGTGCACTAACTCAGCCGGTCGATGCCGACACGGCTCCACTCAAATCTGAAGCAGACCTTTTTGATCTCACTCTCGAGCAACTTCTACCGATTCGGGCAGCCGTGCTTGACCCAGACACCGGTTTGCCGAAACTTGACAGTGCCGGCCAGCCCAAGATTGTCGACTTCTTTAGAAAGAAAGATGGTTCGCCTGCCGAGGTTGCCCTAAAGCTTTTGAAGAACCTCGATGAGGCCAAGACCAAACCGCTGTGGCGCATCCTTGTTTCGCTTTCAATTAGACATGTCGGCCCTGTTGCTGCACGCTCGCTCGCATCGCACTTTGGCTCACTTGATCGAATTTTTGCTGCTTCTGAGTCTGAACTTTCAGAGGTTGATGGAGTTGGTGCTACTTTGGCGCAATCGATTAGAGAGTGGATTGCTGTCGATTGGCACCGCGAGATAGTTGAGCGTTGGCGCGCCGCGGGTGTTCAACTAGAAACTCCTGGTCATGAAGGGCCTGGTTCAGCGGCAAACGCTGGGGGAGTCTTCGCGGGTATGAGCATCGTTGCTACGGGTAGCCTCAAAGCCTTCACTCGAGAGCAGATCGAAGAAGCCATCATCTCGAACGGCGGCAAGGCGGCTTCATCCGTGTCTAAGAAGACTTCATTTGTGGTTGCCGGCGAAAATGCTGGTTCAAAGCTGGCCAAAGCCGAAGAGTTGGGTGTCGAGGTAATCACCGAAGAAGAGTTTGCGCGCCGCCTAAACGGCTAGCCGCCCGAAACCTGTTTGAAACGCCAAACAGGTAAACTTGAGACTAAACAACTCCCGTTCTGAGAGAGATTCATGTCTGAAATCACCCCCGACCTAGTTAGGCACCTTGCCGGCCTCAGCCGTATCTTGGTTACCGACGAAGAGGTTGAACGTTTTGCCGAGCAGCTTTCACTAATTGCAGACTCGGTTGCCACCGTTAGCGCCGCGATTGAGGGCGGCGATGTGCCAAGCACCAGCCACCCGATTCCTATGGCTAACGTTTTTCGCGAAGACATCGTTGAGCCTTCACTCACTCAAGAGCAAGCTCTTTCAGGGGCACCAGACTCGGGCGATGGTCGATTCCGCGTTGCAGCAATTTTGGACGAGGAGTAAACCGTGTCAGAACTGATTCGCAAAAACGCAAGTGAACTGGTTGAGCTGCTAAACAGCGGCCAGGTATCTTCGGTCGAAGTAACCCAGGCTCATCTTGATCGCAGCGCAGCCGTTGATGCTGACGTGCATTCATACCTGTATCAAAACCCTGAAACTGCTCTCGCGGCTGCAGCCAACATCGACCGACGTCGTGCGGCTGGAGAAAAGCTAAACCTGCTTGCCGGTCTGCCGATCGCGGTAAAAGACAACCTCACCACGACCGATGCGCCAACCACCTCGGGTTCAAAGATTCTTGAGGGCTGGGTTCCGCCATACGACGCGACTGTGGTCACCAAGCTGCGCGAAGCGGGCATGCCGATTCTTGGAAAGACGAACCTTGACGAGTTCGCAATGGGTTCATCGACAGAATTTTCTGCCTACGGCGCCAGCCACAATCCTTGGGATCTAGACCGCATTCCCGGTGGTTCGGGTGGTGGCTCGAGCTCGGTTGTTGCTTCGTTCCAGGCACCCCTTGCGATTGGTTCAGACACCGGCGGTTCGATTCGATTCCCGGCTTCAGTAACGGGAACCGTTGGCATCAAGCCGACATACGGTGCGGTTTCTCGCTATGGTCTTATCGCTTTGGCTAGCTCGCTAGACCAAATCGGCCCGGTTAGCCGCAATGTTCTTGACTCAGCGCTTCTTCAGGACGTAATTGCTGGTCACGACCCGCACGACAGCACCTCGCTGCCAGAGTCGCTGGGCTCAATGGCAGAAGCTGCTCGCAAGCTTGATGTGAAGGGCATGCGCATTGGTGTTATCAAAGAGCTAATGGGTGCCGGGTTTCAGCCTGGAGTGATGGCTCGTTTTCAAGAGAGCATCAACCTGCTTCAGCAAGCCGGTGCCGAGATCGTTGAGGTCTCTTGCCCTAACTTCGAGTATGCAATTGCTGCCTATTACTTGATCTTGCCTGCCGAAGCTTCGTCAAACCTTGCAAAGTTTGACTCAGTGCGCTTTGGTCTGCGCGTGGCACCTGAGGGCAACCCAACAATTGAGCGCGTGATGGCGGCAACCCGCGAAGCCGGTTTCGGGCCAGAGGTAAAGCGTCGAATTATCCTCGGCACCTATGCCCTCTCGAGCGGTTCCTACGACAAGTACTACGGTGCGGCGCTCAAGGTTCGCACCATGATTCAGCGCGACTTCGAGGCTGCGTTCTCTAAAGCCGACGTTTTGGTCTCACCAACCGCGCCGACCACTGCGTTCAAGCTGGGCGAAAAGCTCGAAGACCCGCTAGCTATGTATCTAAATGACATCGCCACGATTCCTGCAAACCTTGCCGGCATTCCTGGCATGTCGGTGCCAAACGGTCTTGCTGAAGAAGACGGCTTGCCAGTTGGAATTCAACTTCTGGCACCGGCTCGTGAAGATGCTCGCCTCTACCAGGTTGGTGCTGCACTCGAAAAGATGCACGAAGACATCTGGGGCAAACGAATGATTGATTTTGCACCTGAGCTGGAGGTTCGCGGCTAATGGCTAAAGACGAATTGATGAACTACGAAAAGGCCCTTGAGCAGTTTGAGGTGGTTATTGGCCTCGAGGTGCACATCGAGCTAAACACCAAGACCAAGATGTTCTGTGGTTGCCGCAACGAGTTTGGTGACGAACCAAACACCAACGTTTGCCCTATCTGCATCGCCTTGCCCGGTGCTCTGCCCGCGGTTAACCGCAAGGCTGTTGAGTCAAGTATCGCCATCGGTCTTGCCCTTGGTTGCCAAATAGCCCCAACCGGTCGTTTTGCTCGCAAAAACTATTTCTATCCAGACCTGGCCAAGAACTTCCAGACCTCACAATATGACGAGCCGATTGCCTTTGACGGTTCGCTAGAGGTTGAAATTCCATCTGGCGCGGTGCACGTCATCAACATTGAGCGTGCCCACATGGAAGAAGACGCCGGCAAGCTAACTCACATCGGAGGCTCGACTGGGCGAATCCAGGGTGCCGAGTACTCGCTCGTTGACTACAACCGCGCTGGTGTTCCACTGGTCGAGATTGTTACCCGCCCAGTCTTTGGTGCCGGTAGCGAGGCTCCTGAGCTTGCCGCGGCTTATGTTCGCTCGATTCGCGAGATCGTGAAGGGGCTTGGTGTTTCAGATGCCAAGATGGAGCGCGGCAACGTGCGCTGTGACGCTAACGTTTCTCTTCGCCCGCATGGCCAAGAGAAGTTGGGCACTCGCACCGAAACCAAGAACGTCAACTCGCTTCGCTCTATCGAGCGTGCGGTCCGCTACGAAATTCAGCGTCAGGCGGCAATCTTGGCTAAGGGCGGCACTATCACCCAAGAGACCCGACACTGGCACGAAGACAAGGGTGCAACTAGTTCTGGACGTCCAAAGTCCGACGCCGACGACTACCGTTACTTCCCAGAGCCAGACTTGGTTCCGGTTCAACCGTCGGCTGAGCTAATCGAGTCAATTCGCGCATCGCTACCTGAAAAGCCGGCCGATCGACGCAAGCGTCTGCAGAACGAGTGGGGCTTTGCCGAGCTTGAGTTCCGTGATGTTGTTAACGCCGATTTGCTTGATGTCATCGAAGAGACCGTTGCCGCTGGGGCAAAGCCTCAATCTGCCCGAAAGTGGTGGTCTGGTGAGCTTGCTCGCACTGCAAATAACGAAGACAAAGATGTAGCCGACTTGGCAATCACCCCGGCTCAGGTTGCCGAACTTGCCACCCTGGTAGAGGCTGGCAAATTGAACGACCGTTTGGCACGCGAGGTTCTAACCTACGTTCTTGCCGGTGAAGGAAACCCAGGCGAAATTGTTGCGGCTCGTGGCCTTGAGGTCGTTTCTGATGACGGTGCGCTAATCGCTGCCATCGATGCGGCTCTTGCAAAGCAGCCTGACGTTCTTGACGCAATCCGTGAGGGTCGCATGCAGGCAGCCGGTGCCGTTATTGGTGCCGTTATGCAAGCGATGAAGGGCTCTGCAGACGCGGGTCGGGTTCGCGAACTTCTAATCGAAAAGGCCAACGCCTAAAGAATCAAATTAGAAAATCCCCGGTCGCAATGACCGGGGATTTTCTTGTTTGGGGTGAGTAACGGGGCTTGAACCCGCGGCCTCCTGGACCACAACCAGGCGCTCTACCAGCTGAGCTATACCCACCATGTGATGTGCCTAAGCGCAACAACTCATAGAGTCTATCAGGTTTAGTTAGCTATCGCTCTTGATGGTTTTGGCTGCAGCCTTGGCCTCATCGGTGGTTGGGCCAGGCAGCGGCACAAGAACGGTTTGGCGATAGTAGCGCAACTCGTCGATTGATTCGAGGATGTCGGCCAGGGCCCGGTGACCACCATCTTTTTTGGGCAACTGAAAATAGGCCCGCGGGTACCAGCGCCGAGTAAGTTCTTTGATCGATGAAACATCGATATTGCGATAGTGGAGGTGCTGATCGAGAGTAGGCATGTATTTATTGATGAACATGCGATCTGTGCCGATGCTATTGCCGGCTAGCGGTGCCTCTTTGGCGTTCGGAACAAACTGCTTGATGTAGTCGAGAATCACTTGCTCGGCCTCGGCAAGATCTAGACCATTCTCAACCTCGTCGATCAGTCCAGATTCGGTGTGCATCTGACGAACGAAGTCGCCCATGGCGGCCCAAGAATCCGGGCGGGGTTTGATGACTACATCCAGCCCCGCATCAAGAATCTCTAACTCAGAATTGGTGATTACTACGGCAACCTCGACCAGGCAGTCTTTCTCGGGGTGCAGCCCAGTCATTTCGCAGTCGATCCAAACTAGGTTGTCAGAAATCTCAATCACGTTCCAAAAATAGGGGAGGCCTCCGACAATAGCCGGAGGCCTCCAATTCTACCGAGTCGATCTAGGCGTTCTTCCAGGCTTTGGCTCGCTTGATCTTTGGAGCAGCGGTTGCCTTCTTCGCGGCTCTTCTTTCCTTACGGCCTTCTACCAGCCAGTAGAGCACCGGCACAATCACAAGGGTCAATACGGTTGATGAGAACAAGCCTCCGATTACAACCACCGCGAGTGGTTGCGAGATAAACCCGCCGCCGCCTGTGATTCCCAGAGCCATTGGAGTCAGCGCGAAGATTGTTGCAAGCGCAGTCATCAGAATTGGGCGCAGGCGCTGACGAGAGCCATCCATGATTGCCTCTTGGATTGGTCTGCCCTGTTTGCGGTATTGGTTGATTAGGTCAATCAAAACAATCGCGTTGGTAACCACGATGCCAACCAAAAGCAGCATGCCGATCAGCGATGGCACGCCCAAAGGAGTGTCTGTGATCAGCAGCAGGCCAAGTGCGCCGGTGGCTGCGAATGGAATCGAGATGAGCAGAATCAGCGGCTGAATCAGGCTTGAGAACGTGGCCACCATGACGATGAAGACAATCGCGATAGCTGCCAGTAGCGCCAAGCCAAGTTGCTGGAATGAGCTCGCCTGGTCTGCGCTTACGCCACCTAGCGATGCAGTCGCACCAGTCGGTAATTCAACCGATTCAAGTCGCTTAGCGACCTCGGCTGAAATCGCACCGAGGTTGTCACCGCTAGGAGTCAATGAAACCTTGGCGGTGCGGTCTCCCTTTTCACTTGCAATCGAAACCGGCACGGCGGCTAGTTCAATCTTTGCGATGCTTGAGAGTGAAACTAGTCCGGTTGCGGTAGGAACCTGAATTGCTTTAACCTCGGCAACGGTGTCGGGAACGTTGGTTTGCACAACGTAAATTGGGGTTTCAACGCCGTCTACGTTCAATTTGCCAATGCTAGATGGGCGAAGCTTTGAGGCTACGATTCCGCCGACTGCAACCTCAGTCAACCCCTTGCGAGCTGCCGCGGCTCGATCAACGGTCACCTTGAGTGTGCGCTGCTTTTCGGCAAGCGAGTTGGTGATTTCTGAAACGTCGGGTGTGCCCTGCATTGCCTTTTGAATGCTAGCAATGGCCTTGTTTAGCTTCTCGTCAGTGGTTGCGACTACCTTTATGTCGATAGTGCTTGAAGAACCAAAACCTGGGCCGCCACCTGAAGAAAACTTCATGGTGCCCACCGCGGGTTCGCTGGCAAAGATCTTCTCAAGTTTCGCCTGAAGAGCTACTTGATCAGTGCCCTCTTTCATGCTCACCTGAATCGAAGTGCCGCCGGCTGAGGCACCAAAAGCAACGCGGCCGTCACCCGATGAGCCGATTGAGGTCTGAACCACCTCGACAGACTTTTCAGCAAGCAAGATTTCTTCGGCTTTCGCTGCCGCCTTGTCCTTTTGCTCGAATGTGGCGCCCGGTGCCAAGGTTTGGTTTAGCACAAAGCTGGTTGAACCCGACGACCCGATGAAGTCGGTTTTTAGCTGTGGCACTAGGGCAAAAGTGAAAATTAGAACCACGAATGCAGCGATGATGGTAACCACAGGGCGCTTTTGGGTCCAACTCAAAATCGGCAAATACCCGCGCTGAAGCCAGCTCTTGCGTTCCTTGGCTTCTTCGGCCTCGCGTGCCTCGGCTGCAAACTTTTCTAGGTCTGCACCGGTGGCTGAGGCCACATCCTTAGGGTTCTTCAAGAACCAGTATGCAAGCACCGGCACAATCGTTAGCGAGACAAATAGCGAAGCGACCAGTGCGATTGCGAAGGTGAATGCGAACGGGCGGAATATTTCACCGATAAGGCCACTGACCAGTGCAATTGGAAGGAATACGGCAACCGTGGTGATGGTGGCTGCAGTAATAGCGCCTGAAACCTCTTTGACAGCAGTTAAGACTGCCTTCTTTTTAGGCTCACCATAGGCAAGATGACGGTTAATGTTCTCGATAACCACAATCGAGTCATCGACTACTCGACCGATGGCAATGGTGAGGGCGCTAAGGGTCAAGATGTTTAGCGAGTAGCCAAACTGGTTCAAACCAATGAATGTGATCAGAACCGAGGTTGGAATCGAGATTGCGGTTACCAAGGTCGAACGCACCGATAGCAGGAACAGCAGGATCACGATGATTGCAAAGGTCAGACCTAGCAGTCCTTCGGTGGTCAGGTTCTCGAGAGACTTCTCAACAAAAGGCGCTTGGTCGAAAATCGTGACGATTGTCACATCGCCTAGCTTTTTCTTCAGTTCGGCTATTTTGTCTTGAACACCGTGCGAAACCGCAACAGTGTTTCCATCCTGTGTTTTCACTATCGAAATCGATAGTGCTTCTTTGCCGTTGGTGCGAGAAATGCTGGTGACCGGAGCATTCTCGTAGGTTACGTCGGCAACCTGGTCAACCGTCAACACGACTGTCTTGGTTGTTGTGGTGGTTGTCGAGCCCAGACCAGGAGGCAGGGTGAAGCCGCCAGGAATGCTGCCGGTGAAACCACTCGGAAGCTGAGGAATGGTGGGGGTGCTCGTTGAAACCGAAGTCTTGCTGCCTATGAGAGGTAGTTTTTTGAAATCCTCAAGGGTCTCAACCGGTGTGCCAATTTCTACTGAAATTGAACCCTTTGAGTCCAAAACTGAGCCCGCCGGAATGACGAATCCATTTGCTTGCAGCGCACTAACGATTGACTGCTGGCTGAGCCCATTCGAGGTCAGCACAGACTGCTTTAGCTTGAGGTTGATGCGCTTCTCGGTGAAGCCGGCCACCGTGACGTCACGAACACCGGGAACCGATGACAGCAGGGGAGTGGCGATGTCAGCGAGAGACTGCCCCAAAGCCTCGTTGTCACCGTTGTTGGCTGAGACTCCGAGCGCGATGATGGGAACAGAGTCGAAGCTGCCAGAAAGAATGTTTGGTTCGACATCGGATGGCAGGGTGTTTTTGATGCCAGCAAGGGCAGCGGCGAGGTCTTCTTTGACCTTTGAAGTCTTGGTTCCGTATTCGAACTCCACGCGAACAATCGATACGTTGCTTTGTGAGGTCGAGGTTGAGTTGACCAGGCCATCAATTTGGCGCACGGCGTTTTCAATTACTTGGCTAACTTGAGCATCTACAACCTCGGGTGAAGCGCCGGGGTATGCGGTGACGATTGCGGCTTGTGGTACCTCAAAAGAGGGGATTAACTCTTGCTTTAGGGAACCAAGCGAGATGAATCCAGCGATTGCAACAATCACGGTGATAAGAGCTACTACCGACCGGTTGGCAACACTTAGTTTGGCAAGACGAAACACAACGACCTCTTTCGCGAATACCTCTAGGCTAACCCCATCGAATGGAGGCTTATTCCAATTCAGCACCAGGCTGGGAATGTTCTCAGTGCATTTTCAGGTTGTTGACACTATGAGCCTAAATAACGCACCTCTGACCATGTTGGACGGTCGCCAGACCTCGTTCGCCGAATTTGCCGGCAAAGCCGTGTTAGTGGTGAATGTCGCTTCACGTTGTGGACTAAGCCCTCAATACGAAGCCCTAGAAAAGTTGCAGAAGACATATGGTGCACGAGGTTTCACCGTATTGGGAATGCCTTCGAACCAGTTCATGCAAGAACTCTCAACCGAGGATGCGATCGGAGAATATTGTTCAACCACCTGGGGCGTAACTTTTCCTATGACTTCTAAAGTCAAGGTCAATGGTCGTGGCAGGCACGAGCTCTACAAAGATCTAGTCAAGGCAAAAGATGGTTCGGGGCTAGCCGGGCCAGTGCTTTGGAACTTCGAAAAGTTTTTGGTTACTCCGAAAGGTGACATCCACCGATTCAGGCCAACCACCAAGCCCGATGCCCCAGAGGTCATTGAAGCGATCGAAACGGCCCTCGCAGAATAAATTCTTTGGGATATGCCCCGATTGGGCTATGCCCGCTTTGCCTTTATGCGGGCGCTGACAATGCTCGCGATTGCCGAGACTGCAATGGCTCCAACGATCACTAGCAGCGAGGTGTTAGTGCTGATTTCGGGTGCCCAGTCGATGTGCTTTCCACCATTAATGAACGGTAGCTCGTTTACGTGCATCGCGTGAGAAACCAACTTGAAGCCGATAAACGCCAGAATAAACGCGATTCCATACTTTAGGTACTCGAGCTTGTCGACGAGATCGCCGAGCAAGAAGTAAAGCTGGCGTAGACCCATGAGCGCAAACACGTTGGCTGTGAAAACAATGAATGGGTCAGTGGTAATGCCAAAGATCGCAGGAATCGAGTCGAATGCAAACATCACGTCGGTCATGGCGATTGCCGCGAAAACGACAAGCATCGGGGTGAACATTTTTTTACCGTTGACCTTGGTGCGAATTTTTGCACCATCGAAATCTTTCGAAACCTCGATGTGATTGCGCAACCAAAGAATCAACTTGCTCTCAGTTTCTTCTTCGTCGTCGTGCGAACGGAACGCCTGGTGCCAGGCTGTGTAAAGCAGGAAGGCTCCAAATAGGTAGAAGATTGCGCTGAAAGATTCGATTAGCGCCGCACCAATCAGAATGAAAATTCCACGCAGAATCAAGGCCAGCACCACGCCAACCATCAGCACTTCTTGCTGATATTTCTTAGGCACTGAGAACCGGGTCATGATGATCACGAAGACAAAAAGGTTGTCGATGCTGAGGCTGTATTCGGTCAACCATCCCGCATAGAACTCAGTCGCCTTATCCGGCCCAAACAGTTGCCAAAGAATTCCACCGAAAATAACGGCGAGCAGTGCATAGGCGACGATCCAGGCTGTTGATTCGCGATTGCTCGGAATGTGAGGGCGTTTGAAAATGATCAATACATCAGCAATCAAAATGGCGGTCAAGACAGCCATCGAAATAATCTCAAACCAGAAATATGAATTTTCAGCCATAGTGCCTCAAGTCTAAACAGAGATTGCCCGTCTGTCTTGTAGAGATTCAAACCTGTATCCGGATGTAGTGTGAAATTGCGAGGTAATTTGCCTCTGTCGTCGAAGGAGACACCTTGAAGGTCAACGGGAAAGTAGTAGTAGTAACTGGCGCGGGAAACGGAATGGGTCGTGAGTTGACCCTTGAGTTGATTCGCCGTGGGGCGCACGTTGCCGCAATCGACCTTCGTGCTGAGGGGTTAGTTGAAACCCTTGCTCTGGCTGAAGCGCTCGGTGGCACCGTTGCAACATTCACTGCAGATGTCACCGACTCAGCTGCAGTGGCTGCACTGCCCGCTCAAATTGAAGCCAAGTTGGGTCCGGTCGATGCACTCGTGAATAACGCCGGCATCATTCAACCGTTCGTGAAAATCAACGAACTCACTATCGAGGCAGCCGACCGAGTGATGAAAGTTAACTTCAACGGTCCGTTCTTGATGGTGAAGGCCTTTTTACCCGGTCTCCTCGCTAGGTCTGAGGCACACATTTTGAATGTGTCTTCAATGGGAGCCTACGCTCCTGTTCCTGGTCAAAGCGTTTATGGTGCATCCAAGGCGGCGGTAAAGCTGTTCACCGAGGGCTTGCGTTCAGAATTGACTGGCACATCTGTGGGCGTCAGCATTGTTTTCCCAGGTGCCATTCACACCAACATCGCACAGAATTCTGGAATGGCGATGCCGGCTAACGCAGATGCAGCCGAATCGAAATTCAAGATGACCGAGCCTGGTATTGCCGCAAAGGCCATGGTCGATGCAATCGAAAATAACACCCCACGACTTTGCATTGGTTCAGATGCAAAATTGATGGATCGCTTGAGTCGCCTGAACCCG
>JACCDK011890766.1_pt1 | contig 11010 bp, 14 predicted proteins | sample 7445871 | NCBI WGS metagenome assembly JACCDK01 (sample SAMN15323436, study PRJNA562643) | freshwater metagenome | isolation source: river surface water | place: USA:Blue River Watershed | collected 2017-08-15
ATTCTTGGTTGAGTTCGTCGCTCATCCGGGCCCCTAAATGGTGATGCTCAGGTTGTCTAACAGTCTGGTGTTGCCCACTCGGGCTGCAATTAGCAAGAGGGCTTGGCCGCTAAAACTATCGTCGATTAGCTCGAAGGAGTTCGGGTTGACCAGGGCAACGTAGTCAAGTCTAATCGCTGGGTCGAGGGCAGCCCGGACTGCTGCGAGCCGTTGACTCGAGGTGCCGGAATCGGCAGCCAGCATCGCCCGATGAATTCCCGAAGCAACCTCAAGTTCTTTTTGGCTGAGGTATTGATTGCGGCTCGACATGGCAAGACCGGATTTCTCACGAATTATTGGAGCGGCAATTATCGCCAAATGATTCCAGCGATGATTTGAGTTGGCAACCATCTGCTGAATGAGAAAAAGCTGTTGGGCGTCCTTTTTTCCGAACACCGCGAAGTCTGGTTTCACCAGGTCAAAGAGTCTCGCAACAACCGTGAGCATGCCATCGAAGTGTTCCGGTCGGATAGCGCCTTCGTACACCTTTCCGATTGCCCCGGCATGCTGAGTAATCGAATCGCCGTTCGGATAAATTTCAGCCACCGTCGGAGCAAAAACCACTTCCACGCCAGCCGCTGAAAGTTTTTCGGAATCGGCCTGCAGATTGCGTGGATATTTATCAAAATCTTCGTTGGCAGAAAACTGCAACGGATTAACAAAAATTGAAACCACCACAAAATCCGCGTTCTGTTTTGCAATTTCCACTAGCGAAATGTGGCCATCATGGAGAGCTCCCATGGTTGGCACAAAAGCTATTTTTTTACCATGCTGTCTCGCATTAGAAATTGCATAAGCTAAATCTTTTGCATCAGAAATGATTTTCATTACTTATCCAAAAGTTCGGTTGGGTCAATTGGTTGGTGCCCCTGAGAAAGCGCCACCTCAACCGAGGAACGAATTAGCGGTGCCAACACGCTAGCCGCTGGCTCGACACCAATTTCTTCCAGCAGCCCAATTGATTGATTAACAATCATCGAAGAAAAACTAGAAGCCACCGAAATAGCCTCAAAGTATTGAGCTCGATTTTCTTCGGCAATTGTGATTGGTTCGGCACCCATTTCGATAACCAAGGCCTGAGCAATTGGAAGTGCCACGGCTGGCGCCGAAACCGCAAAGTAACTTTCTCGAATTCGCGCCAAATCAGAACTATTGCCGCTAAATTTCATGGCCGGGTGAATGGCGAGAGGAATAGCCCCGGCCTGCGCTGCCGGGTTCAAAATCGAGTAGCCATGCCTGCCAGAAGTGTGGGCCACCAGTTGCCCGGCTTTCCAAAGCTTGCCTTCGGTTATGCCGCTGATGGTTAGTTCCAACTGCTCATCAGGTATGGCAAAGACCACCAGATCGGCAAATTCGAGCAGATCTGGAATTGATTTGCGCTGAATAATTTCGTGGCCGGCAGCTCCTAGTGATTGGCTAAAGGCCTTGCCCACCGGGCCATCACCCACCACGCCGATGTTCAGTCTGGCACTCACGCTGGGGTTACCTCTGGGCCAGGGCGCTTAGCCGACTGGGTTTCAGTCTCTTCGGCATCATCTGGCAGTTTGCAAGCTCGCTCAATAATCAAGGCAACAATAATCAAGATCACCGATTCCAGAAGTGCTAATGCGTTGATTGAAATGGATTGGGGAATCACTGGCAAGGTGGCTTGCAGAATTACCAAACTCAAGGCAAAGCCAGCAAAGAGCGAACCAGAAATTGCCGTTGCTTTGGCTAATGCCAAAACTCGCACAGCGTAAAACGGATCGATTCGTTTAGGTCTTTTACCCGTGGACAGATACTTGGCCAGTTCGCGACGATATCTAAACACGGGAATAGCCGCAAGGAGTTCGATTACTGCAATCGAAGGAATTGAAAACAGCAAATTGTTTGGAGCAACCGGCACCGCACTCCCATTTGCAATTAGCGCCTTAACAATCACATACGTAATTGCGCCAGAAACAAATATGGCAACAATTAAACTCCAAATTTTTGTTGGCCTCACGAAACCACCCAAACATCATTTGCCACCGGTTTTACTAAATCTGAAACTTTTCCATGTCCAGGTAGCACTGCATCTTTGTCTAAAAGATTCCACGGGACTAAAACAAATGCGCGCTGATATGCTCGCGGATGTGGAACACTTAAAGTTTTCTTCGCGATAATTTCATCGCCGTAGGTAATAATGTCGATGTCCATCGTGCGCGAACCCCAGCGCTCCAATCGCACTCGACCGAGTTCGGCTTCGACCTTGCGTAATTGCTTGAGCAGTTTCTTGGGTTTGAGTTTTGTGTCAACCTTGAGCACGGCATTTATGTAATTCGGCTTACTCTGATCAACGCCGGTTGCAGTTACCGCGAATGACTCGACCATCGGTGAGACTGCACGAACTTTCACTTTCTTTAGCGCACCGATTTTTTCAACCGCCGATTTGATGTTGCCCTGTCGGTCGCCCAGATTGCCGCCGATTGCCAGCACCGAGTGCACCGCGTTTTTCATCAGCGCTTTCCCTTGACCGTAACGCTCACGTCTTCGAAGTTATGATCTAGCGGGGCATTTGGTTTGTGCACAGTTATTTTTGCCTTGCTCACAGTTTCGCCACCTAGCTCAAAGGTAAGGGCAAGCAGTCGCTGGGCCAGCGTTTCTAGCAGGTCTACCGGGTTTTGCTTGGCATCAGCAACCAGGGCATCTGCCAACTCGGCATAGCTGAGGGTTTTGGCCAGATCGTCGGAGCTGCTTGGCTGAACGCTTACTTCCGCATCAATTAGAAACTCTTGGCCGTATGCCTTCTCAAAATCAAAAACACCGTGGTGGCCATAAAAACGAAGGCCTTTGATGCTGATTTTGATTGGGGAAAGCTCCATGGCTTAACTTTATTCGGCTTCTGCGTTCCTGAGGGCAGAAACCAGGGCGATGGCATCGGTGGTTGCCTGCACATCGTGCACTCGCACTCCCCAGAGTTTTCGCTGAAGCAGAAGGGCGGTTAGAACCGCTGTCGCCATGTCGCGTCGACCGTTTGAAACCGACTTCGGATCTTCCTCATCAAGTGCGCTGGCTAAAAACCGTTTGCGCGAAGCCCCCACCAGAATTGGGTAACCAAGTTTTTCAAGCTCGTCAAGGTTTGCCACCAACTGCCAGTTTTGTTCGGCATCTTTGGCAAAACCCAGGCCGGGATCCACAATTATTTGTTCGCGAGTAACCCCGGCAACCAGTGCTGCATCAATTCTTGTTTGTAATTCGCCGGCAACATCTTTTGCTACATTTTCGTAATCGTTGAGCGAGTCCATTTCAGAGCTAAAGCCTCGCCAGTGTGAAATAACAATATGCTTCTGGCTTTGTGCTGCCACACTAAACATTGCTTCATCGGCTAAGCCACCTGAAACATCGTTAATTATGTCGGCACCGGCCTCGATTGCGGCTGCGGCAGTCGCAGCATTCATGGTGTCGATGCTTACCAATATTTTGTAACTCGATTTGATTTTTCGGATAACATCCAGAACGCGAAGTTGCTCCTCTTCGATTGCAACTCTTTCGGCGCCGGGCCGCGTAGATTCTCCACCGACGTCGATAATTTGTGCTCCGGCTTCAATCATGGTTGCCACCTGGGCCATGGCGGCTTCAAGACTTGTGTATTTGCCGCCATCGCTAAAGGAATCTGGGGTGACATTAAGCACGCCCATGACTAAGGGAGCTTGGAAACTCATTTTGTGATGAGAGCCATTACTTCGGCTCGAGCAATTGGTTCATCGTAAACACCTCTGGCCGACATGGTGACCGTGTTGGCCTCGGGCTGACGGGCACCCCGGGACACCACGCAGTGGTGACGTGCCTCCACGACAACTACAACACCCTTGGTGCCAAGCCCCTGCTCAATGGCATCGGCGATTTGGGCGGTTAGGTTTTCTTGCAGCTGAGGACGGTGGGCAATGATCTCAACCACCTTGGGCAGACGGCCTAGGCCAACCACGCGATCTGTCGGCAGGTAGGCGATGTGGGCCACTCCGGTAAAAGGAAGTAGGTGGTGCTCGCACATCGAAACAAACTCTATATCCTTGAGAATCACAACTTCGGTGTGCTCTGCGGGGATGGTTTCGCTGAGTGCCGACTTTGGATCTACACCTATGCCGCTAAAGAAAACACCGTAAGCCTCAGCAACTTTTTTTGGTGTGGCCAACAGATCATCGCGCTGCGGATTTTCACCAATTGCGGTTAGCAATTCGGTGACCGCAGCTTCGATGCGCTGTTGGTCGACCATTTATTTAGCTGTTTTCTTTCGGGCGGCAGGTTTCTTAACTGCCGCTGCATCAGCTGCTTTCTTCTTTTCTGCAGAAGAACCCTTGATCGGAATTGCAATTGGACCCTGTTTTGAAACGGGACGGGTTTTAGACGATAGCCACTGACGACGCTTTGGAATTTTCTTCACATTCATGAAAATCTTTGCGATGTCTTCTTGATTGAGAGTTTCTCGTTCCATCAACTCTTTGGCAAGAGTATCTAGAACCTTGCGATTAAGTGTTAGCGCCTTGTAAGCCTCGTTATGAGCAGACTCAACGATTGCACGAATTTCTTTATCAATCTGCTGAGCAGTAGCCTCACTGTATTCACGAGCCTGAGCCATGTCGCGTCCGATGAATACTTCTCCACCGTTGCCATAGCTAACCGCACCGATTGAATCGCTGAAACCATACTGAGTAACCATCTGTCGGGCAATCGAAGTTGCCTTTTCGAAGTCGTTCGATGCGCCGGTGGTTGGATCGTGGAACACGATTTCTTCGGCGACGCGGCCACCCATTGCATATGCAATCTGATCGAGTAACTGATTACGCGAAACCGAGTAGCGATCTTCGAGTGGCAGCACCATGGTGTAACCAAGCGCACGGCCACGCGGAAGAATCGTCACTTTGGTAACCGGATCGCTGTGGTTCATCGATGCGGCGACGAGTGCGTGACCGGCCTCGTGGTACGCGGTATTGAGACGCTCACGGTCTTGCATTAGGCGTGATTTCTTCTGCGGCCCGCCGATAACGCGATCGATAGCCTCGTCGATAGTGGCTGCGGTGATTTGCTTCTCGTTCTGGCGAGCGGTTAACAGGGCAGCCTCGTTCAACACGTTGGCAAGGTCGGCTCCGGTAAACCCAGGGGTGCGTCTGGCAATTACAGCTAGGTCAACGTCGTCAGCAATTGGCTTGCCCTTGGAGTGAACCTTCAGAATTTGCTCACGACCGATTAGATCTGGCGCACTCACACCAATTTGACGGTCGAAGCGACCCGGACGCAATAGAGCAGGGTCAAGCACATCCGGACGGTTGGTAGCCGCAATCAGAATTACATTGGTTCGAGAATCGAATCCGTCCATCTCAACCAATAACTGGTTCAGGGTTTGCTCGCGCTCATCGTTTCCGCCGCCGATGCCGGCTCCGCGCTGACGACCAACGGCATCAATTTCGTCGACAAAGATAATCGCAGGTGCAGCAGCCTTGGCCTGTTCGAAAAGATCGCGCACGCGTGATGCACCCACACCAACAAACATCTCGACAAAGTCAGAACCTGAAATTGAAAAGAACGGAACTCCGGCTTCGCCGGCAACTGCTTTTGCGACCAAAGTTTTTCCGGTGCCCGGTGGGCCGTACAAAAGTACTCCGCGCGGAATCTTTGCACCTACCGCTTGGAATTTTTGTGGTTCTTTCAAAAACTCTTTAATTTCTTGAAGCTCTTCAATTGCTTCGTCTGATCCAGCAACGTCGGCAAAAGTAACTTTAGAAGTTTCCTTATTCACTAACTTCGCGCGAGACTTTCCGAATTGCATAACTCCGCGACCGCCACCACCAGCTGCGCCAGACATTAAGAACCAGAAGATTGCACCGATAATGATGAATGGCAAAATGCTTCCGAGCAGCGCCAAGTACCAAGGAGTGCTCGGTACTTCATCGTTGTAACCATCTGTGATTTTTGCTTCCGAAATTGCCGTGGTTACATCGTCGCCACGTGCGGCTACAAAGTAAAACTGCACCTGCTTGCCATATTTGGGATCGGTGTTATTGAGAACGACGTCGACTCGCTGATCGCCGTCGAGAACCTTAACGCTCTTGGCTTTGCCATCGGCAATCATCTTGATTCCAACGCTGGTATCTACCTGCTTGAAACCTCCAGTTGAAACCATCGATGAGCCGATGAACAGCACAAAGATTGCCGCAATAATCCAGATGAAAGGGCCGCTAAGGATTTTCTTCATATTCACCGAATAAGGCTACCTGCTAGCAATTAGCCTTGCCTAAGTTGTTCGCCGAGGGCAAAGGCCTAGCTGTAGGTCTTTGGATCCAGAATGGCTACCCCGGGCAGAGTGCGGTAATTTTCGGCGTAGTCGAGACCATAGCCAACCACGAATTCGTTCGGAATATCGAAGCCAACAATTTCTACGTCAACGCTCACCTTGGCGGCATCCGGCTTACGCAGCATGGCGACGATCTCAACCGAAGCAGCCCCGCGAGCGCGAAGGTTGGTGACCAACCAGCTGAGGGTAAGTCCGGAGTCAATGATGTCTTCGACGATAATCACGTGTCGACCGAGCACATCGGCATCCAGGTCTTTGAGAATTCGGACCACGCCAGATGACTGAGTGCCGTGCCCGTAAGACGAAACTGCCATCCAGTCCATTTGCACCGGAATCTGCATTGCGCGAGATAGGTCGGCCATAAACATGACTGCGCCTTTTAGCACACCAACTAGCAACACATCTTTACCCGCGTACTTGGCATCAATCTCGGAAGCCATCTCTTTGACACGCACTCGAATCTGCTCTTCGGTCACGATTACCTTGGTGATGTCGTTCGCAACTTTTTCGATGTCCACTAGCAGGCTCCCGTTTTCAATGTCTTGGTGCTTTTCAAAACAATTTGGTTGGCGTTGCGTTCTACTCTAACCCCTGGCAGGTTGAGTGGTTTCTGCCCGTGCCAAGCATCAACCAGTTCGTCAACCGCAAGAATGTGCACCCGGGCAAATTCGGGAGCTTTCATCGCTGCAAGTGCAAGAGCCAAAACCCTGTGACGAATGGCTAACGGCATTTCGCCAAACGCATCAACCGGAATTTCAATTGAAGTGGCCCGGATTTTCACAAAATCATCGAAATACTCTTTGGCGAGCGCAGACAAAACGCTCTCATCTTCTTGCAATTGCTCTGCTGTGCGGGCGAGAGCCTCAGCCACTCCGGGGCCGAGTTCGCGTTCGAGAAGGGGCAAAATTGCCCCGCGCACACGCACGCGCGCATACTTCTTATCCTCGTTATGCGGATCTGACCAAAACTCTAGTTTGCTGTCTTGGCAGAAGGCTTCGGTCTGAGACCGAGTAATCGCAAGCAACGGGCGTAAATAGCGACCCGACCTTTCGGCCATTCCATTGAGCGACTTATTTCCAGAACCGCGAGCCAAGCCAAGCAACACTGACTCGGCTTGATCGTTCATCGTGTGAGCCAGCATGACAAATCTTGCGGTTACTTCTTTTATTGCAGACTCAAAAGCCGCATAGCGAGCATCGCGGGCTGCCGCTTCCGGACCGCCGGCCTTGCCAACGGTTACCTCTTTTATAAGCACGGGGTTAGCCCCCAAGTTCGTGAGCAGTTTTGCGGTGTCTGCCGCAACTTGCTTTGTAGCCGCTTGGAGTCCGTGTTCCACAATTACGGCACCCACTCTGATGCCTGCGCGATTACCTTCAAAGATTGCAGCAGCTGCGAGCGCGAGTGAGTCGGCTCCGCCGGAACAAGCCACCAAAACTAGATCTCCAAGCGCCACTTCATGGCGATCCCAGCTTTCCCGCACCGCACGACGCACATCGGCAATCGCCGGAGTCAATCGCGGTCGGACAGGCACTGCATACCTTTCGATAAAGTGGGTGTTATCAGCCTATTGAGGAGCAGCATGTCATACGAAGCCGTAATCGAAATTCCGCGAGGAAGTCGCAACAAGTACGAGGTAGACCACGAGACCGGTCGCGTGCACCTTGACCGCGTTCTTTTCACGCCATTCGTATATCCGGTTGACTACGGCTACTTTGACAACACCCTTGGCGGCGACGGCGACCCGCTTGACGCACTAGTTCTTCTCGAATTCCCAGTTTTTCCTGGCGTTGTGGTTGATGTGCGTCCGGTTGGTGTGCTTCCTATGGAAGATGACGGCGGTATCGACGAGAAGATCGTTTGTGTGCCAGCCAAGGATCCACGCTGGTCACACATTCAAGACATCAACGATGTTCCAGAGCAGACCAAGAACGAACTCAAGCACTTCTTCGAGCACTACAAAGACCTTGAGCCTGGCAAGTGGGTAAAGGTTGGCGAGTGGGCTGGCAAGGAAGTTGCCGAGAAACTAATCATCGAAGCCATCGAACGTTACAAGAACTAGTCATGCGCGACTATCAGGGCAAAACCGCAGTCATCACCGGTGCCAGCTCTGGTATCGGAGTGGAATTCGCCAATCAATTTGCTGCTCGCGGTGCAAATCTAGTTTTAGTTGCCAGACGCAAAGATCGACTTGATTCAGTTGCAAAAGAAATTCAAGGCAAGCACAAGGTAAAAATTGATGTTGTCGCAACCGATCTTTCAGAAACGGGCTCGGCCGAAAAACTGTTCAAGGCACTCCAGCGCAAGAAAATTCAAACCGACGTTTTAGTAAACAACGCCGGGTTCGGCACAATGGGTGAATTCAAAAATGAAGATATCGGCAGAATCACCGAGGAAATTCAACTTAACGTTGCCACATTGGTTCAGCTAACTCGACTTGCCCTTCCTGGAATGGTTGAACGAAAAAACGGCATCGTGGTAAACGTGGCAAGCACCGCGGCATACCAGCCGGTGCCCTACATGGCTGTATACGCTGCCACCAAAGCATTTGTACTTTCCTTCACGGAGGCACTGTGGGGCGAACTTATCGGCACCGGAGTTTCAGCAATCGCACTTTCACCAGGTGGCACAAAGACCGAGTTCTTTGAAGTTGCGAGCAATGGAAAAACTTCTGATGGCTTCGGAAAAATGCAAACCGTAGAAGAAGTGGTCGGCACCCTAATTGCCGCGCTAGATAAAAATGCGTCTCCGCCGAGTGTTATTTCGGGTGGCATAAATAAAGTCATGGCCGGTTCGGGAAGACTCGTATCACGTAAAACAGTAATCAAAGTAGCAATCGGCCTATTCAAACCAAAGGACTAATCATGAACCTAGAAACTTCATCAATCGACGTTGGAATAGTCACGCTACTCGATAACTATTTCGAACTCATGCACACTCAAGATATGAGTTTGTTCGACAAGGTATTCCACCCAGACTGCTCATTGTTTGGAACACCAGAGGGTAAGTACAACGTTCGCACTTCTGCTTTTTACCGGGACCAAATGATGAACCGCCAGTCTCCTGCCGAAAAGGGCGAGGCACGTCGCGATGACATCTTGTTTGTTGACCAACTCAACGATTCACTTGCCCTAGCCCGAGTACAGCTCGAGATGATGGGTGGCGTAATGCAGGATTACCTGAGTCTGATCAAAGTTGATGGCAACTGGTTAGTCATTGCCAAAACCTGGGCTCGAGTCGGAGATGCTAAGTAACTTTTAAGCGCTTGGACGACCCGCGTAAGGGAACATTTCACCCCAGCGAATAGGAACGATACGCACGGTTCGCGCAGGGTTCGGGGCTTCAAGCATTAGACCGTTGCCAACGTAAATCACCACGTGATATTTATCGCCGTCAAATGCGCTTTCTTGCGAATACCAAAGTAAATCGCCTACCTGCATTTGATTTAGCGGAACTAGTTTTCGAGCCTGGGCCATAGTGCGGAACTGATTGGTTGCCGAGTGTGTCCCGATGTAGATTCCAGCAGCAGCGTAACCTGCCTTTGTAATGCCCGAGCAGTCCCAAACGTCTGGGCCCATTCCTCCAAGCACATAGCGTTCGCCAATTTGGGCGCGCATGAAGTTAAGTGCAATAGAAACCTTGTCTTGATCTGCATCGCCAACCGTGTAGAGCTCAGGTGCGTCCATCTTGGCAGAACCTGCTGCCTGACGGCGTTCGGCAGCTAGACCCTCAGCGCGCTGGCGTTCTAACTCAGCAGAGGTGTTCTGCAAAATTGCAAGTTGAGCATAAAAAGTTTTGTTGAGTCTTACGTTTTCGTTGACTAATCCTTGAGCAGTGTTCGCAGCAGTTTGTGCATCGTTGTAAGCAGCCTCTGCAACTTTTTTCTTGGCTTCAAGCTCTAGTTTCGCCGCTTGCAATTCGTTGGCGAGTGATTGCGCATACTTTTGTTTTTGAATTGAGCGCTGATAAATGGTGTTGCTGGTTTTAGCTAATTTTTCCTGCGCACCTAGCTGATAGAGGAGATTGCTGGCTTTATTGGAATTCAAAAATAAATTAAGCGAGGTGCCGCCAGAACCATCACGAAACATTTGAGCGGCAATTTGCCCAAGCTGAGTTGTGGCTTGATTTGCCTGAGCCATTGCGGCATCTGCCTGTGACTGCAATGAAGCAACCTGAGCTGCTTTTTGATCGTAGACATCCTTGGCCTGGCTGTAGGTTTCACCCTTAACCTGGGCTACCTTTTCGGCCGCCTCTGCCTTGCCGGCTAACTCCTGAATAATCGCCTCGAGGCGCTTAATCATGGCCTTCTTGGTTGACACCTTTTTCTTGGCGGCGGCCACCTCAGCGGCCGTTGGATAAGTGGGCACGGCCCAAGATGGGGCAACAATTGCGGTACCTGCGATTAGCCCAAGTGCTAGTGCGCCAGTGATTAGGGCGCGCGAAAACTTGGGAGTCATGCTTAAAACTTAAACGCTCCCCTCGGATTTGTGGCTTAAGGGAACCTGTGAATCGGCTACGGGTTGCGGGAATAGCCGTAAGGCGGGTAATCTTGACCCTTGGTGCTATGAAGTATCGACTTTGTAGGCCCCATCGTTTAGTGGCCTAGGACGCTGCCCTTTCACGGCAGTAGCACGGGTTCGAATCCCGTTGGGGTCACCATTTCG
>JACCDK010050304.1_pt1 | contig 11009 bp, 11 predicted proteins | sample 7445871 | NCBI WGS metagenome assembly JACCDK01 (sample SAMN15323436, study PRJNA562643) | freshwater metagenome | isolation source: river surface water | place: USA:Blue River Watershed | collected 2017-08-15
CGCTCAGGATCGGACGCACCTACCTCGCCCGCGTCAAGGCGATGGCGGGAAGGTGATTTCGGTCGCGCTGACGCGCGATGCAGACCTCCCGCCCCGCCTCCCCGCCTGGCGACCAACAGTACCACGATGGTGTGGTGGCCGGGCGGGGAGGCGGGGCGGGTGGTCTGCATCGCGCGTCGGCGCGACCGAAATCACCTTCCCGCCATCGCCTTGACGCGGGCGAGGTAGGTGCGTCCGATCCTGAGCGCCTCTCCGCTCGTCAACTCGGCCGACCACACGCCCAGCCCATCGTGCCGCAGCCCGCGGATGTGGTCGCGGCGCAGGATGGTCGAGCGGTGGATGCGGATGAACTGTTCGGGGTCGAGCCGCTCCTCGAGACCGGCGATGGTCTGGAGCAGCAGGTAAGATCGTCCCGCCTCTGGCCCGCCGACATGCAGGCGCACATAGTCGCGCTCGGCATCGATCTGGTGAACCTCGCTCACCGCGATGCGCAAGAGTTCGGAGCGGTGCGGCACCCACAGCTCGTCGAGATAGCGGCCCTGCTTCGGCCGGCGCTGCCCGCGGCGGGCGATGGCGCGCTCGATCGCGCGCTCCAGCCGGTCGGCGGAGACGGGCTTGAGCACATAATCGACCGCTTCCAGATCGAAGGCCTCGACCGCGAAATGATCATGCGCGGTGACGAAGATCACCACCGGGGCTTGCGGCTGCCCGGCGAAGGCCCGGGCGACACCGAGCCCGTCGAGTTCGGGCATGGTCATGTCGAGCAGAACCAGGTCGGGTTCAAGCTTTTCAGCCAGCCGCAGCGCCGCAGCGCCATCGCTGGCGGTGCCGACCACGCGCACGGCGGGAATCTCGGCGCAGATCACCTGCACGCGCTCGACGGCGAGGGGCTCGTCGTCGACGATCAGGGTGCGCAGGGCGGCGGTTTCGGTGTCGGTCTCAGGCATGGCGGGGTCTCGACAGGGGGATGCGGATTTCGGTGCAATAACCGTCCGGCAAGGGTGCGGAGGTGAAGCCGATATCCGGGCCGAAACGCGCCTCGAGCCGGTCGCGGACATTGGCAAGGCCGATGCCGAGGCCGTGGGTGGTGCCCTGCGGCACGCCCGGGCCATCGTCGCTGACGGTAAGGACGAGGCGGTCGAATTCCTCGCGCGCGGCCAGCGTGATCGTGACCGGGCGCGATACGGCCGAGACCGCGTATTTCACGGAGTTCTCGACCAGCGGCTGGAGGATCATGCCCGGCACGCGGGCATCCTCGAGGTCGTCGGGAAGGTCGAAGACGGTCACCAGCCGCGTCGGGAAGCGCACCGCCTCGATCGCGAGATAGAGCTTCTGGAGGTCGAACTCGTCCTTGAGCGCAACGTCCGCGGTCGGCTCGTTGGCGAGGCTGTGGCGGTAGAAGCGGCTGATCGTCTGGATCATCTTCTCGGCCCGCTCCGCCTTGCCGGTCATGACCAGTGCGGACAGCGAGTTCAGGGTGTTGAACAGGAAATGCGGGTTCACCTGATAGCGCAGGGAGCGCAGTTCGGCGGCCTTGGCGGCCGAACGGAACTGCTCCTCGCGCCGCTGGGCGACTTGCGCCTGCACCCCCGCGAGCAGGGCGAAATAGGTCGAGGCCCAGGCCAGCAGGAGGAAATAACGCCCCAGCGCCACGTCGAGCAGCTTGCGCCAGAAGTCCATGTAGGTCTCGGCCGGGGCGATCATCACCGCTTCGGAATCGACCACCGGATCGCCCTGTCCGGCCGGGCTCGCGCGCCGCACCGGGACATCGACCAGGAGGTTCCCGCTTTCGTCGCGGCGCAGGTTGATGTTGTACTTCTTGGCGTACATCTGCTCCCCGGCCACCTCCATGTCCTTGAAGATCCACTGGTTTACCTGCCCGATGGCCAGCGCGACCGGGGATGCCAGGAGGATCGCGGCGGAAATCTTCAGCCACATCGGACGATTGTCGAAGAGCCGCAGCAGCAGCCACAGCACCAGCGTCAGCAGCAGACCGACTCCCGTGACCGCGAGCCGCCGCCAGCCAAGCTCGAACTGGAGGCCGAAATCCATCACCAGACTGCGCACCGTGGTCAGGGCGAAATAGGTGGCCCACAGGACCACCATGGAAAACAGGACCGTGCGGAAGGAGACGGTGGGGGCGGGCTCCTCGAGGGCAGCGTCGCTGGACAGGTTCGTCATCATCATCATCATTATGCCCGAAAGCGATAACGCCCCGCCGCGGCAAAGGCTACCGGGCGGGGCGCATGTCATCGGGCGGAAACGGGTCTTGGTCGAATGATGAACGGCCGTTCAGGCTCGACGAAGGGTTTCCCTCAATCGCGCGGCCGGATCATGTCGGCAGGCACGACCCACTGGGCGAACTGTTCCTCGGTCAACAGGCCCAGTTCGAGCGCCGCAGCCTTGAGCGTCGTGCCTTCGGCGTGGGCCTTCTTGGCGATCTTCGCCGCGTTGTCGTAACCGATGTGCGGGTTGAGCGCCGTCACCAGCATCAGGCTCTCGTTCAAAAGCTGGGTGATGCGGGTGGTGTTCGCCTCGATCCCGACAACGCAATTGTCGGTGAAGGCGTGGCTCGCGTCGCCGATGAGCTTCATCGATTGCAGCACGTTGTAGATGATCACCGGCTTGAACACGTTGAGTTCGAGGTGCCCGTGCGAGCCCGCAACCGTCACCGCGACATTGTTGCCCATCACCTGCGCACAGACCATCGTCATCGCCTCGCACTGGGTCGGGTTGACCTTGCCCGGCATGATCGAGGAGCCCGGCTCGTTGGCGGGGAGCGACAGCTCGCCGAGGCCCGAGCGCGGGCCGGAGCCGAGCAGGCGGATATCGTTGGCGATCTTCATCAGGCTCACCGCGAGGACATTGAGCGCCCCCGAGATCTCGACCATCGCGTCATGCGCGGCGAGCGCCTCGAACTTGTTGGGCGCGGTGACGAAGGGATGGCCGGTCTCGGCGGCGACTTCGGCGGCGAAGGCAGTGTCGAAGCCGACCTTGGCGTTGATCCCGGTGCCGACCGCCGTACCGCCCTGCGCGAGTTCGAGCACCCGCGGCAGCGCCGCCTCGACGCGGGCGATCCCATAGGCGATCTGCTGCGCATAGCCGGAAAACTCCTGCCCCAGCGTCATCGGGGTCGCATCCTGCAAGTGGGTGCGGCCGATCTTGACGATTGCGGCAAATTCCCGGGCCTTCGCATCCAGCGCCCCGTGGAGCTTCTTCAGGGCAGGGAGGAGGTGGTCCATCGCCTCGACCGCCGCGGCGATGTGCATGGCGGTGGGGAAGGTATCGTTCGACGACTGGCCCATGTTGCAGTGGTCGTTGGGGTGGACGGGGGTCTTTCCGCCCTTCTTCCCCGTGAGGATCTCGTTCGCGCGGCTCGCGATCACCTCGTTGGCGTTCATGTTCGACTGCGTGCCCGATCCCGTCTGCCACACCACCAGCGGGAACTGGTCGGCGAGTGTCCCGTCGATCACCTCGCGCGCGGCCTGGACGATCGCCTCGCCGATCCCGGCATCGAGCACGCCCAATTTCATGTTGGCCCTGGCCGCCGAAAGCTTCTGGACGCCGAGGGCGCGGACCAGCGCGGGGGGCATTGTCTCGCCGCCGATCGGGAAGTTGACGATCGAACGCTGGGTCTGCGCACCCCAGTGCACATGGGCCGGAACCGCCACCTCGCCCAGCGAATCGGTCTCGATCCGCACGTTTTCATCCGCCTTGGTCATGTCACTCATCGAAGCCATCCCTCACTAAGTCGATTTGCGCCCCACCGGGTCAGGCGCTCCCCTAAGCACCGGCAGGCGGGCGCGTCAAAGGTGGAAAATCGCCAGGCGCCGCGCAGGCCAGGCGGGGGCAAAAGCCTTGGAAGCGCGCCCGCGCACGTTTATGGAGGGGTTGACGGACTGTATTACACACCCAATACAGTCTTCCCGGAAGAAATGAGCACCATGACCACGACCCTCCCTGATACCCGAACCGCCCGCCGCGCGATGATCGACAGCCAGCTGCGCACCAGCGGCGTGAACGAGGAATATGTGCTGGCGCGCATGATGGCCGTGCCGCGCGAGGACTACCTCCCGGCCGAGAAGGCAACGCTTGCCTATATCGACCGCGCCGTGGCGCTCGGATCGGCAGGCCACCTCGCCGCGCCCCTGTTCTACGGCAAGCTCCTGCTCGAGGCCGCACCCGGCCCCTCGGACCGCGTGCTGGTGGTGAGCGGCGGGACCGGCTACCTCGCCGCGCTGGTCGGGCCGCTGGTCGCCGAGGTCACTGAAGTCACCGCAGAGGAAGCCGCCGCGATGACGGGGACCGGCACCTATACGCTGATCCTCGTCGACGGTGCGATTGAACAGCTCTCCGAAGGGCTTGCCGGCCAGCTTTCGGACGACGGGCGGATCGTCACCGGTCTCGTGCTGCGTCAGGTCACCCGTCTCGCCGCCGGCCGCAAGATCGCCGGAGCGGTCAATCTCGTGGCGGTCGAGGATCTCGGCATCCCGGTCCTGTCCGCCTTCGCCGCGCCCAGAAGCTGGACATTCGCATGACATTGTTGCGCCTCGCCGGATCGGCAAGCCTTCTGGCCCTCGCCGCGGTTCCGGCGCAGGCCGACGACCTGCGCGAGGCGCTGGTCGGTGCCTATAACACCAATCCCACGCTGCAATCCGCCCGCGCCAATCAGCGCGCCACCGACGAAGGCGTGCCGATCCAGCGCGCGCAGGGGCTGCCGTCGGTCAATGTCACCGCGACCCATATCGAGTTCATCCGCCAATCGGCCAACGCCTTCGCCCCGCCGGCGCGTAACCTCGGCGTCGGCTCGGCGCTGCTGGTGCCGGTCTATTCGGGCGGGGCGGTGCGCAACGGCATTGCCGCCGCCAAGGACCGGGTCGAAGCCGGGCAGGCGGATCTGCGCAACACGGAAAGCACGCTGTTTGCGCAGGTCGTCGCCGCCTATATGGACGTGCTGCGCACCGAAGCGCTGGTGGGGCTGTCGACCAACAATGTGCAGGTGCTGCGCACCAATTTGGAGGCGACCAGCGACCGCTTCCAGATCGGCGATCTGACCATCACCGATGTCGCCCAGTCGCGCTCGCGCCTTGCGGTGGCTGAGGGCGATCTCCAGACCGCCGAGGCGAACCTGATCGCCGCGCGCGAGGCCTATGTGCGGCTGGTCGGGCGGGAGCCGGGCGAGCTCTCCGCGCCGCCGCCGCTGCCGGGCCTGCCCGCCACGGTGGGCGAAGCGATCGTCGCCGCGCTCGAAAACAACCCCAACCTCGAAGCCGCCAAGCTGCGCGCCGAGGCGGCCGGTTTCGACACCAAGGTTGCCGGGGCCGGTCGCCTGCCGACGGTCAGCCTGTTCGCGAACGCCGATTACAGCGATTTCTTCGGGACTCTGACCAGCCGGTTCCAGGACCTGGTGCAGCGCGAGGTGACCGCCAACGCGGGCGTGCGGGTCACCATCCCGCTGTTCCAGGGCGGCCTGCCCGCCGCCCGCCAGCGGCAGGCCGGCGCGCGCGAGACCGCCGCGCTGGAGGACGTGATTGCCTCCGAACGCCAGATCATCGCCGAAACCCGCTCCACCTATGCCAATTGGCAGGCGGCGAACGGCGTGATCAAGAGCGCGCAGGCCGCCGTGGAAGCCGCCGAACTCAGCCTTGAAGGCGTGCGCGCGGAAAACTCGATCGGCAACCGCCAGATCCTCGACGTGCTGAATGCCGAACAGGAACTGGTCCAGGCCCGCGCCCAGCTGGTGACCGCGCGCCGCAATGCCTATGTCGCGGGCTTCAACCTGCTGGCGCTGATGGGCCGGGCCGAAGCGCGCGATCTCAACATCGATACCGGCGCGCCGCTCTATGATCCGACCATCAATGCCGAGCGCGTGCGCAAGAAACTGTTCGACTGGGATCGCGACCCGGAACCGGTCGCCAAATCGACCCGCACCGTTGACATTCCCCCCGCCACGGCAACAATCGGCCCGCAATTGCGGCCTGGCGAATAGTGCGGTCCCGATTCGGGATAGGCAGCCGGGGAAAGAACAGGGCACCCAATGGCGCAGGACGGTGAAGCTTCGGTCGAGGAAATCCTCGAATCCATCAAGAAGGTGATCGCACGCGACAACCGCGTCGGCGCGCTCGAGGCGCGGCGGCGGCGGCTGGTCACGACGGACGATGATGCTCCGGGGATGCCGCTCGTGCGCACCCATGTGGTGCGCGACGCGGCCGAGTTCGACGACGAGGTGCTCGACCTTGCCGACATGGAAGTCCCCCACGATCACGAGTTTGCGCCGGGAGAGGATTCCCCGCTGATTGCCGAAACCGTGCGCGACGCGATGCAGGAAAACCTTGCCGCGCTGGCGATGCTGGCGGAGCCCCCGGCCCGCCCGCAGATCGTCCGCTCGGGCGAGACCTCGCTCGAAGGCCTGACCCGCGAGCTGCTGCGCCCGATGCTGGCCGAATGGCTCGAGGCGCACCTGCCCGCGTTGGTCGAGAACCTCGTGCAGGCGGAAATCGCACGCATCGTCGGCAAGCGCCGCTGACACTGCTGGCGCGGCGGTTCGAGGCGGGCTAATCCCGCCGCCATGCGTCATCTCGAGACTTGCGGCATGTTGACCGCCGCCATCGCCCTGTCCTTCGCCGCGCCGCTGACGGCAGAAGATAACCTCGCCATACCCGGCGTCGCCACTGCGCCGATGAGCGCGGCTGACCTCGTCACCCTGCCGCGCCTCGGCGCGCCGGCAGTGAATGCCGGGGGCACGCTGGCGGTCTACAGCGTCACCGTCACCGATCCGCAGACGCTCAAGCGTTCGCCGCAGCACTATCTGCTCGATCTGACGAAGCCGGGTGCCGCGCCGCTGGCCCTGACGCTGCCGCTCAAAGCCTCGGACCTCGCCTTCGGGGCGGACAGGGCGCTCTATTTCCTGAGCAGCGAGCACACCGACACGAGCGCGCCAGCACGCGCCCGGGTGTGGCGCGTGACCATCGACAAGAACGGCACGGCGGGCGAACCGCAGCTCGTCACGACAGCGACCGAACGCGACATCGCCGGCTTCAAGCTCGCGCCCGATGGCAAGGCGATCGCGGTATGGGGCGAAGTGCCGCGCGATTGCCCGACCTTCGGCTGCACCGACGCCAAGCCCGCCCATCTCCCCGGCCCCGGCACGGGACGCCTCTACGAGGGCGACCGCGGCTTCGTGCGCCACTGGGACCGCTGGGCGACCCCGGGCCTTCACAACCGCATCTTCGTCTTCCCGCTCGCGGGCGGCGTCGCGCAAGGCAAGGGCGTGCCCGCGGACGGCGCCGATCCCGCCAGCGGCATCACTGCCGACCTTCCCACCATGCCCTTCGGCGGAGGCGAGGAGATCGCCTTCGCGCCCGATGCCGGCGCGCTCTATTTCACCGCGCGCCTCTCCGATGGCGCCGAGCCGCTTTCGACCAACCTCGACATCTACGTCTCGGACCTGTCGGGCGCGGCGCCGCGCAATGTCACGGCGAACAACCTGGCGACCGACACCACGCCCGTTGTCTCGCCCGACGGACGCTATCTCGCCTGGCTGGCGATGGACCGCGCCACTTACGAGGCTGACCGCCTCTCGGTGCGGCTGATGGATCTGAAGACCGGCGCCGTCCGCAACCTCACCGAGACAGTCGACCTGTCCTTCGGGAGCCTCGCCTGGGAAGCGGACGGCAAGAGCCTGATCGCCACGGCCCAGAAGGTGCTCGACACCCCGGCCTTCCGCATCGATGCCGCCACCGGCAAGGTCACCGAACTCAATCTGGTGGCGGGGAACGAGGCGCATATCGCCAATCTGGTGCCCCTGCCCGGGGGCGGCGTCCTGTTCACCCGGGATTCGCTCGGCGCTCCGGCCGAGCTGTTCGTGTCGGAGGGCATGAAGCAGGCCCGCCCGCTGACCGATGTCGCCACGACCCTGATGGGCAGCCGCGCCAGCATCGTCACCCGCCGCTTCAGCTTCACCGGCGCGCATGGCGACACGGTGTGGGGTCAGATCACCCGGCTCGCGGGCCAGACCGGGCCGATCCCGGCGATCCTCTACATCCACGGCGGGCCGCAGGGCTCGTTCAATGACAGCTGGTCGAACCGCTGGAACCCGCGGGTCACCGCCTCGCAGGGCTATGCGGTCATCTCGGTCGATTTCCACGGCTCGACCGGATACGGGCAGGCCTTCACCGACGCGATCAACAAGGACTGGGGCGGCGGGCCGCTGGAGGACCTCCAGAAGGGCCTCGAGGCGGCGCTCGGGCTCGACAGCCAGATCGACGGCAGCCGCGCCTGCGCCATGGGGGCAAGCTACGGCGGCTACATGGTCAACTGGATCGCCGGCAACTGGCCCGACCGCTTCAGGTGCATCGTCCAGCATGACGGCATTTTCGACACCCGCTCGATGTATTATTCGACCGAGGAATTGTGGTTCCCGCGCTGGGACTTCGGCGGATCCTACGAGGAGGCGCGCGAGATCCACGAGAAGTGGAACCCGGCGAACCATGTCGCCAAGTGGAAGACGCCGATGCTGGTCGTGACCGGCCAGCAGGACTTCCGGGTGCCCTATTCGCAAGGCCTGATGAGCTTCACCGCCTTGCAGGAACGCGCGATCCCGTCGCAGCTTCTGGTCTTCCCGGACGAGAACCACTGGGTGCTGGGCGCGAAGAACGCGCTGCAATGGCACAATACGGTGTTCGCATGGCTCGACCGCTGGCTGAAGCGGGACGGCGAGGGGGCATCCGCCAAGTGAGCAAGCAGGAACTCGCCGCCGCGCGCCACGCGCTCGCCAAGCATTATGGCGATGCGGCCGGGGGGACGCAGATCGGGCGGCACATCATGATCTGCGCCGTCTCGGACAAGCAGAAGTGCTGTTCGCACAAGGACGGCGAGGAGGCGTGGAGCTTCCTCAAGTCACGGCTCAAGGAGCTCGGCCTCGTCGGCCCGCAGCGCGGCCCGGACAGCAAGCGCGGGCCCGGCGGCGGCGTGCAGCGGACCAAGGCCGACTGCTTCCAGATCTGCGCCGCAGGGCCAATCGCGGTCGTGTGGCCGGACGGGGTATGGTATCACTCGTGCGGTCCGGAGGTGCTCGAGCGGATCATTCAGGAGCATCTGATCGGGGGCACGCCGGTCGAGGCATACCGCCTCGTCGCAAAGCTGGGGGGCGGGGACTAGTCCTCCTTCGGGCTCCACAGCTCGTCACGGCTCGGCATCTGGTTGTCGACCGATTCGTCGTGGCCCGTCCCGTTGGACAGGAACACCAGACCCATCAGCGCCCCGCCGAGCAGCATGGTGAGGCTGATCCCCAGCGCCACCGCGATGTAGAAGTGCACCGAGATCGCCCCATTATAGGCGAAAAGCAGTCCCATGGCCGTCGCCACCACCAATATGGTGGCCGCGAGCAGCAGCTTCATGATCTGGCGATAGCGCGCCCAGGCGTGGGCAGCATTGGCGGGATCATCGAGCGGGGACTTGCGGGTCATGCGCCAGACATGGCGACTGTCCGCCAACTTGGCAACGCGCGAAAGCTGCAAGGGGCGCAGCGTGCGGCGCAAGCCCCGCGCCGCGCGGGACACGAGGACGGCATGCGACAGACCGATTCGCCTTTTGCGGGGAATCATGTCACTTTCCCCTGTCTGGAAGAGAGGGGAGCAGCACATGAACATCGCCCGCATCATCGCCCAGCGCGGCCCGTCCGACATCATCGCCTGCGATTGCACCACGCCCGTATCGGAGGTGGTGCGCACGCTTTCCGCGAGGCGCATCGGCGCACTTCCGGTGATGAAGGACGGCAAGGTCGTCGGCATCGTGTCCGAACGCGACGTGATCTACCGCCTTGCCGATCACGGAGGGAGCTGCCTCGATCTCCCGGTCGAGGACATCATGACCTCGCCTGCTGTCACGGTCGCCCCTTCGACCACGGTCGACGAGGCGCTGGGATTGATGACCCGCCGCCGCTTCCGCCATTTCCCGGTGGTCGAGGATGGTGCGCTTATCGCCTTCATCTCGATCGGCGACCTGGTGAAGCACAAGATGGACGAAGTGCAGCACGAGGCCGAGGCGCTGCGCAGCTACATTACCGCAGGCTAAGGCGGGGTTGAGGAACGCCCTGCCACGCCCTAGATTGGTCACATGAGCGCCGAGCCCCTGATCCTCACCCCGTCCGCCGCCAAGCGCGTTGCGCTGATTGCGAGCAAGCAGTCGCGCCCGGCGATCCTGCGTCTTGCGGTCGAGGGCGGGGGGTGTTCGGGCTTCCAGTACAAGTTCGATCTGGCCGACGGCGCGGATGCGGACGATTCGGTTTCGGAGACCGATGGCGTGAAGCTGGTGGTCGATCCCGTCAGCCTCGACCTCATCGCCGGCAGCACCGTCGACTTCGTCGAATCGCTCGGCGGCGCGGCCTTCAAGGTCGAGAACCCGCAGGCCGCAGCCGGTTGCGGCTGCGGGGCGAGCTTCGGGATTTAGGTTAGACCCGGCGCATGCTTTGGGGCATCAGGGCCCCATGAAGATCGCCACCTACAACATCAACGGCATCAAGGCCCGCCTGCCGCGCCTCATCGAATGGCTGGAGGAGACGCGCCCCGCCGTCGCCTGCCTGCAGGAGATCAAGTCTCAGGACGAGGGCTTTCCCGCGGCAGAGATCGAGGCGCTGGGATACACCGCGATCGTCCACGGCCAGAAGGCCTTCAACGGCGTTGCCATTCTCGTCGATACCGCAGCGGGCTACACCTGCACCGAGGTGCGCCGCGGGCTCGGCATCCCCGGCCCCAATGAGGGCGACGAGGAACAGGCGCGTTACCTGGAGGCGGACGTGAGCGGCATCCGCATCGCCTGCCTCTACCTGCCCAACGGCAACCCCCATCCGGGGCCGAAGTTCACCTACAAGCTGGCGTGGATGGCAAAGCTCAGGGAGCGCATGGCCGAGCTGTGGGCACAGGAGATCCCCGCGATCGTGCTCGGCGACTTCAACGTCATCCCGCACGATGACGACGTGTGGTCGGTGAAAGCCATGCAGGACGACGCGC
>JACCDK011866748.1_pt1 | contig 11009 bp, 15 predicted proteins | sample 7445871 | NCBI WGS metagenome assembly JACCDK01 (sample SAMN15323436, study PRJNA562643) | freshwater metagenome | isolation source: river surface water | place: USA:Blue River Watershed | collected 2017-08-15
GCGTAACTTAGCCATCTTCTTACTAAATAAAATTAGCACCTCTATCAGCCATGCCATAGAAAAAGTTACATCTAATATTGCCATAGCTCTATCGCTCTTGTTCAGGAGAATTTAATGGCCCTGTTTTGCATATTATTTTTCGCCCACCGCAGCGGTTTTAAAGGTGATTTTGCAATAGTGACAATGAGTTAATCCGACTTTACGCTCCTATAAATTTCGCATCTGCACCAAGTTTCGAAAGAACTATCATCTGATATATCTCATATCTTTTTTTGCTTGTGTAAAAATTAATATTGCACCACGTATTGAAATCGAAACTATTAACAATGCAGCAATAACATCAGGAATAATCGAGTTGGTAAGCATTACAAAATATGCAGCACTTACTGTCAGTACATTGCTAAACAAATCATTCAATGTACAGACCCAGACTGACACCCTGTTACTATCTCCATCTTTGAATTTAAATAAAAAATAAGCACATACTATATGCGATATTATACCTAAAACACCAGACATTCCCATTACTTCATAATCAGGTGTAATGCCATCTCTTACCTTAATTACTGTATATACTATCACTATTAAGCTAAACATAGTCATGGTAACAGCCTTAGCAATTGATATTACCGCCCGCATCCTTATGGGTTTTGTCAGCAAATACATGCTTAATATATAACTTGTAGCATCCCCTATAAAGTCTATAGCATCCGCCATCACTGCACTAGAACGCCCCATAATAGCAGCCCAAAATGATACCACAAACATCAAAACATGTATGGCAAACACTATACATAAAGCTTTTTTATATTGACTTAAATCTTCCATCACCATGACAAATCATCACATTAAGGTTACATAGCCAAACATATAAATCTTCCTAGCACTAGCTGCAATATGGGACATTACATTTTAGGCGTGACGTCTTTAATATCAGCCTGAAATTTAATACTCCCACGAAAAATCCCAGAATCTACGAACTTTTTCACACTCAAATCGCAATCACTAATAGCAGATTGAATGATTGGCTCATATAGAAACACACCACTTTTAGCGCTAATTTTATTCTGATAATCTTGCATAAAATTTTCAGAATCTAACTTTAAAGATATCATATTCGCAGTATGCTCATGCTTATCAGGAGCTTTGTTATCATTAAGCACTTGAAGCGTTATCATTAAGCACTTGAAGCAAATCTGATATACCGCACTTTAAGTGAATAGGAGAAATAAACTCAAGAACAGGCGTGGCATTATTCATTTGACGCATCGATATCGCAACATTCCGCATCCCAGGCAAAACATCTAATCTCCTTTTCGTATCAGGATCAAATAAAAATTCCTCATCTGATTCCTGAAGGCCCTGCCTAACAACTAAATCTTGCTCATCATCACGAAAGTTAATTTGAGCCTCAAGATGTTGAGGCTGTATAAACCCCGCAGCAACAGAATAAAACTTATCCGCACTACGCTCTAACAAAACAGTATGCTTATCCTCAGTAATAAATGGAGACATTACCCCATGCCTCCACAACACCGTACTTCCAAAATCAAAAGGCTTCACGCATTGCAATTGCAAGCAACGCAAAAGCGCATATGTGGCGCGATATGCCTCCAAATACACAACGTTATCATCTAGCAGCACATCCTTGATTAAAATGTGATTACCATCATGAAACAAAGGGTTTTTTTTAAGCTCCGCCGATTTTGAAGCAAAAATCTTGGTATCATCTTCAGTTAATTGCAATTTTAAATCTGGCAAATCAGAATATCTCTCCACGACTTTTCCTTCTACCATATACTTCACTGAAAAGCTTTTTTCCGGTATAAATGTGATTTGAGCATAAGCCTTATCATAACCATTATGCTCCCCACTGAAAACCACAGTTTTTAACTTCTCTTTTTGCTCAGAAAACCATAGATTTTTTGCAACATCACTTAAAGAAATTTTATTCTTCATAACACACACCTATTATTTCATATATATATAAATTACACTCTATCAAAGCTATGCAAAAACAAATCTGAATTAAGCAGCTTTTTGAGCACTATCTATTGCTTTTTTCGCCGTCTCCAATAAAACTTTGAAATTTTCTGGCTCATGTATAGCGATTTCAGAAATCATCTTTCTATTTAACTCGATGCCAGCCATCTTTATACCATGCATAAACTGAGAATAGATCATTCCATGCTCCCTTACAGCAGCATTAATACGCTGTATCCACAACACCCTAAAATCGCGCTTCTTATTTCTTCTATCTCTGTATGCATATCTCAACGCTTTTTCAACTTTTTCTATTGCAATTCTGATACAGTTTTTTGATCTACCCCTGTACCCTTTTGCCATTTTTAAAATTTTTTTATGACGCGCTTTGGATTGCACACCTCTTTTTACTCTAGCCATTACTCCTCTCTTCTAATAAAAAAATAAACTATAATCCATAAGGCAAGAACTGCTTAGCTCTTCTTGCTTCCATATCTGGCAACACATCAGTGCCACGCTGAGACATCAACTGCCTATTACTACGTTTTCGCATATTATGCCTTTTATTAGCCTGAGCAGCCTTCACTTTCCCAGTAGCAGTAATTTTAAAACGCTTTTTAGCGCTGCTTTTTGTTTTCATTTTTGGCATTTTTTTCTCCACTTTTTAATTATATAAACAGAAACAGGTAAAATTTGGCAGTTCGCTAAGGCATGCCACAGCCCGCTACCAACCAGTTATGATACTTACTACACTAATTCAGCCAATAAATCAAGATATTTTTTAATTATCATTAGAGCCAGCAAAATTCAATTTTTTTATCAACTCTCTACTAGCCCTAAAAAACACATAGTTTCCTTCAGATTTAAAGCTATACTCACCATTTCTAGGATTTCTAACTTTCTTAGCCTCCCTGCGCTTAATGTTTAAAGATCCAAAACCCCTGATTTCTATCCTATCACCACAGATTAATGCATTTGACATCTCAGAAAGAATAGATTCCACTGCTAAAGCCACTTGCTCTGGAGGAAACGATGCAACTTTTAATTGAATTTCTTTTATTAGAGCCTCTTTATTCATTACGACTTTCTTCATACATTACCTATTAATTGTGAAGTATTATAAGTTAAATATTTGCAAATTATATCATAAAAAAATATATTATCAACATTTTTTTTGCCTCAAAAAATCATCAATATGTGCGCGCTAGAGTTGTAACAACAACTCTAGATGCACCAGCTGCTTTCAAGGATAAAGCGCATTGATTGACAGTTGCACCAGTTGTCATCACATCATCAACAAGCAAGACAGAAGCACCAGAAACGCTTTGTGCATCACTTAAAAATGCACCATCTAAATTATGCTTTCTATCATTATAATTTAAATTTGTTTGCAATTTTGTCTCCTTAATCTTGACAATAGCGGTTGGCAAAAAAGGTTTTTTTGCTCTTTTAGCAAGCTCAAACGCCATAAGTGATGCGCAATTATATTTTCGCTCCCCCAATCTTTTATTATGAAGCGGCACAGCTGCAATTACATCAACACCATCAAGCAAATCCTTATACAACAACTTAAAAAGCATGTTAGCAAAAGGCTTGGCATACATTGTTTTATCTTCAAATTTAAATCTATGCAGCATCTTTTTGGAAGCATTATTATACCTAAAAACTGATCTGGCCGCATCAAAATAATAAAAAGAATTAACACACCTCATGCATATATCTCCCAAATATGATGCAGGCATTGCAACTCCACACTTGTTACACAAAGGCTTATGCACAAATTCAAGAGATGCCCAGCATGCATGACATATCAAGGCCACCTCTTGAACACAAGAATCATTACATGCAAGGCATTTAGGAGGATATAATCCATTTAATACCTCACTTAAAATCATCTTCAGCATATTTATTTTACTTCCCATTACCTTGAGCATGACCGTTACTTTTATTATGATCTTGATCAAAGAGTACTTTTTTGCAAATATACACCAAACTTTCTCTTGTTACAATCCTCATCATCAAAGGCGCAACAAATAACACACCTTCATTGCACAAAATTGAACCTAAAAACTTGCCTTCATACCCTCGCATACACCTCTTTAATTGCTCAGAAAACAGATAATTAGCCATACCACTAATACTCCATCCAAGCACTTTTTCTCCAACTAGATGCAAATCCAATGCTCTATTATAAAATGCATCCGCACCAACATCAGCAATCAAAGATCTAGATGTATGCACAAAGTAATAATAAGGATTTTTTACTTCAGGTGCCATCCATATATTGCTTAAAACCTTGCTTATCCCAAGCTCCATACTGCCACGGACCCAAAATTTACCCACACTTCCAGCCTTCTCTCTCACATCAAGAATTGGTGAGATATGTTTACCAACACCAATCTGAACGCATTTCTCTACACCATACTGCAAAAGACCCGTTGCTATTCTTGTGCTCAAAACCACAGCCAGAGCTTTAAATATAGAATCATTTTTATCCACCTTCCCTTCAGCATAAGAGATGCACCCAGCCATCAGCAACATTCTGCTCCAAACAGAAGTTATATTGTTGACAACATGATTTATATTGCTATAATCTTTATTATAATGAGCGTTACAGTGATTTGCAAGTTTAGCTCCAGCCCAAACAGCAAACAAACCGCCGAAATATCTATGCTCTAAATATGTCTTCATAATGTACCTTTTAGTTTTAAATTAATATATATATAGATTTGCTTTTCAATCTTAAAAAGCCGATTTTTTAATTGTTACAACTCTTTCTATTTTTTGTATATCTAAGTGCACGTCAAAAATGCGAAGGTTATTCTTATTCATAATCAACTCTACACTTTGCAGCTGCCCTTGCCCTATTTCAAAAAAAGCGATAGTATCTTTATGCATGTAGCCAGACAATTGCTGGGCGATTATTTCATATTCTGCATAGCCTTTATTTTTTGCAAACAAAGCTGAATGAGGCTCATGTAAGGCCACGTCAGGCATTAATGTTTGTTTTTCATCTATATAAGGAGGGTTACAAACTATTATATCATATAAAAATTCTTTTGTCAACCCTTTGAGCCAATTATTTTGAAAAAATTTACATCTTTTGCTAACACCATGTAAAATAGCATTGTTTTTTGCAATATCCAGAGCATCATAACTGATATCAACAAACAAAGCTCTAGCTTCTTTATAAGATAGCAGCAACGATATCCCCAAACAGCCACTACCTGCGCCAAGATCTAAAATATTATAACAGCAAGACATATCTGTAAAATGCTTTAGCACAGCTTCAATCAAAACTTCAGAATCCCCCCTTGGAATCAAGGTATGTTTACTTACAATAAAATCAATACCCATAAATTCTTTTTTACCTGTAATATATGCAACTGGCATAAACGACATTCTAAGCCTTACCATATCTAAAAACATCAACGTAGTAGATGCATCAACCCCCATATCATGATTTACATACAAATAAGATCGATCACACCCAAGTAAATGGCACATCAAAACATCTGCATCAATGCTTGCTGTGGTTATTCCGCAGCTAGAGAGGGATCTTTTTGCATCATCTAATAATATTTTTAAGGAAATCATAAATATATTTGTAATCTAAACATAATGTTGATACTATTTTATTATAGATACTTTATATAAAGCTGATCAAAATAAAATGCGTGTCCTTATTATAGAAGATAATCATTCCACCGCAATGACAATATCACTTGCGCTAAAAAAACAAAATTTTATCGTAGATATAGCGGAATTGGGTAGCGATGGCTTGGAAATTAGTGGATTATATGACTATGACCTGCTAATTTTGGACTTGATGCTACCAGATACGCATGGAATTGACGTACTAAAAAAACTCCGCAGATTGAAAAATCACACACCAATCCTGATACTCTCTGGCCTTAATACTCCAGAAGAAAAGATAAAAGGCCTAATATCAGGCGCAGACGACTACCTGACAAAACCATTTAATATAGACGAGCTCACTGCGCGCGTTAATGCAATAATCAGAAGAAGCAAAGGATGCATCAATGGCATTATAGAATCAGATAGTCTAAAAGTGAACTTAGAAGAACACAGCACATATATTAACGAGAAGCCAATAAGCCTTACTGCCAAAGAACAAACTGTGCTTGAAATCCTTATGACGAAAAAAGGGTCTGTTGTAACCAAGGAAGTTTTCTTTGATCACCTCTACAATGGCATGGATGAGCCTGAATTTAAAATCATTGATGTCTTTATCTGCAAAATGAGAAAAAAATTAATGAAGGCATCTGGTGGCAAAAACTATATCGAAACCGTCTGGGGCAGAGGTTATATAATAAGAAATCATGATAAAGATGAAGTATTAGCGTAGTAATTTTATAACGCTTTGGCTATATATAGCTAAACCTTTGTAAATATCTCACATCCATCTCTTAGCACCCCTATTGTGTGCTCAAATTGGGCAGAGAGAGATTTATCACGCGTCACAGCAGTCCAACCATCGTCCAAAACTTTGGTGTGATAGGAGCCAAGGTTTATCATCGGCTCTATAGTAAAAATCATACCCTCTTGCATTATTGCATTATGCGATGGGTCGAAGAAGTGCAAAATCTCTGGTGGGGCATGAAACTTCTTGCCAATCCCGTGCCCGCAAAAATCTCTAACTACTGAGCAACCGTTTTTTATAGCATGCCGCTCTATTACCTTGCCTATGGCACAAAATGGCACACCATGCGCAACAATTTCAATTGCTAGCATCATTGCATCATATGTAACTGCAATCAAATGCTGAGCTTTTGCAGAAATATTGCCCACTGCAATTGTGCGGCTTGAATCGCCGTAATAGCCATCTACAATCACAGTTACATCAATGTTAATAATATCGCCATCCTTTAGCTTCTGATCACTTGGGATACCATGACATACAACATGATTAATTGATGTGCATATAGATTTTGGATATCCTTTATAATTCAAAGGTGCTGCAATAGCATCGTGTTTTGAGATGAATTCTGCGCATAACGCATCAAGATGATCAGTTGAAACCCCAGGAGCTACAAATTTTTCGATATAATTCAAAGTTTGAGCAGCTAATTGCCCTGCTATGCGCATTTTAGAAAAATCATATTCTGAATGAATCGTAATTGCTTCTGCCATATAAAAATGGTATTATACTCATTAATAAACACATAAGTAATACCATCATGACAACGAATATACAACAACAAAAGAACAAAATTTTAAAAATGATGCTAAAGCTCATACCATCATACGGCTTTTCTCTAGACACTTTAAATCTAGCCTGCAGAAATAGTGATTTGCCAGAAAACTCAGGTTTGCTACTGTTTCCCTCTGGTCTATCTGAGATAGCATTACTTTATTTTGATGAGATATATGCCAAAGTCCATACCAGCTATGATAAGACTGAAAAAAGTGTCACTAAATGCATTATTGCTGCATTGCACAACACCATTGATGCTCTGGCAGAAAACAAAGAAGCATTTATCAAAATTTTTCAATACTTATCAAATCCAATTAGGTTGAATTTAGAATTAAAAGCCGTATACACTCAAATTAACGCAATATGGTATGATTTTGGCAAAGATACATCATTAGATTTTAATTTTTATTCCAAAAGACTATTGCTTCATGCAGTGTATGAAAGTATGCTTCGGTATTTTATAGTTGATAATTCAAATGACCATGAAGATACAAAAGATTTTGTTGTGCGAAAAATAGGCAATATTTTATCATTAGGCAAAACAATCAGGAATATACAGGATAAGGTTCAAAAATGGCTGTAACAGTAGCTCAGAATATTATTAAGCACCACAATCTATATGCAAAAAAAGAATTAGGTCAAAATTTTATTATCGATGATGATATAACAGATAAAATAGTATTGCTTGCACCAAATTTTACCAACGCAACCGTTCTGGAAGTTGGGCCTGGCCCAGGGTCTCTGACAAGGTCGATATTGAAGCTATCACCCAAGACTTTATATGCCATAGAGTATGACAAGCGCATTACTCCTGTTTTAGAAGAGATTAGGACCTCATATCCTGAAAAGTTTGTTTATTTTATTGATGATGCGCTTCATTTCAATTATTCAATATTACCAAATAAATTGGATATAATAGCAAATTTGCCATACAACATAGGAACCGCACTTTTTATTCAATGGCTGAAAAGTAAACAAGTTGCAAACATGACCGTAATGTTACAAAAAGAAGTTGCAATGCGTATCGTTGCAAAACCACGTACAAAAGATTATGGCAGATTGTCAATCCTGTCACAAACATTAGCAAATTGCAAGATAGTTATGGAATTGGAGCCTAAGGATTTTTCTCCACCACCCAAAGTTTCTTCAGCCGTTGTTGTGGCGGAATTAAAAAATGTTGCTCTAGATTTTAACATAGAGGCTTTAGAAAAAGTCACAGAAGCTGGCTTTGGGATGAGGAGAAAAAAAATCCGCTCATCTCTTGCACAAATCATTAGCGAGAAAGAGTTATATGCCCTTAGCATCAATCCCGATTGCAGAGCTGAAGAGCTGTCCATCGAAGATTTTAGTAATATCGCAAAATACTTAACAAGGACAAAAATATGAGTAAACCAATTGTATCAATTAAAGAAGGATTTCTTTCATTTGGAAAGCAGGAAGTTTTTTCTGGTATCGATTTGAATATTTATCATGGCGATAAAATTTGCTTAGTTGGTAAAAATGGACAAGGCAAGAGTACATTATTACAAATTATTGCTGATAAAATGCAACTAGATGGTGGATGCGTATGGAAATTAAATGGCATTAAAATTGCCTTTTTACAGCAGCAGTTTGATAAACCCAACAATATAACGGTATTAGAGTTTTTAAAGCATAATGATGATAAATATGCAGAGCAGGATTTAGAATTTAAAATTGATATTTTGTCTAAACAGCTAGGTATCAATAAAAAAGCTATAATGTCAGATTTGTCTGGCGGGCAAACAAGGAGGGTATATTTAGCCAAAGTATTACTATTAGAGGCAGATTTACTATTACTTGATGAACCCACTAATCATCTCGACATTCAGGCAATAGACTGGTTAGAAGGCTTTATATTGGGCTATAAAGGAGCTGTTGTTTGCATCAGTCATGACAGACAATTTCTATATAATATTTCAAATAAAACGTGGTGGATAGATAAGGGGAGCGTACTGATTAATAATAGAGGGTATAAATATTTTGATGATTGGGCTGTAAGTGTGTATGAGCAAAGGCAAAGAGAGCTTGAAAAATTGTCTAAAAAGCTAGAAGATGAAGAGGTCTGGAGACAGCAAGGTGTGACAGGAAGGCGAAAAAGAAATGAACGCAGGCTGGCAGAGCTCAAATCTCTAAGACAAAAGATGAAGGACGCACAGCACGCGATGAAATTAGATAACTCTGAAATTCATCATATACTCAATAACGACGTTAAAAAGTCTAAATTAGTGATGATGATTGATAATATCTCGTATAACATTAACAGCGTTGATATTGTAAAAGATTTTAGCTTGATATTATCGCAAGGGGAGAAGCTTGGTTTAATTGGCCCTAATGGTTCTGGCAAAACAACACTTTTAAAGCTGATTATGGGTGAAATTTTACCATCTAGCGGGCGCATAAAAATTGGTAAAAATCTCGATATTACATATTATGATCAAAAAAGAACAGCTCTAGATCCTGATGAGACTCTATGGTCAACTCTTGCTCCAGGCGGCAATGATCATGTTAAGGTTGGCTCAAACGTTATGCATGTTGTTGGCTATTTAAAGAAATTTATGTTTGATCCGAAGCAAGCAAAAGATAAAGTTGCAACACTTTCAGGAGGGCAGGCTAATCGCTTGATGCTGGCTAAAATATTGGCAGATCCAAAAGATATATTAATTCTAGATGAACCTACCAATGATTTAGATATGGATACTTTAGATATGATATACGATATATTGTATGATTACCCAGGAACATTAATTATGGTTAGTCATGATAGAGACTTTACACAGCGACTTGTGACAAAAACTTTGATATTCGATGGCACAGGTAAAATAGATGAATTTTACGGCGAATATGGCGAATATCAGGATATCATTAATCAAAATAAAGAAGAAAAAAAGACTAAAAAATCAAAAAATTTAATAAAATCTAATAATCGCAGCAATAATAAGTTATCTTTTAAAATTCAGTATGAGCTTGATAATCTACCACGTCAAATTGACTCTTTAGAAACGGAAATCACTGACATCAAAAGCAAACTATACGAAAATTCTTTATATCAAGAAAATATTGCGGAATTCACAAAATTAAGCAAAGAATTGCAAGAAAAAGAGGAAGAGCTGCAATATTTATGGGAAAAATGGTCGGCAATATATTCCGAGATCGAGGGAAATTAAAAATGTCTACCAACCTTTTTGCACAAGATAGCTTCATGCAAGTGGCGCTAACTGAGGCACAGGATGCATATAATCAGGATGAGGTTCCAGTTGGCGCTGTAGTCGTCTTAGAAGGCAAAATAATATCAAAAGCCCATAATATGTGCAATGCCCTAAATGATGCAACCGCCCATGCAGAGATGTTGGCTTTAAAAAAAGCATGCTCTCTAATTGGAACCTCAAAGTTATATCAGTGCCATTTATATGTTACTTTAGAGCCATGCCCCATGTGTGCACATGCAATATCAATGATGAGAATAGAAAAAATATATTGGGGATGCGATGATCTCAAAGGCGGTGGCGCTCTGAATGGAGCAAGGCTGTATAACCACTCTGTTTGCTTTCACAAACCAGAAGTCATTAACGGAATTATGGAGCAAGAGTGTAGAAATATTCTACAAAAATTTTTTCATGCAAAAAGATTATCTATTTGATATAGCCAAAGCGCTGATAAAAGACTATGAAAATCAAGCATTTTCTCGTAAATTTTTAACTATTTTTCAGCAGGAATATTGATATATTTCAATGATAAAATTGGTAAAAATTTACGAGAAAAGACGAAGTATTAGCGTAGTCTTTTTATA
>JACCDK010421930.1_pt1 | contig 11007 bp, 8 predicted proteins | sample 7445871 | NCBI WGS metagenome assembly JACCDK01 (sample SAMN15323436, study PRJNA562643) | freshwater metagenome | isolation source: river surface water | place: USA:Blue River Watershed | collected 2017-08-15
GCAGCCAGAAGCACAGCCCGGTGCGCTGCAGTTGGTGACGTATCGTTTGCGGGATGGCTCGCTGACACGAGAAGAATCGCCACCAACGCGGGATCTCGTACGACTGAATCAATACCAGCAACTCGCACAGTCATCGGCATCATCGGGGGTACGGCTGCAATCTGGCGTGCAGTCCATGCAATCACGCGTGTGGGCGGATGACGGCCGGGGCTGGCGCAGTATGGGTAGTGTGGACAGCAGCGTGCCTACATCGCGCGCTGCATTGATGAATCCGCAGGCGGGTACCACCTCGACGCAGATTGTCTGGACCGGGTTGGAAGTTGTATTGCGACTGCCGGGACGTGAAGCGAGCCTCACGAAGATATTCATGCTGGGTGCGGTATGAGATCAAGCCGCTCTGCCAAAACATCGCATCGCGTCAAATCCGTAACCCGCTCGCATGCCAGACAGCGCGGCGTTGCAGTGATCACGGCTTTGCTATTGACGACGCTGGCCATCACTATCGTCGCCAGTCTGTTCTGGCAGCAGCAGGTGCAGGTGCGTTCGATTGAAAATCAGCGCATGCAACTGCAAAAACAATGGATCTTGCGTGGTGCGCTCGATTGGGCGCGGCTGATCTTGCGTGAAGATGGCAAGTATTCCGCGATTGATGATCTCTCCGAACCGTGGGCTGTGCCCTTGTCGGAGACGCGGCTGGATCAGTATGTTGATGCCGCGTCACGTGACGTCGCCCCGAGCGCGATGCTGTCGGGGGCGATACAAGATGCACAAGCACGTTTCAATCTCACCCGGCTGGCTGCCAGTGGTCAGGTGTTGCGCACTGAAGTGGCTGCCTTCGAGCGACTCTTGTCAGCACTTCAGCAGAATCCTTCGCTGGCGCGCGTCGCCGCCGAGCAGATTGCTGCCAGTCAGCGTCACTCTGAGACCGGTACCGACGCTGCGCGCCCCATCAGTTTTTTGCAGGTGGATGACTTGCTGGCCGTGGCCGGTTTTACACCGGCAGTCATCGCGGCAATTCGTGATGAGGTTGTTTTCCTGCCGCGTGCCACGCCTTTGAATGTAAACACGGCCAGCGCGCCTGCCCTGGTCGCGCGATTGCCTGCCTTGTCGCTCAGTGATGCGAGTGCGCTGATTGCGCGTCGACGCACTGCCGCTTTTGTTGATCTGAATGATTTCAACACGCGCATACCGGGTGTGGAAAGTGATCCGGATCAGCTGTCGGTGGCGACCCGGTTTTTTTTGGTGAACGGACGCGTGAGCATGCGTGAAGCGATGATGCAGGTACAGGCACTGATTGAACGACAAGGCGCGATGACGCGCCTGCTCTGGGTGCGCGAGGTCTGAGGCATGCGCAACAAAGGAAACACCATCACCTACTTGCGTTTGCCGCCGCGTACTGCAATTGATAAGACTCGGAATATCGCTGATATTGCACTGCCTTATGCGATCACTCTTCGGGGCAAGCTGCTGCAAACGGGTGTGACATCGCTCTCGCAGCCAGGGTTTGCGCTGGGTGATGCGTACACCGTGGTACTGCTGATAGCCGCCAGTGATGTCACGCTGCTCCGCGTAGAGGTGCCGCCCTTGCCTGCGCACCGTTTGCATTTGGTGCTGCCTGCACTGGTAGAAGACCGACTGATTGGTGATGCAGCAGAGTGCGTGATGGCGGCGGGCAAAGATAGGGCAGGTAAACGCGCAGTCGCTGTCGTGCAGCGTGACTGGCTATTGGCATGGACCCGGCAGCTGCGTGAATCCGGCGTGCAACGCATACGTGCCCTGCCTGTGCAATTGTGTCTGCCCTTGCAAGCCGATCATCTTGCCGCCGCATTGATGGTGCATGACGATGCAAGCGAACTCGTCATTCGTTATGGCGCAGATGAAGGCATAGGCTTGCCGCTGACAAATGCCGATGATGTGACGCTGCCCGATCAGGTGTTGCAACTACTTTCTACGATGGCCGGTGAGCAGGTCGTTGATTTGTTTCTGCCGCCTGATATGGTCAGTGAATATCAATCAGCACTGGACTCGGGCCGTCATTCGGTAAAGCTGGGAGGGCTGCATGAGCTGAACTGGGCCAACCTGATCGATGCCGCCAGTGACGCCGAACCGGATTTGATGTCGGGTGTCAGTGAGCCCGAATCTGCAGGTATTGAATGGCAGCGCTGGCGCTGGCCTCTTCGCATGGCCTTGTTGCTGGTGGTGGTGAATATCGCTGCATTGCAGATTGACAGCTGGCGCTTGCAGAACGAGGCCGCCAGTTTGAAGAAGACAATGACGGATATCTATCGGCGCAGTTTTCCCAATGAGACGCCGGCGCTTGATCCGCTGGCGCAAATGCAGCGCAAGATCGCTGCGTCACGCCAGCGTGCAGGTGAAATTGCACCGTCTGATTTTCTGGCACTCGCCGCTGCATTCGGTGATGCCTGGACAAGCTTGCAAACGCAAACGGGTGCGGGTGCGCAGGCCATAGCGGCCATCACATATCGTGATCAGATGCTCGAGATACGCTTCAAGTCAGCGGTCAAGCTATCCATCGAGGCGGCGCAGCCTGTGCTCGCCACACACGCGTTACAGGCGCGTGCAATGAATGTCGAGGGCGGGGCTAGCGTCTGGCAGTTACGCAGCGTGCAATGACTACTGCCTCGCGTATGACTCTGAGCTTGCGTCAGCGCATAACGGCTGCCTGGCAGGGACTGACGCTGCGCGAGCGTCGTCTGCTGATGCTGGGCAGTACATCGCTGGTCGTGCTCCTTTGCTGGTTCTGGGTAATTGATCCTGCCATCAAGACGCGCAAAAAAATGCAGCAGCAATTACCCGAGCTGCGCACGCAGTCCGTGCAACTGCGCGCGCTGGCACAAGAGGTAGCGGCCCTGCCGTCCGCTGCGTCTGTGACGCAGTCCTTGTCACGCGAAGCGCTTGAGCGCTCACTGATGGACTCGGGCTTAAAGGCGGAGCAAATCACTTTGTCTGACGGCAGATTCATGCTGAGTTTTTCGGATGTGCCGTTTTCTACCTTGACTGACTTCTTGCAAAAGGCTCAGCGCGAACAGCAACTGGTGATTACGGAAGCCACCATGAGCGCGCGTGATCGCATCGACAGAGTCGATGCAAAGCTCTCCCTGCAGCGACCTTCATGAGGGCAGTGGTCATCTGGATTGCCGCTGCCATGCTGATCGCGATCATCCTGATCACGGCAACACTACCGGCTGCATGGCTGAGACCTGTCGTGGAGCGGCAGACGGGTGGTCGGTTTTCATTAGGCGATGCCACCGGCAGCTTGTGGCAAGGCTCGGCGTTTCTGGGTGTGATCAATGCAGGTGATCCATCCACGCTGGCACTGGTACCACTCACGCCCTTGCTGCCGGGACGGTTTTACTGGCGATTGTCACCGATGCTATTGCTGGGTCGTGTTGATATGCGCATCGACAACCCGGATGTGCTGACACAGTCTGTCCATCTGGAGGGCAACTGGCATCAATGGACATTGAAGCCGTCGGCATTGACCTTACCGGCGGAGCGCTTGTCAGCACTGGGCGCACCACTCAATACCCTCAAACCATCAGGTCGCATGCGTCTGTCATGGGAGACGCTCACCCTGTCGAGTACGCCGGAGGGCATCACGATGGATGGCCCCATGCAGCTGGACATGACAGAGATTGCATCGGCTTTATCGCCGGTCAAGCCATTGGGTGCTTATCAGCTGCAAGTTGACTGGCGCGGCGCACGCGCACAACTCAGACTGAAAACCTTGTCCGGCCCCTTGCAGCTTCAGGGCAGTGGCGTGCTGGCCCATGGTCGGCTGCAGTTTTCAGGCGAGGCATGGGCACAGGAAGGACAGGAACAGAGACTGGCGATGCTGCTCAATCTGCTCGGGCAGCGACGTCAGCAAGGGAACCGTAACATCATCGCGCTCGAATTCAAATGACCACGACAACATCCTGCACTATGACACCGCGCTTGCATCGCCAGCGTGTATGGTTGTCATGGGCTTTTTTCATTTTCTGCATTTATCTTGTATCGTCATCTGCCAAAGCGCAGGACCCGTCCACGAATCAGGCGACGTTGAACTTCGTTGGCGCCGATATCGAATCCGTCGTGCGCGCTATCGGCCATTACACAGGCAATACTTTCATCATCGATCCACGCGTCAAAGGCACGATCAATCTCGTCTCCGAAAAGCCGGTGACCAAAACACAGGCCTTTGAAATGCTGAGCTCCGTTCTGCGCCTGCAGGGTTATGCCATGGTACGCACGGCGGACTATGTGAAAGTCGTGCCCGAGGCCGATGCAAAGCTTCAGGCTGTACCTGTACTGACGAGCAAAATACGCGGCGATCAGATTGCAACGCAGATTTTTCGACTGAATCATGAATCAGCCGCCGGGCTGGTGACGATACTTCGGCCACTGATATCTGCCAACAACACCATTAGTTCCGACCCTACCAACAACACGTTGATCATCACCGACTATGCAGACAATCTGAAGCGCCTGTCGCGCATTATTGCATCGCTCGACACACCCGCTATCGGTGAGCTGGAAGTCATTCGGCTTGAACATGCGCTTGCGATTGATTTGACCACCACGGTCAATCGCATGCTGGATTCGGGCACGGCACCCGGCACCATTGATCCGGGGCGCGTCATGCTGCTCGCCGATGCGCGTACCAATTCCATCATCATTCGCGCACCGACCGCCGCACGTGCGCATCTGGCACGCACCCTGATTGCCAAACTTGATCAGCCCACTGCCTCGCCCGGCAATGTGCATGTGGTGTATTTGCGTAATGCCGAAGCCACGCGTCTGGCACAAGTGCTGCGTGCCGTGGTCGCCGGTGAATCGGGTAGCACCGCACCAGGCATGATGCCGGTGACCCAAATGCAAACGTCTGCGCCGGCGCAAGCCGCTACCGGGCAACAGACGGCGGGTTTGCAGGCGCCACCCGCATCACCGGGTACGCAACAGGGGCCATTGCCCACAGGCGGTGCGGGAGGATTCATTCAGGCGGATCCCACGACCAACACCCTGATCATCACCGCCAACGAGCGCGTATACCGTAATCTGCGCAACATCATTGATCAGCTCGATGCGCGACGTGCGCAAGTGTATGTGGAGTCATTGATTGTCGAAGTCAGCGCCGACAAGGCAGCAGAACTGGGTGTGCAATGGGCCGCGCTCTCGGGTGACAGCAACAGCAGCTATCGCGTGGGCGTGCTCACCGGATTTTCTACCGAAGGCAATAATCTGGTGAACCAGGCCGCCTCCATACTCGGACCCAACAAGACGGCACTACCACCGGGAAATGGACTGACCACGGGTTTGTTCAGACAACATAACGGCGCCCTCGGTTTGGGATTGCTCGCGCGCGCGCTGGAGCGTGATGTCAAAGCCAATATTTTGTCCATGCCCAATTTGATCACGCTGGACAATGAAGAGGCTCGCATCATCGTCGGACAGAACGTACCTTTCATCACGGGTCAGTTCACGACTCCGGCCTCGGGCGGTACTGCCGGCGTGAATCCGTTTCAAACCATTGAGCGTCGCGATATCGGCTTGTCGCTGCGCGTGCGGCCGCAGATTTCCGAGGGCGGTACGGTAAAGATGGCGATTTATCAGGAAACCTCGAATATTCAGCAATCGACGACCTCGGGGCTGATTACCAGCAAGCGCTCGATTGATACCAATGTGCTGGTCGATGACGGACAAATCATTGTGCTGGGTGGATTGATTGAAGATACCGTCAACGATAGTGTCGAAAAAGTTCCCGGCCTTGGCAGCATACCTGTTATTGGTTATCTGTTTCGTTATCAGTCACGTCGTCGCGGCAAAACCAATCTCATGGTGTTTCTTCGCCCGACGGTGGTTCGAACAGATGCACATACGGTCGCTGTGGCCAGTGATCGTTATGACTATATTCGCGGCACACAATCCGAAATACAACCCGAGCCGAATGCGCTGCTGCCACGCATAGAGACGCCCGCACTGCCACCGCTCAAGGATGGCAAACCCGTGGGTGGCGCCATGCTGCGTCGGTCTGATGATCCGACTGCACTCCCGCCTGCCAATTCGCCACCAAAGGCACCTTCCGAGAATTTTCCTGTCGAACCGCCAGTGATTGATTTGCGTTAGGGAGACACTGATTAAGCCCCGGTTTTATGGCAAGCCAGCGCAGCTGTGCGACGCGGGGTCCGGCAAGATCACGGGCTTGGCGGCAATCAATTGGCCACAAAAGTGACTGGTTTTATTTCATCAGCGCCACCGTGAAAGAAAAGAAGAGAGAAACATGACAGTGATGCATGACCCGCGCTTGTTGCCCTTCAGTTTTGCGCGTGATTTCGGCTTGCTTGCGCAAGCAGCGGATGATGGGGTGGATATCTGGCTATCAGACGCCACCGCGCCGGCTGCAGTGGCTGAAGTCGGCCGACGCTTTGGCCGCTTGCGTTTGAATGCCTTGTCGCGCGAGCAACTGGAAACTGCGATCGCACGTGCTTATGCAGGATCGGGTGGCGATGCTGCGCAGGTGGTCGATGAAGTCGAATCGGATCTGGATCTTGCCCGATTGATGCAGGAAATGCCGGCGATCGAAGACTTGCTGGAATCTGCCGATGACGCACCCGTGATACGCATGATCAATGCGTTGCTGACACAAGCCTTGCGCGAAGGCGCGTCCGATATTCACATCGAGCCCTTCGAGCAAATTTCGATTGTTCGCTTTCGTATCGATGGGCGACTGCGCGATATCGTGCGACCCAAAAAAGCGATTCATGCTGCGCTGATCTCGCGCGTGAAGATCATGTCGCAACTTGATATTGCAGAAAAGCGTTTGCCACAAGACGGCCGTATCACCCTGCGCGTCGGCGGCAAGCCGGTGGATGTGCGTGTCTCCACCTTGCCCACCGGGCACGGAGAGCGCGCGGTCTTGCGCTTGCTGGACAAGGAGGGTGGTCGTCTGGATCTGCAACAGTTGGGCATGAGCCAGAGTACGCAGGCACAGTTCGATCATCTGATCAGCCAGCCGCATGGCATTGTGCTGGTGACGGGACCCACCGGCTCAGGCAAGACCACGACGCTGTATGCGGCACTCACGCGTCTGAATGCGGTCACCACCAACATACTGACGGTGGAAGATCCTATCGAATATGAATTGCCGGGCGTCGGACAAACGCAGGTCAATGCACGCATCGACATGAGCTTTGCGAAAGCATTGCGCGCAATTCTTCGTCAGGATCCCGATGTGATCATGATTGGCGAGATACGCGATCTGGAAACTGCGCAGATCGCGGTGCAGGCATCGCTCACCGGGCATCTGGTACTGGCGACCTTGCACACCAATGATGCGGCTGCTGCAGTGACGCGCTTGCTCGATATGGGTATAGAACCGTTTCTTCTGTCGTCCTCGCTGCTGGGCGTTGCCGCGCAACGACTCGTGCGCAAGCTATGTTCGCATTGCCGACAGTTCGATGGTCAGCACTGGCATGACGTCGGTTGCGACAAATGTGGCAATACCGGATATCACGGCCGTGTGGGTATTTATGAATTATTGCTGACGACCGATGCGATTCGTGAGCAGATTCACAACCGTGCATCGGAGGCAGACATCCGCGCCAGTGCACAGCGCAACGGCATGCAAAGCATGCGCGAAGATGGCGAGCGCTGGCTACAGGATGGCACCACCACCGAAGCCGAGTTGTTGCGTGTAACAAAAGAATGAGTGCGGACTGACGATGCCAGCGTATCGCTACGAGGCTATTGATCTTGCGGGCACGGTGAGCAAGGGGGTAATCAACGCCGACAATCCGCGTTCCGCGCGCAGTGATTTGCGCGCACGCGGACTGGTGCCCATGGGCATGGATGTCATCGTTGGTCAGGCGGCGGTATCGGCCCACGGCTATCAGCGCTTTTTCGGAGACCGCTTGTCGACGGTGGAACTAGCGCTGTTCACGCGTCAGCTGGCATCACTGCTGGAGGCACGATTGCCGCTGGAGCAGGCATTTACTGCCTTGCTTGAACAGGCAGAGCGACCTTATATGCGTGATCTGATTGCGGCGATACGTGCCGAAGTGATGGGCGGTGCATCTTTGTCGGATGCGATGGCGCAGCATCCGCGGGATTTTGCCGAGATTTATCGCGCACTGGTCGCCTCTGGAGAGCATATCGGGCAATTGTCCGCTGTGTTGTCACGTCTGGCTGATTTTGTCGAACGACGCAATGCCTTGGTGCAGAAAGTGCGTCTGGCTTTTACTTATCCGGCCATCGTCACTGCAGTGGCGTTTGCGATCGTCATTTTTTTGCTGACCTATGTCGTGCCGCAGATTGTTTCCGTCTTTGCCAACACGCGTCAGCAATTACCGTTTCTCACGCTCGCCATGCTGGCATTGTCGAATTTTGTGCGTCACTGGGGCTGGCTGCTTGCCTTGATTCTGGTGGGCGCGGGTATGGGTGCGCGCTGGGCGCTGCGCGATCCTGTATTGAAGCTGCGCTGGCATACCTGGAAACTGAGCGCACCGATTTATGGACGCTTTGAGCGCAGTCTCAATACTTCGCGCTTTGCCAGCACACTGGCCATCACGATCAGTTCGGGTGTGCCGATACTGCGTGCACTTCAAACAAGTCGAGATACCTTGTCCAATGTGGCCTTGCGCGCGCAGGTAGAAGCAGCAACGGCCAGCGTGCGCGAGGGCGTCGGTCTTGCGCGCGCATTATCAGACCATCCGCATTTTCCGCCTATGCTCATTCACATGATTCACGCAGGTGAGGTGACGGGTGAGCTGCCCGCGATGCTCAATCGCGCAGCGCAAATGCAGGAGCAGGATCTGGAGCGCCGCGCGCTCACGATTGCCGGGCTTCTGGAGCCGGCGCTGATTCTGGCCATGGGGGTGGTCGTGCTGCTGATCGTACTGGCAGTGCTGATGCCCATTATCGAAATCAATCAGCTGGTGCGCTGAGTGATTACCTTGTGGAAGAGCACTTTGTCATGAAACGCTTGCCTGTCGTTTTTTCTTTTCTATTATTTCTGGCTTTGTCGGCAACGCTGGCGTATTGGCTTGTGCAGTGGAGCGCACCTGCACCGCGCGCAATATCGGCACCACCCAAAAGCGAACGCACGATGCCACCGATCAGCGCGGCCGATAGTCTGTTCGGCGGGCGCTCAGCTGGCAGCAGCATCGCGAATGTGCAATTGCGTGGCGTGGTGCACTCGGGCAGTTTGTCTGATAGCGTGGCTATCGTTGCCGTAGAGGGCAAGCGTCCGCGTGCACTCACGGTGAACAGCGAGATTATCCCAGGCGTAATCGTGAAAGAGATTTTGAATAAAACCGTGGTGGTGTCCGAAAAAGGTGTGGAGCGCGAATTGAGCCTGCCAGCCTTTGCCGCGCAAGAGAGTAATGTGCTCGCGCCACAAGCCAGCATGCCGCCGGCCCCGATTGCACCACCTGCAAATCTGTCTGGGGCAATGAATACTGGTACCAGTGCCGGTGCATCGGGCAGTAGCAATTCGCAGAGCAGCGGCAGGACATCCCCGACGCCTGCGCGTACGGCAAGCCAACTGCAGGGTGGTACAGCACCGGCTGCGCCAGAGCCTGCAAGAACACCATCAAGTCAATGAGGCCTCAGTTGATGCAGGCAATGCAGTGTCATTCATCATCCTTGCGCATTAGCAGCCGGACCAGTTCGCGCTTGCGTTGCTGGCGATGTGCGGTACTGCTTTTGCGATGAGATCCGGCGAGACGCTGGCGGGCGGCGACAGCGACAGGATTACGCGGTTTGGGGACTTTGAGATTCGTGGCCACGATCGCAGTAATCAGAGGACGTAGCGCGACAGATCTTCATCCACAGCCAGCGCCGCGAGCTTGTCATCCACATAGCCAGCATCCACGCGCACGGTGGCGCTGCCCTGCTGACCCGCGCTGAATGACACATCTTCCAGCAGTTTTTCCATCACCGTATACAAACGACGCGCACCGATATTTTCTGTTTTTTCATTGACCGAATAAGCAATCTCGGCAAGGCGACGTATGCCCTCGTCGGTAAATTCGACCTGGACGTTTTCAGTGCTCAGCAGCGCCTGATACTGACGTGTGAGGCAAGCATCGGTGGAGGTCAGTATGCGTTCAAAATCCGCAATCGCCAGTGACTCCAGCTCAACCCGAATCGGGAAGCGCCCTTGCAGCTCGGGTATCAGATCCGATGGCTTGGCGAGATGGAAGGCGCCGGAGGCAATGAACAGAATGTGATCCGTTTTCACCATACCGTATTTGGTGTTGACCGTCGTGCCCTCGACCAGTGGCAGCAAATCGCGCTGCACACCTGCGCGTGATACATCGGCGCCTTGCGAACTGGCGCGGGAAGCGATTTTGTCAATCTCATCCAGAAAGACAATGCCGTTTTGCTCTATGTTGGTAATCGCTTTTTGGCGCAACTCATCTTCATTGACCAGCCGCCCTGCTTCTTCTTCCACGATCAGTTTCATCGCTTCGGAAATTTTCAGCTTGCGTGATTTTTTGCGACCCGCACCCAAACCGGAAAACATGGATTTGATTTGCTCAGTCATTTCTTCCATGCCGGGCGGCGCCATGATTTCCATTTGTGCGCGTGGCTCGGCGACGTCGATCTCGATCTCGCGATCGTCCAGCGCGCCTTCGCGCAGACGCTTGCGGAAGGTCTGGCGCGTTGTGTTGCTGGCTTTGTCTTCGGCAGTATCAGTGCTGGAAAAACCAAAATCACGCGCGGGTGGCAGGAGTACATCGAGTATGCGGTCTTCTGCCGCATCCTCGGCCTGCGCACGGACTTCGCGCATCGCCTGCTCGCGGGTTTGCTTGATGCCGATTTCGGTCAAGTCGCGAATGATGGTGTCGACATCGCGACCGACATAGCCGACTTCGGTGAATTTGGTAGCTTCGATCTTGATAAACGGCGCATCCGCCAGTCGCGCCAGTCGCCGTGCGATTTCGGTTTTACCCACACCGGTGGGGCCGATCATCAGAATATTTTTTGGCGTGATTTCATGCCGCA
>JACCDK011444166.1_pt1 | contig 11007 bp, 8 predicted proteins | sample 7445871 | NCBI WGS metagenome assembly JACCDK01 (sample SAMN15323436, study PRJNA562643) | freshwater metagenome | isolation source: river surface water | place: USA:Blue River Watershed | collected 2017-08-15
AGCTTTTCCACACGGGAACCCTTGCGAGGTCGAGGAAAATCCAGTTGTTGCCAGGCACGATCAAACACAAGCGGCAACCCAGGCCAGCCCTCAGGCCAAACTTGCCGTAAATTGCTTAACCCAGCATTGAGTTGTTGCAACGTTGGCGCTACGGGCAAGGACAATCGTTCATCCATTTCAGGCTTTCGAGCGCAAGGCGTTGTGCATGTTCTGCTGAAGCATCATGGCCTCAAAAACAGCCGTCAAAATTGGAGAAGCTGTTTTGAGCATCCCACGCAGCCCCTCCGCAGTGATTTCAAGGAGCACCGCTTCTTCACCCGCCATGGCTGTGGCACCACGGATACCCCCTTGCAGCATGGCTTGCTCCCCAAAGGAATCTCCCTCCTTCAAAGTGGCAAACACAACACCTGAGGTTTTGTCCGCCATTTGGATGGTGCCGGACTGAATGAAATACAACTTATCAGCAGGCTCACCCGCCTTGAAAAGGACTTCACCCGATCCGAGTCTGATTTCGTCAAATGAACTCATAAAAGCGCTGCAGGGGGAGTTGACAACTGAAGGGTGCGCATCACTGTGGATTTAAGAATACCCTTAAGTCCAGGTGGCATCGTTTTGACAAGTTTGGAGATGGTGAAAATTGGAAAAACACGCACTTGAACATCATCGACTGAAATCATGTCCATGCTGTACCGCAGCCCCCCCACACCCTCAGCCAAACCAATCACACTCCCAGGCCCCAGACGGTAAATGTCATCACCGTTGACACCCAAAACAGACCCTTTGATCACAAAATAAGCCGAGCTGACGGGCTCCCCTTTGACGACGAAGCGCGTTTTGGCGCGAATCAGAGAACTGCTCAGTTCGTTGGAGCCCCACAGCGAGAAATACAAGCGCTCGTTGGCATTGAGCTTTCCAGAATGGTAGAGCTGCAAACTTTGCTCGGAGTAAGGATCACGCACACCCAAGGCATGCAAATGCTCAATATTGACCGAAAAAGAGGCCGCTACAAACTTAGAAGTACTCATGAAAACAAAAGTATGGATTTATCAAAAAATGAAGGTCTTCAAGAATCAGCAAAGCTTGGCCAAAATAGCCAAGGGTTTTAATAAGGACAATTTTAAGGAATTTAACGTCAAAATTGCCAATTAAATGCAAATTAACCCCGTATCTGGCTATGCTGACGGCATGTAGATGCAGATTGCTCTGCTGAACACCACCTCGCTTGACAAATTATCCGGTGATGTGCCTTGTCAAAAGCGAAAAAGGGGTCTCAAAGTCGTTGATTGAAATTCAACCGAAACATCAAATAAATACCAAATAGCTAAAAAATTCAAACTGCAATTGTATAAAATTAATAATGCTTTATTAACAACAATGGAACCAACTAAACTGCTAAAAAATGCACCTTCGTTGGTATGATAACGTACCCTTGTTGGGCATGCCTCCTACACGCACATCTCTTCATCAAACCAAACATGAACCACCTCAGCGTCAAAATCCGTTTATTTTTGCTGGTTGTCTTGCTCTCTCTGGTCTCCATCGTCGTTGGCCTCACCGGACTGCGGGGCATGTCTGAAACCGTTGGGGGACTTCGCACGGTTTATGAAGATCGCGTGGTTCCACTGCGTGACTTGAAGGTGATTGCAGACTTGTACGCGGTCAACATCGTTGACACCACTCACAAAGTTCGCAACGGCAACATCGATTGGGCCGAATCCAGAAAAAGCCTCAAAGAAGCTCGAGAGGGCATCGCCAGCAAGTGGGTCACTTACAAAAGCACTTACTTGGTTGAAGAGGAAAAAAAGCTGGTTGCCGAGATCGAGCCCATGCTTGCTCAAACCGAGCCCGCTCTGAACAAGTTGCAAGAGATCTTGACCAACGAAGACCGCGATGCTGTCAAGACTTTCAGCATTGACACCCTGTATCCCGTGATTGACCCGATCAGCACCAAGTTTTCCGAACTGATTGAAGTGCAACTCAATGTAGCCAAAGCCGAATACATGCAGTCACAGGCCCAATACGAAAAATCCCGGTTTTTCAGCATGGTTTTGTTGGCTGCGGGTATAGGCTGTGGCGGTTTATTGGCGTTGTGGATCGTGAGCTCGGTGATCAAGCCACTGCGCTTGGTTCAAGAGACCGCGCAAAAATTGGCACAAAACTTTGACTACTCCAGCCGCATCGAAATCAAACAACGTGATGAAGTGGGCCAAACGGCAGAAGCATTCAATACCCTGCTGCAGGCCCAGCAAACGGCGATCGGTCAAGTCACACGCGTGGTTCAACATCTTGCCGAAGGCAACTTGACCCAACGGATTGAGGGTGATCTCCGGGGCGATTTGGCGGTCATGAAATCGGCCATCAACAATTCGCTGGATTCGGTACAACGGACCATGTCCGGGTTCAATGGCTTGTCTAAAGCATTGCTCCATGGCCAATTCGACCATCAAATCGATCAAAGCCAAAGTCAGGGTGAATTCAAGCAAAGTCTTGAGCAAGCGGCGAAAGCCCTGCTCTCACTGCACCGCATGATTGGCGATGTGGACGCTGTCATGGGCTCAGTGGCCCAAGGCGACCTGACAAAACGGGTTCAAATTGACGCCACGGGTGATCTGCTTCGCCTGAAAGCCAACATCAACAGCTCGCTGGATGCGCTGGGTCAAGCCTTGGGTGCCGTGCACAACAGCACACGCCAAGTGGCCGCAGCAGCCAACCAAACCAGCACCGCCATTGGCCAAATTTCCGATGGTGCGCAAAATCAAACTCACGCGATCGGCCAAGTGGCTTTGGCCATCAGACACACAGCCGAGTCGGTGACCGATGTCTCTCGCAATACGGCCATTGCCAGCCAAAAGTCGCGTGAATCCATGGCCATCATGCAAACCGGCATGGGCAAGATGACCCACATGGTTCAAGTGGTCAACAACATCTCGGTGCATTCGGACAAAATCAACAAGATCACCGAGGTGATCGAAAAAATTGCCAACAAAACAAACTTGCTGTCTCTGAATGCCGCCATCGAAGCTGCGCGTGCTGGCGAGCATGGCAAGGGATTTTCAGTGGTCGCCGAAGAGGTCGGCAAACTCGCTGCCAGCAGTGCCGAAAGCTCTCAAGAAATTGCCCGTTTGGTTCAAGAGGCCGTGTCTGAGACGGCTCGCGCAGTTCAGGTTGTCCAAGAAGTCAGCCGCGACATGTCGATGATCGAGCAGGGCTCTCAAGAGACAGATCAAATGCTCCAACGCATTTCCTCTGCCCTTGAACAGCAATCGGCTGCAGTGGAGGAAATCAACTCCAACCTTGGCAGCCTCGATCGCATTGCCATGAGTAACGCCTCTGCCTCGGAAGAGATCACAGCCACGGTGATTGAGTTGTCCAAACTGGCTGAGCAAACACGCCAAGATCTGGGGCGCTTTAGCGTTTAACAGCAATAAGCTGGTTGTCGCTCATCGCAGTGCGATGCGCGACAAAACCATCAGCCATGAGCGCCCTGAACAAGCGCCGTGGCTGTTTTCTTTTGGGCATTCCATAGATCAAATGGGCGAAAGACTCCGCAAAAGCTGCGAAGCATGACAACACAGGGACACCTCCGTATTCGATCTGTTCAATACAGTCGAAGGCTCGCGCCGATCAATACCCTGTTTCGAGACCTCAGGGGTCATGGCTTGACTTCGAGCAACTCACGCACTTGAGCCAACAGGTCCAATCCCTTGAAGGGCTTGGACAGGCTGGCGTTGGCACCCGGCACTTGAATGTTCTCGATGCCATAACGCTTCATGATGTTGCGGGTGCTGCCGGACACCACAATCACCGGCACCGAAGGACTGATCTCTCGCACACGCTGCACAAAATCGATGCCATCCATCTTGGGCATGACCAAATCGGTGATGATCAAATCCACAGCGACAGAGCTGGCCAAGCAATCCAATGCCTGTTGTCCATTTGCTGCGGGGATCACCTGGTAACCCTGAATCTCCAGCATCTCTTGCACACCCGCCCGGAGCAATTCTTCGTCATCAACCAGCAAGATCGAATAAGTTTTTTGTGTCATGTTGTTCGTGATGGTTGAGGAGGTCAAGCCTGACCCACGGGCAAAATCAATTTGAAAGTGGTGCCCTTGCCAGGCTCTGAATCACATTCGATGGAGCCGCCCATTTGGGTGACGATGCTTCGCACCATGGCCAAGCCCAGACCTGTGCCCTTGCCCACTTCCTTGGTCGTGAAGAAAGGCTCGAAAATGCGTGCCATGATCTCAGGTGGAATGCCGCTGCCGTTGTCGGACACCGCAATTTCCACATGGGATGCGTCCTTTTTGCGAGTGCAGATGCGCAACATGCCATCACGGCGATCACCAATGGCGTGACTGCCATTCACACATAAGTTCACAATCACCTGCTGCAGCGTACCGCTTTGGCCGCGCAGCATGAACCCTGCACATGCAGGATCTGATTCGATCAGGATATCGATGCCCTTGAGGGTGGCCTGAAGCAGACCCTGGGTCTCCTCAATCACTGGCAAGAGCTCGAACAGACCATGCACCTCTTCTTCATCGTGCACACTGCCGTCTTCTTCCAGGCGTTTACGCTCCCGCCCTAAAGCATTGAGTTTCAAAACAATGTCTCTTGCCCGAGTGGTAGCCTGCAAAATAGCCGATACATTCTTGGCAGCTTTGGTCTCGCTGCCCAGCTTCATCTCCACCAGTTCTGCATGGTTCTGAATGACGCCAAGAAGGTTGTTGAAGTCATGCGCCACACCTGCAGCCAATTGCCCGAGCGCGTCCAAACGCTGAGACTGCTCCACTTTTTGGACCATGCGCAAATTCTCGGCTTCCTTTTCCTTGATCTCACGCATGTCCTTGATCGTGACCACCGCGCCAGTCAATCGGTTGTAGGGGTCAACCAAGGGTGATGCCGTCAACACCACGGGCACCAACAACTCGTCCAGTTTGTGCAACACCATCCATTCAATGTTGTGCATGCGCCTGATCATGAATGTGCTCAGCGCATCCAGATCGGGAATCATCCACACCATCATCTCTTCGTTGCCATTGGACGCATTGGGAACCAGCAAGGTGGGCAGTCGCATCACTGGTGCGTTACCGGCCCGCCATCCCACCTCGATGACCACAGGATCTTCGCCGTCATGGGTCAGTTCGTTGTGTTCATGCAATGCCAACAACTCGCGACAAGTTTGCTCGGCCAATATCTGTGGTTCCGAGGTGGATTGAGGCGCCGTCGTCAACCCAAGCAAAGCGCAGGCCGTTGGTGTGGCCCACCTCAAGCGGCCCATGCGGTTGGCGTAGAGCAAAGGGATTGGCAATGACTGAACCAAAGACGGATCGCGCATCACATCCTGCACCAGGCGACTCAGGAGACCCGCCGTCTCCAAGGGAAGCCAATAGGCCAAATCATGGCCCTTTTGCTGCCCTGGCAAGAGGGTGTGCACAGGCTGCATGGCGGTGCTGACCTTGTCGCTGCCGAGCAAATCAAGCGCCATGGGATTGGCGCTGATCACACGGCCCAGCCGATCAAGACGCAGCACGCCATCTTGCATGGCATCCATGCTCATCTCCAGCAATCGGTGCTGAGCGCGAATTTCCTCGCCCTTGTTGACCAAGTTGGAAACGTCGTGCAAGTTGATCAGAGTTTGCTGCGGCATGCCGCTGGCATCTGTCAGGAAAGAAGCGCTCACACGCACAGGCGTGTTGGTTCCCGAGCGGTTGCGCAACTTGGCCACCAAGGCGTCTTCGTCACCCGGTGTGATTTTTTGCAAGGTCGTGGAATTGGCGACGCCCCAAGGCAAGTCCCGCTCGCCTCGAACCAACAGCAGGGTCACGCGCTTGCCCATCCAGCTGTGGTTGATCAAACTGATCTCAACCGAATTTGTCTGCTGTTGAGATTTGAAATTCAAGCCGATGGCTTGTCCTGCATCCGAGCGGTAATAGCTGTCATCGGTTGCCATGAAAGCCTGCAAGTCTTGCAGATCCTCTGGCGACATACCCTGCAACAAGGACCAAAATGAGATGCCCTTGAGCTGATCAATGCCACAGTCCAAAAGTTGGGCCATCCGAGGATTCGCCTCCAAAACCAGACCCTCTGCATCGATCAAAGCAGCGCCCAACAAATTCTCGGACAACACCTGACGGTAGGCTTCTGGATTTTCTACCCCCAAACGGGTCAACAAGTGCCCTAAACCCTTGAAAATCGACAAGAGCCGCGTTTCATCCTCGTCAAACAGCAAGCTGCTGGGCTGGCCCATCAACAAATCACGGTCAAAGCCCGTCAATTTCAGCAAAGCGGGATTGCAATCTTGGATCCTTCCGAGTTGGTCAACCACGACCAAGCCGCTGTGCATGTTGCCCAAAATGTCATTGACATAGGACATCTGCGTCTTCAAGGCCATTTCACTGGCTTGTAGCTTTTCGTGATGCTCTTGCAATTCGCTCGTCAGCTCATTGGCTCGCGACAACGAAGTCTCTAAGGTTTCACGGGCAAGCGCAGACTGCATGGCAACCGCGATGGCAGCAGAGACAGGCTCCATCAAGGCTTCCAATTGGGCAGGAAGCACTTGTTCACTCGTCATGAGCAAAACCCCACGCACCTGAAGGTCCATGACCAAAGGCACCAGGACCGTATCTCCCTCTTGCATCGCCTGGACAGACTGCAAGATGGCCTTGGGTATCTCTGCGTTGCGCAAAATGGTTTGACTCACAGCCAAAGCCTTCAAATTGGCTCCGCTGCAAGTGATCCGTTCAGGCAATTTGGCTTGATGACCTAAAGAAGAACTCAATCTTCGCAAATGGCAATCGGCATGCAAGCGCTGAGAGGAGAGATCGGTCTCCAGGCCATAAACAGCGCAAGCACTGAGGCCCAAAAAATTGATCAATGTCTGAGCAACCTCGTCAGCCAAAGCTTGTTGCGTTCGATCGAAACGAACCGTTTCATGAATCAAAGCCAAGCCCTGATCTCGCCAGGCACGCTGTTCATGGTTCAGTTGAGCATGGTCCAAATTACGAACAACTTTGGCCAGATCGCCCCAAACGCCCACACCGTCAGGTGGCAACAAGTCCTTCGCCCGAGCATGTTGGCCTGTCGCAATCAAATGCGTCACATGGCCCAACTCGGTGGGCGAGGCACCCAAATGAACACGCTCAGACCACCACCAACCCCATCCCGAAAACAAAATGCCCAAACTTGGTGCCAAGCACCACAGCAGTGCATGATCGGACTTGACCCAAGGTCCTGAACACACGAGCAACAACAGGACCACGCACAAACAGATCAAGCTCAACCAAGCCTTGGGCGGCCATGCGCGAAAGAGGTTCATAAATTACGTTCTCAAAGATACGCAGGATGCAAAAATACACAAAAATCAAATCCTGAAAAGGGAATACCCTATTTTCTAGAAGTTAATATTTTGGGTTATAGATCGATATTATTGGCGATTTTTTTGATAGAATTGACGTTGATCAGGAGAAAATTTGAATGACCACGATTTTGCTTGCCGATGACGAAGATCTCCTGCGCGAAGGTGTGCGTGAGATCTTGGAGCTTTCAGATTTCCAAGTCATTGAAGCACGCGACGGCGTTGAAGCTTTAGAACTTTTTGCCGTCAACAACGTTGATTTGGTCATTTCCGACATCGTGATGCCCAATATGGATGGCGTCGACTTTGTTTCTCGTCTTCGCGAGTCCTTCCCCGCAGTGCCAATCTTGACCATATCTGGCGGGAGTCGGGTGGTGAGTGCGCGTTTCGGTCTTGACTCAGCGCTGCTGTCTGGGGCAAACGACAGCTTGACGAAACCATTCACAGCCAAACAACTGCTGGAAAAAGTCAACGCCCTGCTGGCCGCCAACTAAAGCACCATGCTCAGCATCCCTCGCACACCGATCAAGGAATCCGATCGCATTCCGGCCTCCGCAGACCTCGAACTCACCGCCAAAGCAGCTACCGGTTTTGAGGGGGCCAAGGTCCTTTTGGTGGATGACAGCCGATTGATTCGAATGGGCTCCAAACGGTCTCTTGAGGAGATTGGGCTCAAAGACATCACCGAAGCCAGTGACGGTCGCGAAGCCATCGAGATTTTGGCCCGTGAACGCTTTGACTTGATGCTGCTTGACATGGAAATGCCCGAAATGAACGGCATGGAATTGCTCGCCGACATGCGTGACACCCCACACCACCCTTGGCCGCCTGTGATTGTGATTTCAGGCGGAACCAGCCTGGACGATGCTGTGCGCTGCATCGAATTGGGTGCAGAGGATTACCTCTCCAAACCCTTCAACCCGGTGTTGTTGCGCGCACGGGTCAAAACATCGGTCGAACGCAAACGTCTGCGCGACCAAGAAGCGCTGAGGATGCGGCAACTCAAACGCCAACATGAGGCCTTGGGTCAAGAACAGGCCAAGACCGAGCAGTTGTTGCTCAACATCTTGCCCCTCAAGATTGCTCAACGACTCAAAGCCGGAGAGGAGCACATTGCGGATGCTTTCCCCAATGTGAGCGTGCTGTTTGCAGACATGGTCGGATTCACCGCCATGTCGCGCACCATGACCGCCAGTGCCCTGGTTGAAGTTTTGGGTGATTTGTTTTCCCGATTTGATTTGATCACCGAGAAACATGGTTTAGAGAAAATCAAAACCATCGGTGACTGTTACATGCTCGCTGGCGGCGTTCCTGAACCCAGTGATGACCATGCACATGCAGCCGTTGACGCTGCTTTGGACATGTGCATCGCCTTGGAGGAAATGCACGCTCGCACTGGAGGCGCATTGCGCATGCGCATTGGTGTGCACAGCGGGCCCATCGTGGCCGGCGTGATCGGCCTGCGCAAATTTACTTATGACTTGTGGGGCGATACCGTCAACGTGGCCAGTCGAATGGAGTCCACCGGCATGCCCGGGCGAATCCATATTTCGGCCAATACAGCCGAGTTGATCAAAAACGATTTCCATCTAGAGTCTCGCGGCTTCATTGAAGTCAAAAGTTTGGGACAGGTTGAAACCTTTTTCATCAATGGTCGCAAATGACAATCACCCAAAGCATAGCCACAGCGGGATGACCCCTCGCTGCAGCCCTGTTCAATCCCGAGGATGCCATGGCCAGACAACACATTGAGCCCACCCAGCATGAACGGACGATGCGTGAAGATGATTTCATCGTCTCCAAGACCGACCTCAAAGGTCGCCTGACCTATACCAATCAAATCTTCATCGAGTTCTCAGGATTCGTCGAAGAAGAGTGCCTTGGCAAGCAGCACAACATCGTCAGGCACCCTGACATGCCCCGTTGCGTTTTCAAGATCCTTTGGGACCATATCGGAAGTGGCCGAGAGGTTTTTGCTTATGTGAAAAACATATGCAAAGACGGCTCTTACTATTGGGTTTTCGCCAATGTCACCCCTTCGCGTAATCCACAAGGTCAAATTGTGGGTTATTACTCTGTGCGCAGAAAGCCCAGCCCCAGGGCACTGGATGTGATCGTGCCCTTGTACAAGTCACTTTTATTGACCGAACAACAAGCAGGATCCCGAGATGCCATCGAAGCATCCATGTCGCAAATGAACCAACTCCTTGATGAAAAGGGCGTGAGCTATGAACGCTTCATCCTCGACCTCCAGGCGCTTTAATATGGGCGCGGCTATTCAGTTGGCCTTGGCCGGCATTCTCGGATTGGCCTCGGCGGCCTATTTCTTGTGGCAGCCTCAACAGGACCCTTGGGCTTGGGCATTTTTGCTTTTTGTGGGCGTGCTGTTGCTGTCGGGCCTGAAAGCCTATCAGCATGAAAATGCACAACTGCAGAGAATGACGCATGTTTTGCGGGAAGCCGCACGCGGCGAACTTGAGGCCCGCATCACACAAATTCCTTCGCAAGGCCGGCTGGTCGAGGCCGCCTGGAATGTCAATGAAGTTCTGGACCAAATTGAAGCGGTCTTTCGGGAATCCATGACCGTTGTGACCCGCATGGGCGCGGGTGATTTCAGTCGTCAACCACAAACAGCCGGTTTGAGAGGCTTGTACCCTCAAGTCCTGTCGCAAATCGCCCATGTCCAGCAAAATATGGACACCACCGTCAAACTGCTCAGCCAAAGCATGCGTGCCATGGCCCAAGGTAATTTTGATCTGCGTCTGTCCACTCAAGGACAGTCGGGTGAATTCCTCAATATCCTGAATGATGCTCGCAGCACCACAGAAGCGCTCAATGCGCTGATCAGTGACGTGGTTCGGGTGATGGATGGTGTCTCACAAGGTGATCTGAGCAACAGGGTCACGGCTGAAGGCTCCGGCGCTTTGGGCAAACTCAAAGACGACATCAACCAGTCTTTGCAATCCTTGGGGCACTCCATGGAGCAGCTGCGACAAAACGCGCAGCAAGTGGCCGGCGCCGCCAACGACACCAGCACTGCGATTGGTCAATTGGCCGATGGCGCGCAAAGCCAAACCCAATTCATCAGCCAGATGCTCAGCGCCATTCGCCAAACAGCCCAAGCTGTCAGCGACATTTCGTCCAACACCGAACATGCCAGCCGCCAAGCCCAGGAATCCACCTTGATCGTGCGCGACGGCCAGCACAAAATGGTGCAAATGGTCGATGTGGTCAATGGTATTGCCTTGAGCTCTGAGAAGATCAACAAGATCACCGATGTGATCGAGAAAATTGCCAACAAAACCAACCTGCTGTCTCTGAATGCAGCCATCGAAGCCGCTCGCGCAGGCGAACATGGCAAAGGGTTTGCTGTGGTCGCCGATGAAGTGGGCAAGCTTGCAGCCAGCAGTGCCGACAGCACAAAAGAAATTGCACAGCTGATTCAACAAGCCAGCCAACAAGCCAAACAGGCGGTGATCTCCGTGAAAGAGGTCAGCTCGGACATGGAGCGAATCGTCAAGACTTCGAGCCAAACCGATGGCATGCTTCAACGAATTTCCGCTGCTGTTGAAGAGCAAACCCGAATGATCCAAGAGATCAACACCAGTGTCGAAAATCTTGAACACATTGCCCGTAGCAATTCCTCTG
>JACCDK010057191.1_pt1 | contig 11006 bp, 10 predicted proteins | sample 7445871 | NCBI WGS metagenome assembly JACCDK01 (sample SAMN15323436, study PRJNA562643) | freshwater metagenome | isolation source: river surface water | place: USA:Blue River Watershed | collected 2017-08-15
ATAGTCGGCCTGTGCAAGGTCGATCCAGTTGATCTTGGCGCCCGTGTAGGTTTCCCACGGCTTGAGGAAGCCGCGGAACAAGAGGTTGTGCAGGTTCTGGTTGTTCAGACCCATGAAGGTCAATTCAACGCCGGCAAACTCGCCCTCGGCGACGTTCGCTTTGGTGGCGCCAAGGCACAGCTCACCAACCTTTTGCCAATCGGCATCGGTCGGGCTGCCATTGCCTACGCCCGGAATCGCCAGAATCTGGGCGCGCACCGAATCTTGTGCCATGGCCGGACTATAGCCCATGACCGTCGGCATAGCAGCCATGGCGCCCAAAGCCGCAGACCCCTGCAGCATGCGGCGACGGCTGAGTTTGGCCCGTGACATGGCCTCGTACAGATCAACCTTCAAGATAGCTTCTCCCTTTGGAACATGCCCGGATCGGATTTCCCGCCTCGGGTCTGGTTTCTGATTTTGGTGTTTCTTGCGGTGCCAGCCCTCGGCCGAAATGTTGCGTGGTCTTGGGCTGAAAAAACGTTTCAGGGTCTCCTAGTCCCTGGCACAGCAGCTTCCCCTAGGTCAGCTTCGCAAGGCAATAAGGCTCTGTCAAGATTCTAACATGTTAGTATGGTCAGCGGATGGACAGAGCGGGCCGTGCCGGGTTAGAAATCTCCACAGGCTTCAAGGGGGGGCAAGCGTTTGGCCGAAGTGACGATCCGCGCATTGCGCAAAAGCTATGGTGGTTTGCAGGTCATTCACGGGCTTGATCTCGACATCCCAGACGGTGCCTTTGTGGTGCTGGTTGGCCCGTCCGGATGTGGCAAGTCGACCTTACTGCGCATGATCGCGGGGCTTGAGGATGTGACAGGCGGCGATGTGATGATCGGCGACAACCGGGTGAACAACCTGCCTCCGTCCGAGCGTGACATTGCCATGGTGTTCCAAAACTATGCGCTTTACCCGCACAAGACCGTGGCGGCCAATATGGGCTTTGCCTTGAAGATGCGCGGCATGGACAAAGAGGCGATCCGCGCCAAGGTTGAACATGCCGCCGGAATTCTGGGCCTGACACCCTATCTTGACCGCTATCCGCGCGCCCTGTCGGGTGGCCAGCGCCAGCGCGTGGCCATGGGCCGGGCCATTGTGCGCGATCCTCAGGTGTTCCTCTTCGACGAGCCACTGTCGAACCTTGACGCCAAGCTGCGCGTGCAGATGCGCACCGAGATCAAGGAGCTGCACCAGCGGCTGAAAACCACCACCGTCTATGTCACCCATGACCAGATCGAAGCGATGACCATGGCCGACAAGATCGTGGTCATGCAAGGTGGTCGCATCGAACAGGTCGGCGCGCCCTTGGATTTGTATGACCGGCCCGCGAATGTCTTTGTGGCGGCCTTTATCGGCAGCCCGTCGATGAACCTCATTGAGGGGCGTGTTTCTGGCGGCATGGTCGAGGTGTCGGGCGCGCGTCTGCCGCTGCCGGCGGGCATCAGCGCCGATGAGGGCCGTGAGGTGATCTACGGCATCCGTCCCGAACACCTACACCAAGCGGATCAAGGTTTGACCGGCACTGTCTCGGTCATAGAACCCACCGGGTCGGAAACCCACGTTGTCCTGCGGCTTGCCGGGCGGGACCTGACGGCGGTGTTCCGCAATCGCGTGGCTTTCGTGCCGGGTGACACGATCACCCTTGCGCCCGATGCTGCGGCGTCGCACCTTTTCGACAAGGCCACGGGCCAACGGATCTAAGGGGAGACGACCATGCTGAAAGGAATAGACAATCGGCTGAATGCTGAAGTCTTGGGTTGCTTGCGCGCCATGGGGCATGGCGATGTGCTGATCATCGCCGACACCAACTTTCCGTCAGATTCCGTGGCACGGGCAACGGTCACAGGCCAGCTTTTGCGCATGGAAAACCTGACAGCCGCCCAAGCGGTGCAGGCGGTCTTGTCGGTGTTCCCGCTCGATACCTTTGTTGATGACTTTGCAGGACGCATGGAAATCGTCGGGGATGCCCGGTCGATCCCCCCGGTTCAGGCCGAAGTTCAGGCCGAGATTGATGCCGCCGAAGGCCGTGCACGCCCGATGGTTTCGATTGAACGCTTTGCCTTCTACGACATCGCACGAAAAGCCTATGCGGTTATCCAGACTGGCGAGCGGCGGTTCTATGGCTGCTTTATGCTGCGCAAAGGCGTGATTGGGCCCGAGGAATAAGCCATGACGCCGACCAAAAAACCGATTGTCATTCTTGGTATTTTCGTCGCCGACACCGCCTATCGGGCGGATCGGCAACCCAAGATGGGTGAAACGATCTTGGGTCATTCCTTTGTGCTGGGGCCTGGCGGGAAAGGGTCAAACCAATCTGTCGCCGCCGCCATGGCCGGCGGGAACGTGCATATCATCACCCGTCTGGGCAATGATGCCTTTGCCGATATCGCGCGCGCGACATGGGCCAAGGCGGGCGTCAAGCCCGAGGTTAAGGTTGACGCCGAAAGCTACACCGGTGCCGCCTATATCTTTATCGAACAGGCCACCGGGAACAACGCCATCATCGTGGCCGCGGGCGCGGCAGGCCGGGTCTCGACCCAGGATGTTGAGGCGAAGGCCGATCTCATCGAATCCGCCGCGATTTTTGTGACCCAGCTCGAGCAGCCCATTGCGGCCACGCTGCGCGGCTTGCAGATTGCCCGCGCGGCAGGTGTGACCACCATCCTGAACCCCGCCCCAGCGGCTACGCTTCCCGATAGTATGCTGGCACTGTGCGACTTCCTGACGCCCAATGAATCCGAGGCCGAGGCTCTGACCGGCCTGCCCGTGACCTCGGTCGACGAGGCGCGGATCGCCGCCGCCGCGTTGCTGGCCAAAGGGGTTGGCGCGGTGATCATCACCTTGGGCGAAAACGGCGCACTCTACCACGACTCCACCCAATCGGTTCATGTTCCCGTCGTGTCGGCGGGTGCAGTTGTGGAAACCACCGGCGCTGGCGATGCCTTCAATGGCGGCTTTGCCGTTGCCCTGTCTGAGGGGCGCAATGTCATCGAAGCCGTGCGCTTTGGCTGCGCCACGGCAGGCATCTCAGTCACCCGCCCCGGCACCGCCCCAGCCATGCCAAGCCGCAACGAGATCGACGCGCTTCTGGCGCGATAAACCACGGAAGGCATGACTGGCGCGGGCCACGAAGGCCCCTCTTGACCAAGTCCGTCAACAGCGCGTTCCTACGTTGTCCGCCGGATACAAAGCCGCTTTTGGTGCTTGACGCAGGCTCAAAGATTAGGCGGACCCAAATCCCGCTTAGCTCGACTGTATTGGCATCCAAATGCCCCTTCGAGTGATACGTGCAATTTGGTGTCTTCTTGATGCTGTGTTGGGCCATTACCGACCCGCATGCAAAAACCTGTAGTTTTGCTGCGGACTTTAGCAACTAAGGATGGTTGCAGAGGCAAAACCAGTTCAAGCCATAACCTGGCAATTGCAGCCCAATTGCCCTGTGGATACACGGCCATGAGCCCTTTACCGGCGCAATCGCTCATACCACAAATCGGCGGCATTCGACGCCGTCGGCGCATCCTGAAGCGTTCCTTCCACAACGACAGTACGGCTGGGTTAAAGTCTAAGCCAATCAATCGTTGTCAGAGGTCGCAGACCCGGCGTTCCTGCGAGAGACGTCGGAGGGCGGCACCGTCGTGCGCAGGGCGAGACCTTCAAGGCAGTCTACCAAAGAAGATGACAGATATGCCCGCGAGGTGGTGCGGAGCGGTGCATCCATGGTAATCTGCCAGTTACAGGCGCGATCCGACCATGAAGGGCCGAACGCCACAGTACCGTCTTGATCGACACGAACGACTGTTCCGAGAGTGTCCGTGATCGCCACAGTGCCACGGCGCGTCGCAATCAGGTGCAAGAACGGAAGAATGTAACCCGGAGCCGCCATTTGATCCGGCACCGCCTCTGGCTTCAAATCACCAGCGTCGTTGGCCAATCTGTCAGCCAGACCGGCCCCGAATTCGATGGGTCCAGGTTGACCTTCGACCGCAGCAGCCAGCCATATCGCGGCCCATTCCCCAGCGGGCAGGGACCGGCGCGCCAGCCACTCGGTCGCCCAACCCGCCTCCTCAGCCAGTCCCCACGCAAGACCTGCCCCGCGCGCTGACTTGGTCACAAGGCTGCGCAGTTCGGAATGGGCCATCTCAACGCTGTGATCCATCAGCCCGCCAATTCGTCCGGGAATGGCTGGCCCTGAAACAGGCTGATCCGGACCCAGAGGTCCGACCGGGGGTCAAATCGGGTGGCGCCGAAAAAAGCGAGTTTGCAGCGCAGGATGTCGATCGGCAGCATGCCCTCGTCCAGCACATTGTCCCGAATTTCGGCATAGGGCAGGCCGCGCACCATCAGGACACGGCGCACCGTGTGGCGATGTTCGGGATGGCGCAGCAGAAAGGCGGCCAGGGTGCCGTCCTCTGGCCATGCCTCAAGCGCGGCCGCGAGATCGGCCATGGCGCACGCAATGCCAAGCGGTTGCTCGCGCTCTTGTCCTGCTTCGTCGTGGCGGTTGCCAAGCCGGGGCTCCAGCTTTTCTTCGGACACATACCAAAACCGCGCGACCTGAGACGGATCCGCGAAATCAAACCTGTTGATCCACGCATAGTCGCGCTTAAGGATTTCGCGCAGACGCGCCACGGGCAGGCTGCCGTCGATATCAAAGCCCGTGCTTTCGTCGGCGTGCAATATGTTTGCCAGGTCGTCGACAACAGCGCCATGCGGTTCCAAAAGCAGCGATAGCAGGCATTCCTGCCCCTCTTCCGACAAAGACCCTTCGCCCCAGCGCCAAAGCGCATCCCAAGGCTGGGGTGCGGCGCGATCCCATCCATTCGCCGCATAGACTGCCAAGCGGGACAGGTCAGACCGCAACGACGCCAGCTTTTCCACCTGTACCGGATGCTCGCTGTGCCAAAGCTTTGCGTTCCCCTCCGCATCGGCCAGCGCGCGCAGGAACATGTTGAGCGCGTCAGGTTCGACCACGGGCAAAGCCCGAACCCGCGCAAGCGCCGTCTCGCGCACGGTCATCCAGCTGTTGAGCAAGCGCGGATGACGGACGAGGAAGGGCGCCATTCCAAGCCCCGTGGAGTTGCCCACGCCAAGCCTGCGCCGCAGATCTTTGTCCAGCGGCACGGCCTTTGCCCCGCCCTTCACACGCGCCATGTGTTCGGCGATATCCACCGTGAAGGCGCGGGTCAGCCAGACCGACAGCATCTCGGCCTGAAACGGGGCCTGCAATTCGGGACGATCCGCAACGTCGTCGCGATCCACCGCGCCGAACTTGCCCGATCCATAAACAGCGGTCGTGCGCATGAGATAGCCAACGGCGTCGATCTCGGCCAGATCAGGCTGCAACCCCTGCGCCAGACGGTCCACAACGTGGGAGAACAGCCGGACGGACCGGTTGACGCGGCTCAGCGCAAGTTCCTTCACGCTGATCCGTCCTGCCTCTTGGTACGGGACATTGGCAGCCAGCCGATCCAGATCGGCAGCCGAAGGTTCCCCATCCACCAAGGCAAATGTGGCGTCCCATGCCGTGGCGATCACGCGGTCCGAGCGCATTTCATCGGGCAGGTCATGGGCAAAGGCGACAAGGCAATAGGTCCGCAAAGGCCCCCGCGCACGATAAACGGCACGGCCCACACCTCGGTCGTCCACCTCCCACAGCGGCCGATCAAAGCGCCAGCCTTCGGTTTGCAACCGACGCAGAAGCACCCGCAGGAAGGACAGGCGCATTGGATGGGCTGATCCCATCCGCGACAAGCGCATAACAACGTCCGGGTCGCGGGGCGCGATGTCGCTGGAGAAATCCTGCCGTTCCGCGATTGTCATTCCGCCGTCCCCGTCGCGCCTGCGACATGCCCCGCGCCACTGAACGACGCCGCAAAGAACCGCGCCCAATTGCCGCCCATGATCGCCTCCACATCCGCCGCTGAGAATCCAACGGCACTCAGTCCCCTAGAGATATTACAAAAATCACGGTTGTCACGGAACCATCCAGGCATGGCAGGAAACCCAGCGGCGTCCTTACTGCCTTCGCCATACTCAACAGCCTTCGTCCAGCGGCCCATCCGCATCCATTCGACGACGCTGTCAGGCTGATCTTGGCAAAGATCCGTTCCTATGCCCAGAAAATGCGTCCCAAATCGCTCGGCCGTCCGCGCAATCATGGTGCAAAAATCATCAAGCGAACAGGCGCTGCCGCCGTTCAGATGGTGCGGATAAAGCGAGAAACCCAGCATCCCCCCCGTCTGCGCCAGCGCGCTGATCACCGTATCAGACTTGTTGCGCCGGGCAGGATGCCAGAAGGTCGGGTTGGCGTGGGTGATGGTGATGGGGCGGCTCGAATGCTCGACCGCCGCCAGCGTCGAGCGCTCCGCGGAATGGCTCATGTCCACCACCATGCCCACGCGGTTCATCTCGGCCACCACTTCACGCCCCATGCGGGTCAGGCCGGTATCTTCGGACTCATAACAACCCGTCGCCAAAAGCGACTGGTTGTTATAGGTCAGCTGCATGAAGCGCAGCCCAAGGCGATGCAGCACTTCGACCAAACCGATGTCGTCTTCGATGCAAGAGGGGTTCTGGGCACCGAAGAAAACCGCCGTTCGCCCCGTGGCGCGAGCAGTGGCAATATCCTGAGCTGTGAAGCCCTGAAAGATCATCTCGGGCCAGCGTTCGAACCAGCGGTTCCAGCGTTCGATGTTGGCGACCGTCTCGCGGAAGTTCTCGTGGTAGACCAGTGTCACATGGACGGCATCCACGCCACCAGCGCGGATCTGGCGGAGGATCTTCTCGGACCAGTTCGAGTATTGCAGCCCGTCGATCAGATAGCTCATTCTGGCACCCCCGCTGCCATGTACGCGGTCTTGACCGTCGTGAAGAACTCGGCGGCATAGCTTCCTTGCTCGCGCGGGCCAAAGGACGAAAGGCCCCGTCCGCCGAACGGAACATGGTAATCCGTTCCTGCCGTGGGCAGGTTTACCATGACGCAGCCTGCCCGCATATTGGCACGGAAATGTGCGGCACGGGCAAGGCTGCGGGTCATGATGCCGGCCGTCAGGCCAAAAGGCGTGTCGTTGGCAACGGCCAGAGCCTCAGAGTAGCTGTCGACGGGGATGATGCAGGTGATGGGGGCGAACATTTCCTCGCGGTTCATCGCCATATCATTGCGCGTTCCGGCAAAGATGGCCGGGGCCATGTAATGGCCCTGCGTCGGCCGCTCAAGCCGCTGCCCACCTGTCAGCAACTCCGCCCCGTCAGTCCGGCCCTGTTCGACCCAAGTCAGGTTCGCCGCCAACTGGGCCTCGCTGTCCACCGGCCCAAGCTGCGTGCCCTCCGCGAGGGCATGCCCGACACGCAGCGCCTCAGCCGCCTGAACCAGCCGCTCGGTGAACTCCCCCAACACCTTGCGATGCACGATCATACGCGAGGCGGCGGTGCATTTCTGACCGGTACCGCCAAAGGCTGCATTGCAGGCATGGGCAACCGCAAGATCCATGTCGCAATCATCCATGATGAGCATGGGGTTCTTTGACCCCATCTCCATTTGCAATTTCGCACGGTTCGGCAGCACCCGCGCGGCAATGCCCTGCCCGACCTCAACCGAACCAGTGAAGCTGACTGCCGCCACGTCAGAATGACCGACAAGCCTGTCGCCCACGGACCGCCCAGCGCCCATCACCATGTTGAAAGCGCCCACAGGCAGCCCCGCCCCCGCGATCACCTGCGCCAAGGCCACGGCCGAGGCGGGAGTCAGGTTCGCAGGCTTCCACACCACCGCATTGCCATAGGCCAGCGCAGGCGCGATCTTCCAAGCCGGCGTCGCCACCGGAAAATTCCATGGCGTCACAATGGCGACAACCCCAACGGGTTCCCGCCGGACTTCGATTTCGACACCCGGGCGGACGCTTTCTGCCTGGTCCCCCTGGCAGCGCAGCGCCTCGCCCGCAAACCATGTAAAGAACTGGCCTGCGCGGTAGACCTCGCCCTTGCCCTCAGCCAAGGGCTTGCCTTCCTCGCGCGACAGGAGAGCGCCGATCTCGGCCGATCGCGCCATCAACTCCGTTCCGATCTGCATCAAGGCATCATGCCGCCGCTGGATACCTGCGGCCCACCATTTGGGCTGCGCTTCGCGCGCGGCGGCGATGGCGCGGTCTAGATCGGCAGCCGACCCTTGGGCGAAATGTCCAATCACATCGGTCAGGTCAGAAGGGTTGCGGTTCTCGATAGAGTCCTCGCCCTTGCACCATTCGCCAGCAATGAAGTTGCGTGTTTCCATGTCCATGATCCTTAAACCTTCACTAAGGCGTGCATCACGCTTTGGGTGAACGAGCCCGCCATCGTGCCGTCGCCTTGTGGTGTTGCCACGCCTGCGCCCTGTCTGCAAATGCCGCGAACGCCCGGCGCTCCCGCGTTTCTTCGGTACATTGCGGTCCGGAACGTGCCGCGCCTCTTGGCGGCCAGTTCTCGCAATTTGATCACGATGCGTGTGCAGGCAGTGCCACCCTGCAGCGCGGCGGCTTGAGGCTGCGCCGCACGAACAAAGGCCGGGGCTATAAGCGCCGCAAACCTCGTCTTCTGCCTCATAGGAACCCTCTGCTTTGGACCGAGCGACGTAAGTCCTCTCGATCTGGTCAAAGTTTCCGGCGCGCGCGCAAACTTTAATTTCACCGAAGCCCCAACCGCCGCGCAAGGTCTGCGTCCAATTCCACACCCTCGACGGACGTCCGCTCCCGCGCTGCCCGTCGCCGCGCCCCCGGCAGCCGAGCTCCGTCCTGTCCCTCGATCGCTTCTGCAAATGCGGCAAGGCGGGTCGTAAACCCCGGCGCATAAGCCGCCGGATCTATCGCGATGAAGCACTGACCCGTGGCGGGCGGCCCGCCCGCCGGACCCGAGAAGGGACTCGCGTCACGGCTTGCCACCGCGCCAGAGAGGACCGACGCCAGAACCTCTACCAGCAAGCCAACGCCAAACCCCTTGGCCCCACCCGAAGGCAGCATCGAACCTTTCAGCGCCGCATCTGGGTCGATTGTCGGATTCCCCCCTGCGTCAAGCGCCCAACCTTCGGGAATGGATTCTCCCCGCCGTGACCGCAGGATGACTTCGGATTTAGCCACCACACTCGCCGACTGATCCAGCACAAACCGCGCCCCGCCGTGCTCATCAGGGACAGCCAGCGCAAAAGGGTTTGTCCCAATGACAGGAAGTTTGGCACCCGCTGGTGCGATGGACGCAGGTGCGTGCGTGAAACAAAGCCCGATCATCCCGGCCTCGGCCAAGCGTTCGGCGTGATGACCAAGGATGCCGCAATTGTAGGACCGTCGCAGCGTCATCGCCGCGATGCCAGAACTGCGCGCCGCCTCCACCAGCGTCGGGAAACCAAGGTCGATAGCCGGATGGGCGAAGCCATGGGCCGCATCAACCACCACCGCTGCCGCACGCGGACGCGACATCTTGGGCTCGGCCTTTCCGTCCACCTTCCCGCAGGCGAGATGTTCAGCATAGATCGGCAGATACATGAATCCGTGCGATCGGACCCCGTCCCGCTCGGCCAACCGGATCGACTTGGCCACGGGCTTCGCCTGCAGCCGCGTCGCTCCGGCTTCCATCAGCCGCACTGACGCCAGCGCCTCCACCTCGTCCAGACCCATCCACACGGCTATCGATCCCCCTCGTTGCCCTCGTGCAGGTTCGCGATTGTCAGCTTCAATGCAACGCAGTATTTCTGGCTTAGATTTCAGAAGGATTGAACATGCTCCGTCTTGAAGCCTTACGAGCCTTTGTCGAAGTGGCCGATCACGGCAACATAAAAGGCGCCTCTGAACGGCTTTTCCGCACGCCTTCGGCGCTTTCCATGACACTAAAGCAAATCGAGGACCGGCTCGGCTGCCCGTTGTTCGAGACAGATCGGAAATCGAGCCTCACCGACATGGGCCGCTTCCTCTATGACCAGTCTGTGGCCCTTTTGCGTGATTATGACCGCGCGATGGAGCGGATCGCAGCACAGTCCAAAGCGCGCAGCGGCCGTTTGCGCATCGCCTCGGTTCCCTCCGTGGCGACGATGCTGCTTCCAGATTTCTTGCAAGAGTTTATCTCGACCCGCCCCGATCTCGACATCGACCTGGTCGATACGGACAGCGCAGACGTCAGGCTACTGGTGGAGACAGGGCAGGTTGACATCGGTATCGCAGGATTTGCGGGCGACCGACCGGGGATGGCGACCAGACCAATCTTTCGTGACCCGCTCATGTTGGTTTGCCGCACTGACAACCCGCTTGCGGCAAAGGGGCAAATTCTTGACTGGGATGATCTCGAAGGCGAGGCATTGGTCCTTAATGAAGCCATGCGAAGCCTAGCGTCCGACAGGTTCCAGCAACTCATCCTTAACGCGCGTTATGCCGTGCGGAATGTCGCCTCGCTGATCGCTGTGGTCCGGGCTGGGATGGGGGTGACGTTGATGCCCGCGCTGGCAACCGTGAACCTGCCCCCGAACCTCACCGTCCGATCACTGCGGGATCCGGCCTGCATGCGCACCGTAAGTCTTCACTGGCGGCTGGGGCGCGTCCCCAGCCCCATCGCCCAGCGGTTTCTGCAGGACTTCACCTTGGCCGCTCAGGAGATGACCAAGAGCTTGGGGCTCGAACCTGTCGTCTGACCGTCGCACCCATGCCCGATCGCGGTGCCTAGAACCATGGAGCGTATTTTGTCGCCGGTCGTCGGGCGCCCTTACCGCTTCATGGGTTTTTTGAGCCATGTCTGCTCAGCCTTGCGAGCGCGAACCGTGGCGTCAACGCTTTCCAAAACCTCACGCTCGTGATCGCCGGTACACCAAAGCCAGTGGGTCACCCCGCTGATGACTGCAAACACTTCGTCGAAGTGCCCGCGCCATTTCTTGCGCCTGTACGTTCCAATCCCCCGCTTTTACGGAAGTTTAGCGGCCAATACCGGACCGAACCGGTTCCACCAGTACCGCGCATTTTCAT
>JACCDK010151274.1_pt1 | contig 11006 bp, 8 predicted proteins | sample 7445871 | NCBI WGS metagenome assembly JACCDK01 (sample SAMN15323436, study PRJNA562643) | freshwater metagenome | isolation source: river surface water | place: USA:Blue River Watershed | collected 2017-08-15
GCCATCGCTGCCGCACCATCTGGTTCGATGCGATAAGGAATTCCAGATTTCATTAACTCCCATGCAGTCAAACGCGATCCTTGTAGCAAAGGACGAGTTTCATCTGCATAAACTTCTTTAACATTTCCACGCTTGTGTAATTCTTTAATAACTCCGAGGGCTGTGCCAGTACCAGTTGTTGCCAATGATCCAGTATTGCAATGAGTCAAAAGAGTCATTGGTTTGCTGCCTAGTTTTTTGATCAGCCAATCTGCGCCGATATTTCCCATATCTGTGCTTGATTGCTTATCTTCGCTCGCCAATTGATGCGCTGCGGCAAGAACTGCATCGCGCCCTTCCGGTAGATGTTTACGAATCTTCTCAACAGCCCAGGCCAAGTTAACTGCGGTCGGGCGGGCATCACGAAGTAAATCAAGGTTGTGTTCTAATTCTTGCGCACTATGTCCTTTACGTGCAGCCTCATCAATAACTAAGACGACACCGTAGGCACCAGCAACGCCCAGAGCAGGGGCGCCTCTAACAACCAACCTTTGAATCGCATCGATATATGGGGCTAATTCGTCGTAAGAAATATAGGTTTCAGAGATAGGAATCTGCGTTTGATCGAGCAAGACAATCTTGTTGTCTTTCCAGAAAATCGCTTCGAACCCGCTAGACATTTAATTACTCCTTATTCAAGGTCTTGAACTTATCACTTAGCTTCCCAAAAAGAGATTGCTAAGCGTATGAATCCCAATCGCCACCACTCAGGATTCCACCATCTATGACAATAGATTGGCCAGTTATATATGAAGATGCATCGGTTGCTAGAAAGATTACTGATCCGATTATCTCGTCTGGATTTGAGAGGCGACCAATCGGAGTTGTCTCGTCAAACCATTTGGTGCGATGTGGTTCGCCCCACAGTGGCTTAGTGAAATCGGTTTTGATAACTGAAGGTTCGATGCAGTTAACTCTAATTTTATCTTTTGCCCATTCACGAGCGGTACTGCGAGTTATTGAAGTAACCGCTGCTTTGGTCGCCGCATATACAGAGATCGTATTAAAGCTATAGCGAGCACTCAGGGAGCTCATATTTACAATAACTCCGCCTCCAGCTGCCTTCATGATCGGATGTGCCGCCTGCGAAATAAAATATATCGCCTTCATATTCACCGCAACTATGGCGTTGAAATCTTCTTCGGTTACTTCACTTATAGGTTTACGACGATTTATTCCTGCAGTATTAATAACGATATCCAAGCCGCCCATAAGGGTATTTGCCTGATTGACTACGCTGGCACATTGATCAGGGATGGATAAGTCTGCGCTAATTGAAAAGGCTTTGCCTGATTGGCCAGAGATCGATTTGCGAACTTTATCGAGACGTTCTTGATTTAGATCCTGGATAGTTACATTAGCGCCGCGTTCTGCAAAAGCTTTAGCAATCAGCGCACCTAGCGTTCCAGCGCCGCCAGTAATGAGAACGCGCTTCTGCTTAAGATCGAATAATGGATCAAACATTTGCTACCTCTGTAACTTCTAAATAAGTAACGCTCTTGGGAGTTAAAGTTTGTGGCTTTAAATCAATTCCGGAGAATTTCACTTCCTGCTTAATAGTACTGAAATTGACCAGAATAACCTTTACTTTTTGGCCTGAAGTAACGATCAAGCAATCAACTAACTCTGGAAGAGATGAAGTGGTCGGTCTGACGTGGTTAAACCCTTTTAGATGCTTAAACAAGCGCCATACTGGGAATTCTTCACCAGGTTTACTTTCAAAGTTACGTAAATCTTCACTTCCAGTTGATAGCTCGCGTATTCCTCGCCATCCTAGAGTTTCAAAGTAAGTCAGAGTTGAAATTGACTCTGACTCTGTAAGCGAGCGAAGAGACATCGCGCTCCAGCCTTCGGTAAACCATGTGCGCTGGCGCGCATCGACCGATGATGGCAGAGGCGTATTGCTGACATCTTTATCGGGTTGAGTTGCATTCGGGTTGTACCTAGGAAGTAGCGTTATCGGCCCGATACTTATCTTTTTGCCCTTAGCAATCCGGTGCGCATTTTCGGCAATCGTTTTCTGAGTAGCTATATTTTGGATTAGCGTTCGATCATCAAATGAGTGAACTTGAGGGTTTATTGAAAAATTTACTTGATCAACGAAATCGACAGAGCCTTGGTTTCGGTTTAGTTCGGTGAAGTAGAGATCTGTGCCGCCAATAATTCTCGTCTTGTCTCCTAGTAAATCGTTAGCTGCTTGAATAAACCCAAGCGGGGTTGTTTTATCGTTTTTAGAGAAGATATAGAAAGAGCGAATCTGATTGTTGAAATCTATTATCGGATCGAGTAGCGCTTTCAGTTGCTGTGGGGTCTCTGTGGTTATGGCAAGATCAAGGTATAGGCCTAGTTGCTTAGTTACTTGTAGCGCCTTCTCCACCGTAAGGCGAATTTGAGAATTTCCATTCAACGATAAACGAAGGTGTTTGATCGCGATGTCATCGAACCCCACGTACTCGCTGGCGATTAAGTGAGCAGGATTTTCACTTAGCCCTAAGCCAATTTCCGGAAGTTCAATCTCCTCGGCTCCGACTGTAATAACAGCGCTTTCGCTCTTTGAAATTGCTGTCGTGTGCTCTCCGGAAATTGAGAGGGTGATTTTCTGGCTAAGCAACTCTCCCCGAGTTACTTCAGCAGGAAAAGGAAGAGAAATAGGTGTGCAGTAAGTTTTATATGAGGCGTCACTCCAGTTGCGGTGATCTTCAGTTTCAAAGATCTCGCCTTCAAAGGTAACTGACGCAACTTGCCCGCTTTGAAGCTTATGGCGCATGCCCGATAGATTTAAGAATGGTTGATTTGGAGAAATCGCATCGGGAAATCTTGATATTTCTACGGCGCCATCTGCCTTAATTAATTCACATTCGCGTCCAGCTACGCCTGCAACGGGATGGAGCAAGCAGAGCCCCAAGCGGTTTCTCATAAATGAAACATTTGTAGATGCGCTAAACCCGTAGGTGATTTCTCCGCTTTCCGAGCCAGTTATCGCTAACTCAACAGATAAATCTTTAGCATCGTGCGAACCCTGCGCTTTGATCTTTGCGCTGAAAGAACGATCAGCAACTTCCCAAATCTCATCTTTGATAACAAAAGGCCGAGAGGTCCAATTAATATCCTGGAAAACCAGGTAGATCCTACGAATTATCTCTTCGCTACCGTTACTTATATTCCAAAGACTTCCCTCGGAATATTCCAAAGTTAACGGACCAGCGACAAGTTTTCTCATTTATCTACTACTTGAGTAGTGAGCCAACGTTAAAGACTTGGCCTGATTCGGCTGATTCGTAAGCACCCAAGGTGATATCCAGTAACTTGAGAGTATCTTCGCCGCTGGTTTCGGGAGTTCCGCCTGTTTTCAAACATTCAATCCAATGCTTATTTACATTTACAACGCTATCTTGAATTCCATTCCACGGCTCAGAAGTCCAACCGTGATCCGGGATTACAACGACTTCATTAGTCACAGAAGTACCCGATACAACTTGTAGATGGTAATCGGCAGATAAGGTGATTGCTCCCTTGGTTCCTTCGATAATTACAAAGGTCTGCGGGTAGGTGCTGTGATCTGATCTTGTCTCGTAACTAGCATCAACGATGCAGCTAGCATCTGGCATATCCATCAATATTGTCGCTGAATCTTCACCTTTAATTATCGGATTTACTCGATGCGCAGAAGTAAAGATCGTATTTGGTTCACCGATAAAGTAACGCGCAAGGTCAAAGAGATGAACCGCGACGTCAACGATAATCATTCGTTCGCTCTCAACCAGCCAAGATTGTGCAGAGTAAACATCGTGGGCGGTTCTAAATGAGATTCGCCCGAAGAATGGGCGGCCAATGGCGCCGCTATCGATAATTTCTTTGATTTTTCGCATTGGGGTCTGGAATCTAAAATTTTCGTGCACCATAAAAGGCAAGCCTTTATCTGACATCGCCTTGACCATTGACTTTGCATCAGCCATATCCCAAGCGAGTGGTTTCTGACAGATTGCAGCAACGCCATTCTCAGCCGCTAGTTCGACCATATATTTATGAGTTGGTGGCGTCGTTGCGATATCTACAAAATCTAAATCTTCATTAGCAAATAGCTCTTCAGCGCTTGCATAAGCCTTACCACCGAAATTGGCAGCGGCCAGCTCTGCTTTTTTAAAATCAACATCACATGTTGCAACGAGTTCAACATCAGGGTTTTGGCTCCATGCATGGAGGTGGTTCTGGGCAAAAAAACCACATCCGATTAGGGCATATCTATATTTCTTCTGGGTCATAGCGCGATTTCTCTACTTGGGTCTGTAATCCACTCGCTCCAAGAGCCTATATACATCTTGGTGTCATCAAATCCGGCGTGCTTCATCGCCAATACGTTTTGAGCGGCGGTGATGCCAGAGCCACAGTAAAAGATCGTATTTGCGGGCGTTACCTCGCCAATAAGGTTTGCGTAATGCGTTTTCAATTCTTGCACTGAACGGAAATGACCATCTTCAGTAAGAGTATGGGCGCGATCGGCTAGTCCAGCTCCTGCAATATGTCCGCGGACTGGGTCGTAATACTTTCCACCGCCGTGATATCCCTCGGCTCCACGCGAATCAAAGAGACAGTAGCCAGGATCGTTGCGAGCAGCATCTACCTCTGTCACTGATGCAAATAGTTCTTCGCGGACCTTCGGAACAAAACTAGATGTTGTTAACTGGCGAACACTCTTATCAAGAGGACGACCCTCGTTCTGCCAAATCTTTATTCCACCATCTAAAACTGCAACTTTTTCGTGGCCCAGCCAACGAAACATCAACCAGAGCCGTGATGCAGCCATCAACCCGCACTCTGCGTCGTAACAAACTACTTGAGTCTCTGGAGTTATCCCCCAATTAGAAAGGGTCTTTGTAAATGCTTCTACAGTAGGAAAAGGGCGTCGCCCCGTTTTTCCAGGAATTATCTCGCCAGATAAATCTTTTGAAACATCAGCATAGATTGCGCCAGGGATGTGAGTTTCCTGGTAAACCTTTTCTCCCCATGATTCATCATCTAAAGTGAATCGAACATCAATAATTAAAAATTTAGGATTTTCTAAATTTTCTGCGAGTTCCTCTGTAGAAATAAGTGTTGTATAGGTCATCACATCTCACTCTTCACAAGGTGGTGGGGTGTCGTTAGAGTACTACAGTGACCATGACACCGCGTAGTTCGTTAGTAACTCAAGGCAGAGATCGAAGTCCTAATCGCGCGATGCTCCGCGCTCTTGGTATGCAAGGCGATGACTTCAAGAAGCCACAAATTGGTATCGCATCTTCTTACAACACAATTACACCTTGCAATATGTCTCTACGCACCGTTGCTGAAGACGTTGCTGCGGGCGTAAGTGCTAATGGTGGCTTTCCAATGGAGTTTGGCACAATAACCGTGTCAGACGTTATTTCTATGGGACATGAAGGAATGCATTTCTCACTCGTTAGTCGCGAAGTAATTGCAGATTCTGTGGAAACGGTCATGCAAGCAGAACGCTTAGATGCGATGGTGACTCTGGCTGGGTGTGATAAAAGTATCCCGGCGATGCTCATGGCAGCTGCACGCATCGATGTTCCAAGCATCTTGATGTATGCCGGTTCTTTACTTCCTGGAAAAACTACTTTGCAAGACGGTACTGAGATAAAGGTAAATATCGTCACTTCATTTGAGGCAGTCGGCGCCAATGCACGTGGCCTAATGTCTGATGAAGATCTTGATCGCATTGAAAAGGCTGCCTGCCCAAGTGCAGGAACATGCGGTGGTATGTACACAGCGAACACCATGGCTAGCGCGTCAGAAGCTATGGGTATGTCTCTTCCTGGCTCATCATCTCCTTCTGCTGTAGATAATCGCCGCGAACCTCTTGCAAAGCTAGCGGGTGAATCTGTAATCAACTTACTTAAAATGGGAGTCACGACAAGTGACATAATCACCAAGAAATCACTGGAAAATGCCATCACAGTTGTAATGGCACTTGGTGGATCTACTAACGCAGTACTTCATATGCCGGCTATCGCTCACGAGTTGGGTATCGATTTATCACTAGCGGATTTCAAGCGGATAGGCGCACGTGTTCCACTGCTTGCAGATCTAAAACCATTTGGTGAATATGTGATGTTTGATCTCGATAAAGTTGGAGGCGTTCCTGCAGTTATGAAGATTCTGCTTGATGAAGGTTTGCTCCACGGTGATTGCATGACCGTAACTGGAAAGACTATTGCTGAAAATCTAAAGGGTGCAAATCCTCCTGCTGCGGATGGAAAGATTATTTATCCAGCCGCTAAACCTTTTGGTAAAAATGGTGGGATAACTATTCTTAAAGGATCTCTCGCTCCCGAAGGTGCCGTTGTAAAGAACGCCGGTGTTGATGAAGAGAAATTCCAAGGCGCTGCTCGAGTTTTCGATCGCGAAGAATCAGCGATGCAGGCGCTCTCTGATGGCACGATTAAAAAGGGCGATGTGGTTGTTATTCGCTACGAAGGTCCAAAAGGTGGGCCAGGTATGCGCGAAATGTTGATGATAACGAGTGCGATAAAAGGCGCGGGCCTCGGAAGAGATGTATTGCTTGTTACCGATGGCAGATTCTCTGGCGGCACAACTGGACTTTGCGTAGGCCATATTTCACCGGAAGCGGTAGATGGCGGACCAATTGGTTTAATCAAAGATGGCGATCAAATATCTATCGATATCCCAAATGCAACTTTGGAGCTACTCGTTGCACCCAAAGAGTTACAAGAACGTGCAAAGAACTTTGAACCGCTTCCACCTAGATATACAAAGGGCGTGCTTTCTAAGTATGTGAAGTTGGTTGGTTCTGCAACCTACGGCGCAGTTTGTTCTTAAAGACCAGTAATTTGAACGGCCGCTAAGGCAACGCCGGCAACAATTACCCAAGCAATTAAGCCCATGACCATCGGGCGCGGACCAATTGCGCGTATTGATTTCCAACGAACGCTTGAGCCCAAGGCAACTAAGCCTGCGCCAAGTAGCACCTTGCTGAGCAGAACAATGGCGCTGTGGATACCTTCGGGAATATCAAAGGCGTTTTGGATAATTGCAACTGCAATAAAGCCAATTACAAAGAATGGAATCAGTGGCACTTTATTTGTCTTGGTACTAACCGCTATTCCATCTTTTTCGTTCTGCATCGCAACTGAAATTAGGTAGCGGCGGTGGCGAATCGAAAGGATTAGAACTATTGGTGCCAACATACATACTCGCGCCAATTTGATCACGACTGCAGATTGCACCGCTTCATCGCTCCATACGGATGCGGTCGCAATTACCTGTCCAACATCGTGTACCGCAGCACCAGCCCATGCTCCAAAAGTTTGATCGCTAAGCCCAATGAGATGGCCAATGAATGGAAGTGTAAAAATAGAAAGGGTTCCGCAGAGCGAAATCAAAGCGATTGCATATGAAGTTTCTTCTTCGGTAGCGCGCGTTTGCGGACGTATCGCAGCAACAGCGGTTGCACCGCATACTCCAAAGCCAACCCCGATTAAAAGTCCAAGCTCACCACTCATTTTAAATAATTTAGATAAAGCCAAGATTCCAAAAATTGTTAATGTGACAACTAGTAGGACAGTTAGTACACCTTTTAGGCCAATTGCCTTTAGTGAGAGCACGCTTACTTGCGCTCCCAAAAGCGCAACACCGATTCGCATCAATTTTTTGCTAGCCAAACTAGTTCCGGCGGCGGCAAAGCTTGGCCACCTACCAAAGTTTGCAACAGCAAATCCGAATGCAACACATAGCGCTAGTGGGCTTATCGCTGGTTGAAAGTCATTGATTAAAAAGGCAACTCCAACAATTACAGCAATCAGTCCTAAACCGGGAAGGCTCTTAACCATTTAGATCCCTAACTTCGTTGACCATTGCGCCAGCTGATCAGCAACTTGATCAGTGATCGTAATGTTTTCTGCTGTATCGGGACGTTCTGGATTAGAGCGATTTGAGCCAGGTAAACGTCCTCCTGCATCAGAGACAGCCCTTGCAAAATCAGCAGTTCTTGAGTTTTCGCCATCTACCGAAAGTTTTGCGCTATCTATAGCGATAATAAAATGTGAAATTTTCTGTGGATTAGCATCTTGCTCACTTGCGAACATATCTGGAATATCTTTTGCCAGTGATGGGCCAACCAACATTCCGGTTAGCGATTCAACAAGTACTGCAATTGCATAACCTTTAACTCCACCGAGTGGTGCAAGCATTCCGGCAAGTGCCTCTTTTGCATCTGTGGTTGGTGCGCCATCTTTTGTAAATGCCCAGCCAGGTTCAAGTGCGGCACCTGCTTGCGCCTTTGCTTGAATCTTTCCGCGTGCAACTGCGCTAGTTGCTAGATCGACAACAGTAGGCGGATTCGTTGGAATACCCGCAGCAATCGGTGAAGTCGAAAGCAGCGCAGAATTTCCACCCCAAGGTGGCATAACCGCTGGGCCAGTACTAAATGCGATTCCAACTTGCCCACGATTAATCATCGGCCAAACATAAATTCCAAGAGCACCACAATGATTTGAACTCCCAACACCAACTGCGGAAATTCCATTTATCGCAGCGCGTTCTGCTGCAACTTCTGCCGCCTTCTGCAACTGCCAATGGCCAAGACCATCATCTCCATCAAAGACAACCAGGCTGGGTAGATCCGTTACTACCTTTAACTTTGCGTCAGCCTTAATTCCACCTGCTTGCAAGCGCGCAAGATAGAAAGGAAGTCTCATCAAACCATGGCTGCCAATTCCCCAACGGTCGCTGGCTACGATGCATCGCGCCGTTGTTTCTGCTTCGGATTCAGGAACTCCGGTTGCAACCAATAGCAACTTTGCTTTTTCAATTGCTGAGCCAACAGTTAGTTGCGCCATTATTTACTGCTCTCTTTCAGCGCACCAACGGCATGAGTTGCAGGTTCACTCTTTAAAACTTTTGCAATATTGGAAACCAAAATTTCGTTGATGCGTAACTGACTTTCTTTAGTAATACCAGCAACATGTGGGGTCAAAATCAGATTTGTGATTTCTTCCATTTCGGCTTTAACGGGCGGTTCTTGAGCGCGCACATCTAGGGCAGCTCCCGCAATTACCTTGGACTTTAACGCTTCAATTAAATCAGATTCATTGATAACTTCACCGCGCCCCACATTTACCAATACGGCCTCTGGCTTCATCAACTTCAAAGTTTTCGAGTTAATGGAGCCATTGGTGTCAGGTGTAGATGGCATATGTATGCTGAGCACATCGCTCTCTTTTAAAACATCTTCAAAAGATTTCAATTCAATCCCGTTGAGATTTTTCGCGTAAGGGTCGAAGCCGATCATTTTGCATTCAAATCCTTGCAATAACTTTGCGGTGGCTAATCCAGTTGCGCCACATCCAAGTAGCCCCCAAGTTAAGCCAGATAGCTCGCGCCCTGGAGTACGTATCCATTGGCCTTCGCGCGTGACTTGGTCGTGCCCTGGGATATTTCGTAACAATGAAAGAGCTAAACCTAAAGTTAGTTCGCCAACACTGACCGCGTTCGCGCCGAGTCCAGCAACAACTACAACACCTGCGGCATCGGCTGCCTTGATATCTATATTGTCTAAACCAACACCGGCGCGCGCAATTACCTTTAGCTTTGGTGCAGCTGCAATTACATCTGCAGTTACTTTGGTTCTATTTCTTACAACTAGCGCAGTTGCCTCTTTGAGCGAATTCCTTAACTCAGCAACGTTGTTCCAGAGATCGTCATTTCTAACAATGGGAAAACTCCCCTCCAGCTTCTGGAAGGGAGTTCCCCATACATCTTCAGAGATGAGAATCATTATGCAGAGATATACAACTTCGTGAAAGTAAATTCACGGTGGCCCATAACTTCAGCCTTGCAAAGACGTCCGTTAACTGTTTGGTTAATGACATCCATCATCATGTCGCCAGCCTTGGTTAAGTCGTATTCGTAACGCAATAGACCAGAAACATCGAGATCGATGTGCTCGGTCATTGAGTTTGCTGTCTTGATATTTGCAGTCAATTTCAAAACAGGAATGATTGGATTACCGATCACATTTCCTTGACCAGTTGGGAACAAGTGGATAACTGCTCCACCTGCTGCCATCAGAGTTACGCACTCTGCCGCTGCTGAAGAAGAGTCCATGAAGTAAAGGCCCTTCTTCTTTGGGTCTGGCGCTTCAGCTGGCTTAAGTACACCAACGACTGGAACTGAACCAGTTTTAGCGATATTTCCAAGAGCCTTCTCTTCAATAGTTGTTAGCCCGCCAGCAATGTTGCCTTGCGTTGGCTGTGAACCTAGAAGGTTTGCACCAGTTGCTTCAATTACCTTGATGTAGTTGTCGTAAGTTGTTTGGAACAAGTTACGGCAAGCATCATCGATGCATCGGTCGGCGATCAAGTGTTCGCCACCAGTTAGCTCAGAAGTTTCACCGAAGAATACGGTTCCGCCTGCCGCTACCCAGCGATCGACTGCTTGTGAAGTTGTTGGGCAAGAGCCAAGTCCTGAAGTTGTATCTGATTCGCCGCATTTGATCGACATAATCATGTCTCCCATTTCGGCTTCTTCGCGGACTAGACCAGATGCATCTTGCAAGAACATTGCGGCAACGCGACTAGCTTCCTGAATTACTTGGAGATCACCTTTTCCTTCAATAGAAAATGCAGCAACAGGCTTGCCGGTCTTGGCAATTCCATCAGCAACGCGTTGTGTCCACTTTGGTTCGATACCGATAACAACTACGGCGGCTACGTTTGCGTTAACACCAGTACCAATTAGCGTATTGAAAGTTAGCTCTAGATCTTCACCGAACTGCAAACGGCCAAAAGCATGTGGCAGTGCAAGAGTGCCTGGAATTACTTTCGCTACAGCTTCAGCTGCAGCATTTGAAAGATCATCTAGGGGCAAAATTATGACGTGATTGCGGATACCCATAGCGCCGTTTTCGCGGCGGTATCCCATTAAGCGCGGCTTGCTTCCCATCGATA
>JACCDK011260860.1_pt1 | contig 11003 bp, 10 predicted proteins | sample 7445871 | NCBI WGS metagenome assembly JACCDK01 (sample SAMN15323436, study PRJNA562643) | freshwater metagenome | isolation source: river surface water | place: USA:Blue River Watershed | collected 2017-08-15
AATTCTCTGGATTAAAACCGGAAGCAGATATCCTGAAATTGCTAGAGAAATTCGGCGAAATCGGAGCAGCGGATTATCCAAGTTTAGATATCTTATTTACTGAAGAGATCACTGCAGATCCAAATCGTAGATTCCTTGACACTTCAGAGTGGGTCAAACAACATACTAATTGTGGACATGACCACGGAATGAGAGCTGATCAGAAAGTCAGTTATTACTATCGGGATTTTCCTAACCAGATCCGATTTATCGCGCTAGACACTGTCAATGCTTATGGTGGCTGGCAGGGTTGTATCGATCGAGCACAATTTAAATGGTTAAAGGAGCTACTTGATAATTCCCGCGATAAATATGTAATTTTGAGCTCTCACCACCCACTTGAGAAGTTATTCAATCCTTATGCACCAGAAGGGGTAGCAGAGCCAGCAGTCCGTAAAGAGGTAACTGAATTACTGCTGCAATACTCGAACATCATCCTCTGGGTAGCAGGACATAATCATCAGAATTACATCAACCCAATTACCCATCCAGATGGTCGACATGCATTTTGGCATATCCGTACTGCCAGTCATATTGATTGGCCACAGCAATCTCGAGTAATTGAGATTGGTCGAGAAGGTGATCAATTGGTAATCGGAACTACGATTATTGATCATGCCGGTCCGTTGGAATTTAATGGCAGTGAAGCAGAGCTTGCCGACCCAATCGCGCTCGCAGGATTTTCACGCCAACTTGCCGCTAATGATTGGCAACGTCAAGAGGGGTTACTTGATATCGAACTTTCAGAAGGTCGCCCGGAAGATCAGAATGTCTGGCTCCGTTGCAGCGATCCGCTAAGAAATCAAGGAAGTTAAGGTAAGGTCGCGCTGTGCTTTTAAGCGATAAAGATATCCGCTCCGAAATCGAATCTGGCAGAGTCGGAGTTGATCCATACGAACCAAAGATGATCCAGCCATCATCTATTGATGTGCGTCTAGATAAATTTTTTAGAGTATTTGAAAATCATAAATACGAAGTTATTGATCCATCCAAAGAGCAACCAGAACTCACCCGCGAAATCGAAGTTGGTAATAACGAGCACTTCATCTTGCATCCAGGAGAATTTGTATTGGCATCAACATATGAAGTGGTCACATTGCCAGATGACATTGCAGCGCGATTAGAAGGAAAATCATCATTAGGTCGCTTGGGGCTACTTACCCACTCCACAGCCGGCTTTATCGATCCAGGCTTTTCGGGCCACATCACATTAGAACTATCCAATGTCGCTAACTTGCCCGTTAAGTTATTTCCGGGGATGAAGATCGGCCAACTCTGCTTGGTTAAGCTCTCGTCAGCGGCGGAAAACCCATATGGCTCAGCGATTTATGGCTCTAGGTACCAAGGCCAGCGCGGCCCAACCGCCAGCCGCTCTTGGCTAAACTTCCATAAGAGCGATCTGAAATAAAACTCCTGCCTCGCTCGTTTTAATAGGTAACTTTCTAACGAAGCGGAGCAGTTATGGATACCACTCTATTAATCGTCCTTGGCGTTTTAGCGCTCTTGGTTGTATTTGGCATTATCCAATACAACAAATTGGTTCGCCTTAATATCTCAGTCGACGAAGCCTTCGCTCAGATCGAAGTTCAACTAAAGCGCCGTTCTGATCTGATTCCAAATCTAGTCGAGACCGTAAAAGGTTATGCCGCGCACGAAAAAGAGGCCTTTGAAAAGGTAGTTAGCGCTCGCGCCAAAGCAACCAGCGCTACTGGCGTTCATGATGTTGCCGCCGCTGATGGCATGTTGACTCAAGCGCTACGTGGACTACTTGCAGTCGCTGAGGCTTATCCAGATCTAAAGGCATCTTCAAATTTCTTACAACTGCAAGAAGAGTTAGCAACCACTGAAAATAAAGTAGCTTTCTCTCGCCAGTTCTACAACGACTCAGTACGTTCGCTTAACCAGACTGTTAAAACTTTCCCATCTAACTTCTTTGCTGGTTTTGCAAAAGTTGATGTCCGTGAATTCTATGAAGTAGAAGATCCACAAGATCGTAACGCACCTAAAGTTCAGTTTTAATTCATTTTCAGAGGTGAGTTAATGGAAGTAAATTTCCGCGCACATCAAGCAGCCAACAAACGCAAGACCTTTATGTTGCTTGCGCTCTTTGGCGCATTGATGTGGTTGGTGGTTTTTGCAGCACTTACTTACTTTGGTGGTAGCGGTGCTGGCATCGTTCCGATCGCAGTTGGTTTATCTTTGATCTCAGTCTGGGGAAGTTACTTTGCTTCAGATAAATTGGTTTTAACAATGACTGGTGCAAAGTTGATTCAAGAACAAGATAATCCGCGGCTTTTTGCGCTAATCCAAGAGGTTTGTATCGCATCAGGGTTACCGATGCCGAAGGTGGCGATCGTTGAAGATCGTGCGCCAAATGCCTTTGCAACTGGTCGAAATCCGGAGCATGGTCTGATCGCTTTTACCACCGGAATCTTGGATGCAATGGATCGCGATGAGCTACAAGGGGTAATCGCCCACGAAATGGCCCACGTTGGAAATCGCGATACTTTAGTTAGCGCAGTCGCGGCAACTACTGCCGGGGCAATTGCAATCCTCTCTGATTTTTTGATGCGCATGATGTGGTTTGGTGGACGTCGTGATCGCGAAAGTAATAACCCACTTGCGTTGGTCTTCTCATTGATTATTTTGATCTTGGCACCAATTGCTGCGATGTTATTGAAATCTGCGATCTCTCGTCGCCGCGAAGCTTTAGCAGATGCCACTGCAGTTCAGTTCACACGTAATCCAGCTGGCCTTCGTAAAGCGCTCGAGGTATTGCAATCAGATTCGACGGTAGTTAGCCATGCATCAAATGCAGTGGCGCATTTTTATATTGAGTCCCCACTTGATAGCCAGCGAGTATCCAAAATGTTTGCAACGCACCCACCACTATCAGAGCGCATTGCAATCTTAAAACAGATGGAACAAGGTTAATTAACCTTAAGGTTTTACCGATCTAAGAAGCGCTTGCGCTACATCGATAACTTCTACATCTGCTTGTCGACCTTGCACTCCATCGCTAACCATCACGCGACAGAATGGACAGGCAACTGCAACCTCTTCGGCTCCAGTAGCGATCGCTTCATCAACGCGATTTAAATTGATTTGAGTGCCAAGTTTCTCTTCTTGCCACATTCGGCCGCCACCAGCGCCGCAGCAGAAGGAACGCTCTTGATTACGCGGCATTTCAGTGATCTGTAAGCCAGTTGCGGCAAGTATCTCGCGCGGTGGCATGTAGATCTGATTGTGGCGACCTAAGTAGCAGGGATCGTGATAGGTGATGTGTTTAGCCTCTTTAGCAACTGGTTTTAATTTTCCTTCGCGCACCAATTGATTGAGCAGTTGAGTGTGATGCACCATCTCTAATTCAAAACCTTGTTGCTTGTAATCACGGCCTATCGTGGTGAAGCAGTGGGGGCAAGTTGCTACAACTTTCTTCTTGCCACGGTAGTTTTTGTAAACCTCTTCAAAAGTTTCAATATTTTCCTTAGAAAGAATTTGATAAACAAATTCATTACCGGTGCGACGTGCACTATCTCCGGTACAAGTCTCGCGTTTACCAAGCACCGCAAACTTCACACCTGCGATGTGCAATAACTCTGCGACGGCTTTGGTGGTCTTCTTGGCACGCTCTTCGTATGCGCCAGCGCAACCAACCCAGAATAGATATTCGACATCTTCGGGAATCTCGCCAGTGATTACTTGAACTGGAAAATCACATTCGGCAATCCATGATTCGCGGTCTGCTTTATTTGATCCCCAAGGATTACCTTGAGTTTCCAGGTTGCGATAAGTTGCTTGAAGTTGTGAAGGAAATTGAGATTCCACTAATACTTGGAAGCGGCGCATATTGACGATGTGATCTATATGTTCGATATCAACAGGACATTCATTTACACAAGCGCCACAAGTGGTGCAGGACCACAAAATATCGTCGGTGATTGCGCCACCTGGGCCAACCAGCTTCTCTGATTCCACGCTTGCTGCCATCGCATGATCGCGCATCGCCATAATCAAAAGCTTTGGAGAGAGTGGTTTTTCAGTATGCCACGCTGGGCATTGCGATTGGCAGCGACCACATTCGGTGCATGTGGTCATATCTAGTAGCGCTTTCCAAGTTATATCTTTACGTTCGCCAAGTCCAAAAACATCATCATCGGCAGGATCATCGAAATTAATCTCTTTGCCATGTGACAACATCACCGGTAGCGCACCAAGAGTTGGTTTACTTAGATCTCCGGTATCTCGCTTGAAAAAGATATTGAAGAATGCCAAGAAGCGATGCCAAGCAACGCCCATAGTAAGGTTCAAAGAGATCACAATAAACCATGCCATCGAGATTACGATCTTGGCAGTTGCCCAAACTTTAATTGCTTCAGATGTCGGATTGGTCTGCTCTAAGTTGTATAACGCAATCACGCAGACCACAATCGCTAAAATTGTGGCTTCGACGTAATAAGCGCGCCAAGAAACAGATCCTAGAAATCTTGAGGTACGCCCTTTATGAAACCAACGATTTCCTTGACGGATTGCAATCAAAATTACAATTCCGATTCCAGTCGCCCATGCAATAAATTGTGTGAAATATAAATATGGTTTGAAATGTCCAATTACTGGTAGCGCAAATTCTGGATTAAAAACTTGTCCGTATGCAGTAACCAAAGTTCCAAATAAAGATAAGAAGCCGATCATCACAAACCAGTGGGCAACACCGGTCACCGAGAAGTTGAGCATCTTGGTATGTCCCACAGTCTCTTTGAGCATGTTGGTAAGGCGAGCGCGCTTATCGTTGCCACGCGTTGGATCAGGCTGACCCGCCTTATATATTGAGAGCAGCTGCTTGACTGCTCGAGCAGCCAGCGCGAGCGCAACCACGGTGATGCCATAAGAGATCAATGGATAAATCATGCGCCCAAGGGTATGCCCAGCCCGCAAAGATTGTGGCTGCGTAGCGATTAGGCGTAGGCCGTAAGCCAGCAGCCAGCAATCGAAGCGGGCGGGAATAAGCCGGGGCCTTCCCTCGTTCTGTGAAGTAGCGAAACCTTGAGTCGCGCCGGCTCAACTTTATATGTAGGCTCGGCTCATATTTGGAGGGTTTCTGGTAGAAGAAGGAGCATAAGAAATGGCTAGAGCAGTTGGTATCGACCTAGGTACAACCAACAGTTGCGTCTCGGTTTTAGAAGGTGGCGAACCAACCGTCATCGCCAATGCCGAAGGCGCTCGCACCACCCCGTCCATCGTCGCCTTTGCGAAGAATGGCGAGGTACTCGTAGGTGAAGTGGCTAAGCGCCAAGCAGTCACCAACGTAGATCGCACTATCCGTTCAGTAAAGCGCCACATCGGCACTAACTGGAACATTGATATTGATAATAAGAAATACACCTCACAAGAAATCAGCGCGCGTGTACTACAGAAGTTAAAGCGCGATGCCGAAAGTTATTTAGGTGAGACTGTCACCGATGCAGTGATTACCGTTCCTGCATATTTCAATGATGCACAACGTCAAGCAACAAAAGAAGCTGGCGAGATCGCTGGTCTAAATGTCTTGCGTATTATCAACGAACCAACTGCAGCAGCGCTCGCATACGGTTTGGATAAAGGTGACAAGGAACAGACCATTCTAGTTTTCGACCTTGGTGGTGGAACTTTTGACGTATCCCTTTTAGAAATTGGCGATGGCGTGGTCGAAGTTAAAGCTACTAATGGCGATAACCATTTAGGTGGAGATGACTGGGATCAAGCTCTTGTAGATCACTTGGTAAATAACTTCCGTGCACAGAACGGAATTGATTTAACCAAAGATAAGATGGCGATGCAGCGTATACGTGAAGCAGCTGAAAAAGCGAAGATCGAACTATCTTCATCAATGCAAGCAACCGTTAACTTGCCATACATCACCGTTGATGCTGAGAAGAATCCGATGTTCTTAGATGAGACCATCACTCGCGCACAATTCCAGCAACTAACTGCAGATCTACTTGCTCGTTGCAAGAAGCCAGTAGAAGCGGTGCTAAAGGATGCAGGTATTCCAATTTCGAATATCAATCACGTACTTCTAGTTGGCGGTTCAACCCGTATGCCAGCAGTGGTCGATTTGGTTAAGCAAATGACCGGTGGAAAAGAGCCAAATAAGGGCGTAAATCCAGATGAAGTAGTGGCGGTTGGCGCATCTCTACAAGCTGGTGTCTTAAAGGGCGAAGTTAAGGATGTATTACTTCTTGATGTCACCCCGCTATCACTTGGTATCGAAACCAAAGGTGGCGTGATGACTAAATTGATTGAACGCAACACCACAATTCCAACTAAACGAAGCGAAGTCTTTACCACTGCTGATGACAATCAGCCAGCGGTACAGATCCAAGTTTTCCAGGGTGAACGTGAAATGGCTGCTTACAACAAGCGCCTCGGCATGTTCGAATTAACTGGACTTCCACCTGCACCACGTGGCGTGCCACAGATCGAAGTTACCTTTGATATCGATGCAAACGGAATCGTTCATGTATCTGCAAAAGATCTCGGAACCGGAAAGGAGCAGAGCATGACCATTACTGGTGGCTCTGCACTTTCTAAGGAAGATATCGAGCGCATGATGAAGGACGCCGAAGCACACGCAGAGGAAGACAAGCAGCGTCGTGACGAAGCAGAGATTCGTAACAATGGTGACTCACTTGTATATCAAACCGAGAAGTTCATCAATGAAAATCGCGAGAAGCTTTCAACTGGCGAATCTGCTGAGAAGTTAGCAGAAGCAGAGACTGCAACTGCGGATCTTAAGAAGTTACTTGAAGGCGCAGATTACCCAGGTATCAAAGCAGCAACTGAGAAACTGGCTGTTTTAAGCCAAGCACTTGGTGCAGCTTTGTATGCAGCTAATGCGGCAACTAGTGATCAATCTGGTAATCAAGCTGGTAATCAAGGTGGCGCTAGCAACGACGATGGCATTCAAGATGCAGAAGTTGTTGAAGAGTAATGACCGAGAACGAATCAGCGACTGATTCGGTAGATGTAGCAGCAGAGGTCGAAGCCGAGAGCTTCGACCTCGCTGACTCTAAAACCGCTGAATTAACTGCAGATTTACAACGTTTGCAGGCGGAATACAGCAATTATCGCAAACGCGTCGAACGTGACCGCGCCGTAGCCTCAGATATCGCTATCGCTACAGTGCTCTCTGAACTACTTGCAACGCTTGACGATATCGATCGCGCACAAGAACATGGCGAGCTCACTGGTGGCTTTAAATCGGTGGCAGACCAATTAACCAGCATCGTGACCAAATTAGGTCTAGAAAAATATGGCAAAGATGGCGATGAGTTCGACCCGCAATTTCATGAAGCTTTAATGCATGAAACAAGCAGTGAAGTACAAGTTGCGACCGCCTCTAAGATTTTGCAACCAGGTTATAAGTTTAAAGAGCGGGTCTTACGGCCAGCGCGCGTTGCGGTGACTCAACCCGAATAACCATGGCCGCCAAAGATTTATATGAAAAGGATTTTTATAAAGTCCTTGGCGTATCTAAAACCGCTAGTGCAGATGAGATCAAGAAGAAATATCGCCAGCTAGCGCGAGATCTGCACCCAGATCAAAATAAAGGCGACTCTGCAAAAGAGGAGCGTTTTAAAGAAGTCTCGGAAGCGTATGACATATTGTCAGATGCAAAGAAGCGCGCAGAGTACGATGAAGCGCGATCTCTATTCGAACGCGGTGGGATTCCCCGCGGTGGTGGAAACTATCAAGGTGATTTCAGCGATTTATTTGGCGGCGGTAATCCTCAAGATATCTTCGCTAATTTATTTGGTGGTCGTCGCGGTCCACGTAAAGGGCAAGATTTACAGACCGAATCAAGTATTAATTTTCGAGAAGCAATTTATGGCACCACTCTTGATCTGCGTTTAAGCGTTGATGGCAAACCTCAACAGATCACCGCACGCGTTCCAGCTGGCGTGCAAGATGGCGCGAAAATACGCGTAAAAGGCAAAGGCGCACCAGGCGAAGCTGGGCCTGGTGATTTATTCATATATTTACAGGTGAAACCACATCCAGTATTTGGTAGAAAAGGCGATAACTTAACGATTAATCTGCCAATTACTTTTGCAGAAGCGGCGTTAGGTGCAGATGTAAAAGTGCCGACTCTTGAAGGCAATGAAGTAACGGTGCGCATCGCACCAGGAACTCCAAGTGGTCGCACACTTCGCGTCAAAGGTCGCGGCGTGACCCGAGGACATAACACTGGTGATTTATTGGTGACAGTTGATGTGCAAGTGCCACGTCGTATAGAAGGTAAAGTCGAAGCGGCTATCAAAGCATTTGCGGATGCGACCAAAGATGAAGATGTTCGTGCTGAATTCAATTCAAAGGCGCGTCAATAATGAGCAATCAAGATAAAGAACGTAAAGAGATTGAAAAGCGCGAGCTCGATGAAGAGGCAGCGGTATATGTAATTAGCGTGGCCGCAGAGTTATCTGGTCTACACCCACAGACACTGCGCCAATATGATCGATTAGGTTTAGTCTCACCTGGTCGTAGCTCCGGCCGTGGTCGCCGTTATTCACTTCGTGATATCGCACTTCTTCGCAGCGTTCAGAAAATGGTTGCAGAAGGAATCAACCATGTTGGCATCAAACGGATCATCGAACTAGAGAGCGCAATGGCCAATTTATCAATCGAAGTCGCAAAGCTTCGCATCGAAGTTGATGAACTGATACGACGCGACAACCAGGTAATTGTTTATAAATCCGAGAAAGATTAAGGTGGCCGCATGTCATCTAAAGAACAATTACGTCAAGAGATCATCAATAAAGCAGTAGTTCATGGCAAAGTGATTCTCTCTAGTGGCAAAGAGGCGGATTACTACGTTGATCTACGTCGGGTGACTTTAGATCAGGTGGCAGCGCCATTAATTGGCGAAGTGATGCTGGAATTAACTAAAGATTGGAGCTACGAAGCAGTTGGCGGTTTAACGCTAGGTGCGGATCCCGTTGCGACCGCCATGATGCACACAGCTGCAAAACAAGGTAAGAAATTGGATGCTTTTGTGGTTCGCAAAGCAGAGAAAGCTCACGGCCTGCAACGTCGTATCGAAGGGCCAGATGTTAAAGGCAAGAGAGTTTTAGCAGTCGAAGATACTTCAACGACCGGTGGCTCTGTGTTAACTGCAGTAGAAGCATTAAAAGAGGCCGGTGCAATTGTGGTTGGCGTAGCAGTAATTGTCGAACGCGGCGCAGCACCAAAAATTAAGGAAGCCGGGCTGGAATATCGCGCTGCTTATCAATTAACAGATTTAGGTTTGAACTAACTTAAATTACTAGCTTAAATTTCGGCGGGTATTGAGCTCTTTTAAAACTTCAATAATTACTGGGATCAGACTTAGCAAGATAATGCCGCCAATAATTGGCAGCAGATAAGCATCTACCGAACCTGAGATCTTGTCGCCTAGAAATATACCAAGCCCGATTACTGATTGTGTCCAGATCAACGCACCAATGCAGTTATAAAGAAAGAATTTACGGGGTGGCACTTGGATGATGCCAGCCATCGGGTTGATAAGAGTTCTGACAAATGGCACGTAGCGCGCCAAAATCAAAGCTTTACCTACACCATATTTATTCAACCACTTTTCAGTGGCCTGTACCTTTTTTTGATTGAAGAATCTGCCATCAGGCCGGTCAAAGTATTTACGACCAAATTTCGCGCCAAACCAATAACCAACTTGCGAACCGATAATTGCAGAGATTGGAGCTAGTATCAAAAGTGGTGCAGTTGGTATTTTGGTTCCAAGAATCTCTACGGCAGAAGTTGATGCCGCAATTCCTGCGATAAATAGCAGTGAATCACCGGGAAAGAAAAGTCCGATCAAAAGGCCAGTTTCAGCAAAGATAATCGAAAGTATCCCGACCAACCCCAAGGTAGTCACAATCGCATGGGCATCGAAGAGATCGGAGATATTCATAAGGGCACTCTAAACAAAAGGGCAGTTTTTAAGTAGCATTAATCAGTGTTAGTTCAACTTCGTGGTGGCGAAAGCTCGATTGTTTTCAATTTCGTCGATGAGACCATTGAGATCGCCTATTGGGGCGCTGAAATTGGCGACGTAACTGAAACTTCAATAAAAACCACCCAACGAAGCATTGCGCACGGTGACTTAGATGTGAACCCACGTAATTTGATCTTGCGCGAGCATTCGCGTGGTTGGCGAGGCCATCCTGCGCTACGCGGCCACCGCAGCGGAAAATCGGTATCAAATCGCTTTGTTTTAACGAAACATGAAGCCAATACAGATTCATTAGTTGCACACTTTGAAGATAAATTGGCTGGACTGTTACTAACTGTGAAATACCATTTAGATAAATATGGAGTACTGACAGTCGAAAGCACCGTTACCAACAACGCTGATGGCGATTATTTCTTGGAGCAGCTACTTAATTGGCTGCCACTTCCACTACAAGCTGACGAAGTTCTTGATTTTTACGGCCATTGGTCAAAAGAGCGTCAACCACAGCGACGCAGAATTAGTTATGGACTTACTACCCGCGAAGGTTTTGAAGGTCGCAGCGGTCACGATTACACCATCGCACAGATTGCGTTAAATAAAGGTACTGATTTTAGAAGCGGCGAAGCCTGGTCGATGTCAGTTGCTTGGAGCGGAAACAATGTGCACCACATTGAAAAGTTAGTCGATGATAATCTCTCAATTGGCGCAGGCGAATATTTATTGCCCGGTGAAATTATTTTGGCAAAAGGAGAGAGCTATACCACGCCAAAAGTAATAGCGGCTTACTCTGCTGAGGGCCTAGATGGAATCAGCAATAAGCATTACGCAAGACTGCGTGCACGCGCTAGCCATCCGAAACGGCCAAGACCGTTAACTTTGAATTTATGGGAAGCGGTCTATTTCAATCACAATTTCGAAGAGCTATCAAAGATCATCGAGAAAGCTGCAGAGATTGGTGTGGAACGAGTTGTGCTTG
>JACCDK010096873.1_pt1 | contig 11002 bp, 12 predicted proteins | sample 7445871 | NCBI WGS metagenome assembly JACCDK01 (sample SAMN15323436, study PRJNA562643) | freshwater metagenome | isolation source: river surface water | place: USA:Blue River Watershed | collected 2017-08-15
CCCACAAGGGCTCAAGCACGGTCGGCCGGGCCCACCATCAGCCAACCTGAAGGAGCCGCACATGACGCCCTTGACGTCTGCGGGGGGCCCGCACCCCGCCTCGATCCCCGCCTCGATCCCCATCCCGCCCCACACAACCGCTTCCGGCCTGTCTTATGTGCCGGGCGGCCACGACAGCCCCTGGCACACCTATCTGGCACAGGTGGAGCGCGTCATCCCCTACCTGGGTGATCTTTCGCGCTGGGCCGAGACCCTGATGCGGCCCAAGCGCGCCTTGGTGGTGGACGTGCCGATTGAACTGGACAACGGCACCATCGCCCACTTCGAGGGCTATCGCGTGCAACACAACCTCAGCCGAGGCCCTGGCAAGGGCGGGGTGCGTTACCACCCCGATGTGACCCTCGAAGAGGTGATGGCCCTGGCGGCGTGGATGAGCATCAAGAACGCCGCCGTGAACCTGCCCTACGGCGGGGCCAAGGGCGGCATCCGGGTCGACCCGAAGACACTGTCGATCAAGGAACTGGAGCGCATGACAAGGCGCTACACCAGCGAAATCGGCATCATCATTGGCCCGGAGCAAGACATCCCCGCGCCGGATGTGAACACCAACGCCCAGGTCATGGCCTGGATGATGGACACCTATTCCATGAACACCGGTGCCACGGCCACCGGCGTGGTCACCGGCAAGCCGGTGCACCTGGGTGGCAGCCTGGGCCGCGTGAAGGCCACAGGGCGTGGCGTCTTCGTAACCGGGCGCGAAGCGGCGCATCGCATCGGCCTTGGTCTCTCAGGCGCGCGCCTGACGGTACAGGGCTTTGGCAATGTGGGCTCGGTGGCCGCCGAACTGTTCGTGGCCGCCGGCGCCCAACTGGTGGCGGTGCAGGACCACAGCGGCACCATCATGGCCGAGCCTGGCCTGGATGTGGCCGCCTTGCAGGCCCATGTGAAGGCCAACGGCGGTGTGGCCGGCTTTCCTGGGGCGCAGGCCTTGGCCAACGAGGCGTTCTGGTCGGTGCCCACGGACATCCTGATCCCGGCCGCGCTGGAAGGCCAGATCACCGCTGCGCGTGCACAGCAGCTGCGCGCACGCCTGGTGCTGGAAGGTGCCAACGGGCCCACGGTGCCACAGGCCGACGATGTGCTGGCCGATCGCGGCATCCTGGTGGTGCCCGACGTGATTTGCAACGCCGGTGGCGTGACCGTGTCCTACTTCGAGTGGGTGCAGGACTTCAACAGCTACTTCTGGACCGAAGAGGAAATCAACCAACGGTTGGACCAGATCCTGATCACCTCGCTCAACAAGATCTGGGACACCGCCGACCGGCACCGCATCTCGCTGCGCACGGCCACCTTCGCCGTGGCCTGTGAGCGCATTCTGATGGTGCGCCGCGACCGGGGTCTTTACCCCTGAGGCACGCCAGGCCAGCTGGCCACCCAGCCCCGTCCGGCAGCCCGGCTAGGGCGCCAAGCCCTGGCCGTCGCCCAGCACCACCGGCTCGTAGGCGTGCAGCGAAGGCAGGCCCCCGGTGTGCAGGAACAGCACCTTGGCGCCCGCCTTCCAACGACCTGCGCGGGCCAGGCCGATCAGGCCGGCCATGATCTTGCCGGTGTACACCGGGTCCAGCAGGATGCCTTCGGTGCGGGCCAGCAGCTGCACCGCCTCCACCATGCGCGCATTGGGCACCGAGTACTTGGGCTGCCAATAGCCGCCCACGCACTGCACGGCCTCCAGCGGCACCTGCAGATTCAGGCCCAAGAGATCACACACGGCCTGCGCCTCACGGTGCACCACCGGCACCTGGTCGGCCGGGTCGCGGCTCACGCCCACGCCCACCACCGGCACGTCAATGCGGTTGCCCAAGAAGCCGGCCACCAGGCCGCCATGGGTGCCCGATGAACCCGAGCCCACCACCACCTCATCGAAGCGCAGGCCCATGTCAAACCACTGCTGCTGCAGCTCCTGCGCACAGGCCACATAGCCCAAGCCGCCGATGGCGTTGGAGCCGCCGGTGGGGATGGCGTAGCCCTTGCGCCCCAGGGCCGCCAAGGTGTCGAGCTCTTCTTGGAGCGCGGCCTTCAAGTCGCTGCCCGCCGGCACAACCCGCTGCGACTCCACCCCCAGCAGGTGAAACATGAACTGGTTGCCGCTGGCCTTGAGGTCGTAGCTGCCGGGCACGCGTTCTTCGATCACGAAACGGCACTTGAGGCCTTCCTTGACCGCCGCGGCCAGCGTGATGCGGCAATGGTTGGACTGCGGCGCACCCACCGTGACCAAGGTGTCGCAGCCTTGCGCCAGCGCATCGGCCACCAGGAATTCGAGCTTGCGGGTTTTGTTGCCGCCGGGGAACAGGCCGAGCTGGTCGTCGCGCTTGACCCAGACCTCAGGACCCACGCCGCCGGGGCAGCTGGCCGCCAAGGCCGCGGAAAAGCGCGGCATGGGCTCGATGGGGGTCACAAAGGGCGTGTAGCGGCGGCGCGCAAAACGGGAGAGGTCCATATCAGTTCTTTCGCATCAGGGTGCTTTTGCCGAACAGGCTTTCCACCAGGTCCACCGCCAGCACCGCGGTCTTGTTGCGCACATCCAGCGCCGGGTTGAGTTCCATGATGTCCAGGCTGGCCAGCCGCCCGGTGTCGGCAATCATCTCCATGCACAACTGGGCTTCGCGGTAGGTGGGCCCGCCGGGCACCGTGGTGCCCACACCGGGGGCAATCTCAGGGTCCAGAAAGTCCACATCGAAGCTCACGTGCAGGTGGGTGTGTTCGTCCAGGGTGGCCAAAGCCAGCTCCATGGCATGGCGCATGCCCATCTCGTCGATGAAGCGCATGTCGAAGACCTCCAGGCCCTGCTCGTGCACGAACTGCTTCTCACCCGGGTCCACGCTGCGAATGCCGATTTGGCGCACCCAACGCGGCTTGAGCGCGGGGTCCTGTGCGCTGAAGCCGCCCAAGCCCACCAGCTCAGCCGGGCCGTGGCCACACAGCACCGCCATGGGCATACCGTGCAGGTTGCCGCTGGGGGTCAGGTCGGGGGTGTTGAAGTCGGCATGCGCATCCAGCCACAGCACGCGCAGCTTGCGGCCCTGTTGGCGGCAATGGCGCGCCACCGCGCTGATGCTGCCCATGCCCAGGCAATGGTCGCCGCCCAAGACGATGGGCAGCGAGCCGGCCTGCAGGGTTTGGGCCACCGCAGCGTGCAGCGCCTGGTTCCAGGCCAGCACCTGCGGCAAGTGGCGATAGCCGCCCTGCGCAGGCTGCCAGGGGTTGGCCGGGCCCTGAAGGTTGCCCATGTCGCGAACCGACAAGCCGCGCGCGCGCAGCGCGGGCTCCAGCCCGGCCACACGCAGGGCCTCAGGGCCCATCGAAGCGCCTCGGGTGCTGGCCCCCACGTCGGTGGGTGCGCCAATCAAAACCGCTTCAGCTCGGTGCATGCCCCGTGGTCCTCCTACCAAAGATGGCCGTTCCGATGCGCACCAAGGTCGCGCCTTCGGCGATGGCCGCTTCCAGATCATCGCTCATGCCCATGCTCAACACCGGCAGCTCCAATCGGGGGTCGGCGCGCTGCAGTGCGTCGCGCAGCTCACGCAGGGCGCGGTGTGGCGCACGGCGGCCCGCTTCGTCATCGGCCGGCTCGGGAATGGACATGAGACCCCGCAGGCGCAGGCGCGGCAGCGCCTGCACGGCCTGCGCCAGGGCCAAGGCCTGTGTCGGCGCGACGCCGGACTTGCTGGACTGCCCGCTGATGTTCACCTGCAGACACACCTGCAGGGGCGGCAGTTCGGCCGGCCGCTGCTCAGACAAGCGCTGCGCAATCTTCAAGCGGTCGATGCTGTGCACCCAATCAAAGTGCTGCGCCACCTCTCGGGTCTTGTTGCTTTGCAAAGGGCCGATGAGGTGCCACTGCAAGCCTTGCAGGCCAAGCGCCGCATCGCCGGGGGCGCTGTCACGCTGCACCCGCCACTGGGCGATCTTGTCGACACCCTCTTGCACGTAGTTTTCGCCAAAGTCCCGCTGGCCGGCGGCCGCTGCCTGGGCGATGGCGTCCCAGGGTTTGGTTTTGCCCACCGCCAACAGGGTGACCTCGCCGGGGGACCGACCGCTGGCCTGGCACGCCCTCGCAATCCGCTCCTGGGTGTGGGCCAGCGCCTCGGAGATGGTTTCCATAATGAATCGAGCGTACCGCAGCGGCGCCGCTTTGCACCACAGCCCCCACCGCGCACGGCCCATGGACATCACCGCCCTTTTGCACGAAGCCCTGCGCCAAGGCGCCTCAGACCTGCACCTGGCCGCCGGGCGCCCCCCGATGCTGCGGGCGCACGGCGACCTGCGCAGCCTGGGCGAGACCCCCTTGGCGCCAGAGGCCGTGCAGGCCCTGCTGCAACCCCTGCTTGGCGCAGCGCCACAGGAGCGGGCTCAAGCCCTGCACGACCTGGACTTCGGCTGCGAGGTCGGCGGCTTGGCGCGGTGTCGGGTCCATGTGTTCTCCCAGCGTGCTGGGCCCGCAGCCGTCCTGCGCCTGGTGCCCTCGGCCATCCGCAGCCTGCACAGCCTGCAGGCCCCACCGGTGCTGGCCGAGCTGGCCCTGCGGCCACACGGCCTGGTGCTGGTGGTGGGCTCTACCGGGTCGGGCAAGAGCACCACCCTGGCCGCCATGGTCGACCACCGCAACCGCGGGCACCACGGCCACATCCTGACCATCGAAGACCCGATCGAATTCCTCCACGAGAGCCGGCTCAGCCTGGTCAACCAACGCGAGGTGCACACCCACACCCCCAGCTATGAGGCCGCCCTGCGCTCGGCCCTGCGCGAAGACCCCGATGTGATTGCGCTGGGCGAGCTGCGAGACAGCGATTCGATACGCCTGGCGCTGCGTGCAGCTGAAACCGGCCACCTGGTGTTGGCCACGCTGCACGCCAGCAGTGCGGCGCAGGCGGTTGACCGCATGGTCGACGTCTTTGATGCCGTGGATCAGGCCTGGGTTCGGGCCCAGCTGGCGGAGTCGCTTCGGGGCGTGGTGTACCAAGTGCTGTGCAAGACCGCCGATGGTCTGGGTCGCGTGGCCGCCTGGGAGGTGCTCGTGGGCACCCCGGCCGTCGCCCACCTGGTTCGTGAGGGCAAGGCCGCACAGTTGGTTTCCGTGATGCAATCCGGCCTTGACCAGGGTATGCAGACCTTGGACCAACACCTGGGCCACCTGCTGCGCAGCGGCCACATCAGCCTGCAGCAAGCCCGCAGCCTGGCCCGATTTCCGGAGCATTTGTGATGAGCAGCATCGGCACCAAAACCTACGAATCCCTCCCCCCGCAGCGCGTGGCCTTTCTGGGCCTGGGCGTGATGGGCCTGCCGATGGCCGGCCACCTGGCGCGCGCGGGCCACCACGTCACCGTCTACAACCGCACCGCGGCCAAAGCGCAGGCCTGGGCCGCCGAGTTCGGCGGAGCGGCCGCCGCCACGCCGGCCTTGGCCGCCCAAGGGGCCGACATCGTCTACGCCTGCGTGGGCAATGACGACGATTTGCGCTCCATCACACTGGGCACCGACGGTGCCTTCGCCGGCATGAAGCCCGGTGCGGTGTTCGTGGACCACACGACCGCTTCGGCCAACGTGGCCCGCAGCCTGTGGGAACAGGCGCGCAGCCAAGGCCTGCACTTCGTGGATGCGCCGGTATCGGGCGGGCAAGCCGGCGCGGTCAACGGCCTGCTGACCGTCATGTGTGGCGGCGAGCAGGCCGCCTTCGACGCCATCAAACCGGTGACGATGGCGTTCTCACGCGCGGTGACCCGCGTGGGCGACAGCGGCGCGGGCCAATTGGCCAAGATGGTCAACCAGATCTGCATCGCCGGCCTGGTGCAGGGCCTGAGCGAGGGCATCGCCTTTGGCCAACACGCCGGCTTGGACATGCGCCTGGTGCTGGAGGTCATCGGCAAAGGCGCGGCCCAAAGCTGGCAGATGGACAACCGCGGCCAGACGATGGTGGAAGACCGCTTCGACTTCGGTTTTGCCGTGGACTGGATGCGCAAAGACCTGGGCCTGTGCCTGGAAGAGGCCCGGCACAACGGCGCCAAGCTGCCGGTGACCGCGTTGGTCGACCAGTTCTACGCAGATGTGCAGGCCATGGGAGGCCAGCGCTGGGACACCTCCAGCCTGATCAGGCGGCTGAAGTAAGGGGGCGGGTGCGTGCAGCTCAGCGCGTGCCGGTGGCTTTGGACCGCAGACGCATCACCTCTTCGGCGCTGATCATCTCGAACACGCGCACCACCTTTTTCACACCCGACACACCGGCGGCCAGTTGGGTGGCGCGGCGGCTTTCCGCTTCAGACACCATGCCCATCAGGTACACGACGCCGCCTTCGACGGTGATCTTGAAGGCCGAGGCCGAGAGGTCGGCCGCCTCGATGAACTTCGCGCGGATCTTGCCCGCGATGATGCCGTCTGACGCCCGCGCGGTCAGGGCCGAGGGAAAGCCCACGGTGAGTTCATTGACCACGCCCTTGACGTTTTCCACCCCCGCCGCGGCCCGCTCGATGGCGGCGCGGTCGGCCTCGGTGGGCACTTCGCCGGTCAGCAACACCGCGCGGTTGTAGGCGGTGGCGTTGACATTGCCCTTGTCGCCCACCAGCTCCTTGGCGCGCTGGCCCACCTTGATTTCGATGGTCTTGTCCTCCAGCTGAATGCCGGTGGTGCGGCGGTCCACAGCCACCACGGCCGAGCCGCCCGCCACAGCGCCGATGGCCAACACCTCGCAGCCCTGCAGGGACAAGGTCGCGGCCACGGATGCAGCCAGCAGGGCGCAGCGGCCCCAAGTGCCCACCACGGGCTTCACGCGGAACGGGCGCATTGACGAGGTCATTCGGTTTCTCCAAGCAGTTGCAGATCGAGCGCGTCGACCAAGGCCAGCCAAGCCAGCCGGTACAGGGTGCCGGCCTGGGCAAGGCGGTCGGCGCGCACGGGGATATGGATGTCGATATCGGTCAGCAGTTCCGCACTGGGCGACAGCGGCGCCTCGCGCGCGGCCGCCGTCCACAGCACGACCGAGAGTTCGCGGTCGTGGGCGGCTTCGATGAGCGGTCCCAGGGCCTGGGGCACGCCGTTGGCGGCCGGGCCCTCGAAAACCACCAGCACGTCGCCCGGCAGGCCCAGGGCATGGACCTGGCGCGCCATCACCGCCGCCGGGTCGGCCGCGGCGCCGCCCACGGCCTGCGTCAGCGCGGCGTTCACAGCCGGGTCCGCGCCCAGGGTCAAGGCGGGCAGGCCGGGACGGGGGCGCTCGGCGCCCCCCATGAACAAGGCGGCGGCGTACAGGGCATCGGCTTGTGCCGAACCGGTTCCCACCACCAGCAACTTGCCCCCACCGGTCACCGCCGCCAGCAGCAGCTCCACCGCTGCAGCCACCGGGCGGGCCAGGCTTTCAGCAGCCTGCACCAAGCCGTCGGCGGTGTCGTAAAACTGTTGCTGAATGCGGGGCTCGAGCATGGTGGGGATCATAAGTCAGGGTGCCGGCCAGCCCCTGCGCCTGCGGCCGACAAATCACCGTCAGTCGGCTGCCTGGAAAGCCCCTGGCCACCAATGCAGCACACCGCCTTCCACGGCCACCACGTCGAAGCGGCAGGGGGGCGGGCTGGCCCAACGCAACAGGTAGTGCCGCGCCGCCCACACCAGGCGACGCTGCTTGAGTGCCGTCACACTGGCCCCGGCGCCCCCGTGGCGGGCCTGCGCGCGGGCGCGCACTTCGACAAAGACCAGCGTGCCTTGGTGGGTTCGCATGATGAGGTCGATCTCCCCGCCACGCCGGCGGGGGCCGCCGGCGACCCGATAATTGCGCTGCACCAGCGTCAGACCCTGGGCCTGCAGGTGACGGCAGGCGCGGTCTTCGGCCTCTGAACCTATTTGCTGTGTGAATCCCACCACCGTGCTCAGCGCAGCCGCCCAAGCGGCCGGCGCACAAGACTTCCCCCCTGGTGCACTGTATGTGGTGGCCACGCCCATCGGCAACCTGGCCGACATCACCCTGAGGGCGGTGCACACCCTGGCCCTGGTGGATGCCGTGGCCTGTGAGGACACCCGGCAGAGTGCCCACCTCTTGACGGCCCTGGGGCTGCACAAGCCGCTGTTGGCGGTGCATGAACACAACGAGCGAGAAGGCGCCCAGAAGGTGGTGGAACGCCTGCAGCGCGGCGAGCGCGTGGCCTACATCAGCGATGCAGGCACCCCGGCGGTCAGCGACCCCGGTGCCGCCCTGGTGCAAGCCGTGCGCGAAGCGGGTTGTCGGTGCCTGCCCCTGCCCGGCGCCAGCAGTGCCTTGGCCGCCCTCAGCGTGGCAGGCGATGTGTCCAAGCGGGGCTTTCGCTTCATCGGTTTTCTCCCCGCGAAGGGCTCCGAGCGGGCCGCGGCCCTGCACGCAGCGGTGATGGACGCCTGCAGTGTGGTGCTGTTCGAGTCTCCGCACCGTGTGGAAGCCTTGGCCGCCGAGCTGGCCCGGGCCTGTCCGGCGCGCCCCTTGACCGTGGCGCGGGAGCTGACCAAACAGTTTGAGGCCATTCACACCCTGGCCGCGGGTGAGTGGCCTGCGTGGCTGGCAGCGGACCCCAACCGCCGCCGCGGCGAGTTCGTGCTGGTGCTGCACGGCACGGTCACCGGACCGTCGGCAGCGCCTCAGGCGACAGGGCCGGGCTCCTCCGGCCATGCGCAACCCTCCACACCCGAAGAGCAGGCCGCCCACCGGGTCTTGGCCATCCTGCTGCAAGACCTGCCCGTCAAGCAAGCGGCCACCCTGGGCGCTGAGATCTCCGGCTTGCCCAAAAAACGCCTGTACCAATGGGCCCTCGATTTGAAGGATGCTCAAGGTGAGGGCGTGGCCGATGCCTAGAATCAAACGATGATTTCACGCGAACCCACCCTTGAACGCCTGGCCATCGCCGACGGCCTGCTGCTGCAACCCAACGGCTTGCAAGAGGCCCACCTGGCGCGCGCCTTGGCCACCATCGGCGAGCACCGCATCGACGACGCAGACCTGTACTTTCAGTTCACCCGACATGAGGGGTGGAGCCTGGAAGAGGGCATCGTCAAGAGTGGCTCTTTCAGCATCGACCAGGGCGTGGGCGTGCGCGCGGTGGCCGGCGAGAAAACCGCCTTCGCGTACTCAGACGACATTTCCGAGGCCGCCCTGCTGGACGCGGCCCGTACCGTGCGCACGATCGCCGCGGCCGGCCAGAGCCGCCGCGTCAAAGTGGGCGCCAACAAGCCCGTGGTGTCTTCGAGCCGCCTGCTCTACGGCACCACCGACCCCATCGGCACCCTGGACAGCGCCGCCAAGGTGGCCCTGCTGGAGCGCATGGAAAAGATGGCCCGCGCGCAGGACCCCCGCATCGTTCAGGTGATGGCCGGCGTGGCCGCCGAGTACGACGTGGTGATGGTGGCCCGCGCCGACGGCACCCGCGCGGCCGATGTGCGGCCCCTGGTTCGCTTGAGCCTGACCGTGATCGCCGAACAGAACGGACGCCGCGAAGTGGGCTCGGGCGGTGGCGGCGGGCGCTACCCGCTGGGCTATTTCACCGACGAGCGACTGGCTGAATATGTGCAGCACGCCACCCGCGCAGCCCTGACCAACCTGGAAAGCCGCCCCGCTCCGGCCGGCGAGATGACCGTGGTGTTGGGCCCGGGCTGGCCGGGCATCCTGCTGCACGAGGCCATCGGGCACGGCCTGGAGGGCGACTTCAACCGCAAGGGCTCCAGCGCCTTTGCCGGCCGCATCGGCCAGCGCGTGGCCGCCAAGGGCGTGACGGTGCTGGACGACGGCACCATCCCCGACCGCCGCGGCTCGCTCAATGTGGACGACGAAGGGCAGGCCTCGCAGCGCACCGTGCTGATTGAAGACGGCATCCTGCGCGGCTATATCCAAGACTCGATGAACGCGCGCCTGATGAAGGTGCGCCCCACCGGCAACGGGCGGCGGGAAAGCTACGCCCACGTGCCCATGCCACGCATGACCAACACCTACATGCTCGCCGGCGACAAAGCGCCCGAAGAAATCGTGCGCAGCATCAAGAAGGGCCTGTACGCCACCAACTTTGGCGGCGGGCAGGTGGACATCACCAGCGGCAAGTTCGTGTTCAGTGCCAGCGAGGCCTTCTGGGTGGAAAACGGAAAGATCCAATACCCGGTCAAGGGCGCCACCATCATCGGCAACGGGCCCGATGCCCTGACCCGCGTGAAGATGATCGGCAACGACCTGCAGCTCGACACGGGTGTGGGCACCTGTGGCAAGGAAGGCCAGAGCGTGCCCGTGGGCGTGGGACAGCCCACCCTGCGTATCGACGGGCTGACCGTGGGCGGCACCGCCTGAGGTCACGCCGCAGGCCAGACTCCCACGGCGCCACTGCGGTATCGGCTTGGGCCAACAATCGCCCCCTTGTTTCCTGCATGGGGCCTCGACATGAGCTTCGGAATCGTCTTTTTCGTCTTGTTCGGCCTGGCGGCCCTGGTGGTGGCAGGCTTTGGCGCCCAGTACGCCATGCGGCGCACCGAGCACTGGATGGCCTTCATGGACCACCTGTACAACCCGCCGGGCAAGCGCCCCTTCCCGGTGGACCGCCCCTGGTAAGCGCCGCCTGAACGTGCTGTGGCCGGGCCCGTCAGCGCGGCGCAAGCCCGCGCGTGTTAGCATCCCACCCATGCGCTTTGCACCGTTTTTCTTTGCTTACTTTTGGTTCTCGCACCGCCCGGCGGTTGGAGAGGCCCTCGCGTAAGCAGCACAAACGCAAGCCAAGCCCCCAAGAAACCGCCGGACCCCCGGCGGTTTTTTTTCGCCCACGCACCGCCCGCCCCCACACACACCGAACACCCTTCAGGAGGAGCCCCCCGATGAACGCGCCGTCCACCCCCACCCCCGCCGATGGCTGGGCCAGCCCGCCCGACCGCACCAGCCAAACCGACGACCAAAGGATCCAGGACGTCATGCCGCTGCCGCCCCCCGAACACCTGATCCGCTTCTTCCCGGTGCGCAACA
>JACCDK010865572.1_pt1 | contig 11002 bp, 8 predicted proteins | sample 7445871 | NCBI WGS metagenome assembly JACCDK01 (sample SAMN15323436, study PRJNA562643) | freshwater metagenome | isolation source: river surface water | place: USA:Blue River Watershed | collected 2017-08-15
CGGCCGCCGGCAGGCGCCAGTCGAGCGCGGCCTCGGCCTTGTCGATCTTGTGGGCGTAGGTGGCGCCTTCGGCCGGCTGCGGCGTGGCCTGCAGGCGGCCGGCGGCGAGCTCGGCCAGGCCCTGCACCACCAGCCGGGCGCCGATGGCGGCGAGCCGGTCGTGCAGCGTGGCCGCGCTGTCGCCGGGTGCGATGGGCGTGCGCTCGACCAGCAGCATGTCGCCGGTGTCCAGGCCCTCGTCCATCTGCATCAGCGTGATGCCGGTCTCGGCGTCGCCGGCCTCGATGGCGCGCTGGATGGGCGCCGCACCGCGCCAGCGCGGCAGCACCGAGCCGTGGATGTTCAGGCAGCCGTGGCGCGGCAGCGCCAGCACCCAGGCCGGCAGGATCAGGCCATAGGCAGCCACCACCATCACCTCGGGCGCGGCGGCGGCCAGCGCGTCGCGCGCCGCGGCGGCCTCGTCGGGGTACTTGCCGTCCAGGCGCAGGCTGCGCGGCTGGGCCAGCGCCAGCCCGTGAGCCTGCGCGTACTGCTTCACCGGCGAAGGTTGCAGCTTCAGCCCGCGGCCGGCCGGGCGGTCGGGCTGCGTGAGCACCAGCACCACCTCGTGGCCGGCGGCGTGCAGCGCCTCCAGCGCCACGCGGGCGAACTCGGGCGTACCGGCGTAGGCGATGCGCATGCGACGGTGAAGGTGAGGCGCCGCCAGCGTTCAGCGCCGCGGCACCTGCTGGTCTTCGCGCGTGCGCTTGAGCATCTTGGTGCGGATGCGGTCGCGCTTGAGCAGGCTCAGGTATTCGACGAACACCTTGCCGCGCAGGTGGTCCATCTCGTGCTGCACGCACACCGCGCTCAGGCCCTCGGCGTCGAGCTCGAAGGGCTGGCCGTCGCGGTCGAGCGCGCGCACCTTCACGCGCGCGTGGCGTTCGACCTTGTCGTAGACCTGCGGCACCGACAGGCAGCCTTCCTCGTTCACCGCCATCTCGGGGCTGGCCCAGGTGATCTCGGGGTTGACCAGCACCACGGGGCGGTCGCGCTTCTCGCTGGTGTCCATCACGATCACGCGCTCGTGCACGTCGACCTGCGTGGCGGCCAGGCCCACGCCGTCGGAGGCGTACATGGTCTCCAGCATGTCGGCGGCGAGCTGCCGGATGCGCTCGTCGACCGCGGCCACGGGGCGGGCCACGGTGTGCAGGCGGGGATCGGGGTAGCGCAGGATGGTCAGTTGGGCCATGGACGGACGGGTGGGCGGTGCGCCGGGGCGCGCGAAACAGCCGGCAACAGCTGTCGAGGAGTCGCAACGCGGGCCAGCGTGACGGGGCTCACGGCTGGGCGCGGCGCGCTCAGTTTGTTTGCGGCATCAAGGGTTTACGGGCAGAATCTGTGAAACCATATGAGGATTGTCGGCGCCGCCGCAAGCCCGTGCATGCACTGCCGGGCCGTGCCGCAGCGGCGGCGCGTTCCGGCAGCATGGCGTGCCACGCGGCATTGTGGCATCGGCTGCACCCGTGGCCTGGGAGACCTCTAGCGTGAGCAGCATGAACCCCCTTCAACGCCGTCAGGCCCTGGCCCGGCTGTCGCTCGGCGTGGCCGCCGGTGCCGGTGCCCTGGCCGCTCCGGCCCTGGCCTGGGCGCAGACCAGCAGCCTGCCCGTGCTGCCCCAGTGGCGCGACACCGCGCAGCGCGTGGCGCAGGCCGGCGTGCCGCTCGAGGACCTGGCCCCCAACGCGCCCGATTCGCACACCGTGCAGCCCGGCGACACGCTCTGGGGCATCTCGGCGCTGTTCCTCAAGAGCCCGTGGCGCTGGCCCGAGCTGTGGGGCATGAACCTGGCCGAGATCCGCAACCCGCACCTCATCTACCCGGGCCAGATGCTGTTCCTCGACAAGAGCGACGGCCGCGCCACGCTGCGCATGGGCAAGCCCGCCGGCGACATGCCCGGCAACACCGTGCGGCTTTCGCCGCGCGTGCGCAGCAGCCTGCTCGACAACGGCGCCGTGGCCAGCATCCCGCTGCACCTGATCGGGCCCTTCCTCACCGAAGCGGCCGTGTTCGGCACCAACGAGCTCGACAACGCACCGCGCATCGTGGCCACGCAGGAAGGCCGCGTGATGGTCACGCGCGGCGAGACCGCCTACGTGCGCGGCGACCTCGCCGGTGCGCGCGACTTCCGCCTGTTCCGCGAGCTCACGCCGCTGCGCGACCCGCTCACCAGCGAGGTGCTGGGCTACGAGGGCCGCTACGTGGGCACGGCCGAGTTCACGCGCGCGGCCGAGACCGCCACCGTGGCGGGCAAGTCCATGCTCGTGCCGGCCAGCTTCCGCATCACCAGCAGCAAGCTCGAGGCCGGCGTGGGCGACCGCCTGTCGCCGGTGCCGCAGCAGGAGCTGGTGGCCTACGTGCCGCGCGCGCCCAAGGGCAGCGTCGAGGGCCGCGTGGTGTCGGTGTACGGCGACGGCCTGCGCGCCGGGCAGAACCAGGCGGTGGCCATCAACCGCGGCCAGCGCGACGGCATGGAGCGCGGCCACGTGCTCGCGCTGTGGCGCGCCGGGACGCTCGCCACCGACAGCACCTCGAAGGACAAGGCCGCGATGCGCCTGCCCGACGAGCGCCACGGCACGCTGTTCGTCTTCCGCGTGTTCGAGCGCGTGTCGTACGCGCTCGTGATGACGGCGCAGCACCCGGTGCGCGCCGGCGACCGCTACACCCAGCCCTGAGCCCGGGGGGCCGCCGTGCACGCGGACGACGAGTTCGCGGCCTGGTTCCGCCTGCTCGAGACACCCGGCATCGGGCGCACCACCGCACGCCGCCTGCTGGCGGCCTGCGGCTCACCACAGGCCGTGCTCGCGGCACCCGAGGCCACGCTGCGCGCCTTGGCCGGGGCGGCGGTGGCCGCCGGTCTGGCCCGTCCCGACGCCGCCTGGCGCGAGGCCTTCGCGCAGCGGCTGGCCGCCGCACAGCAGTGGCGGCATGGCGCCGCGCACCGCCACGTGCTGGTGCCCGGCGACCCCGACTACCCCGCCGCGCTGCTGCAGACCGCCGACCCGCCGCTGCTGCTGTACGCCGAAGGCGATCTCGCACACCTGGGTGCGCCCTCGGTGGCCGTGGTGGGCAGCCGCCATGCCACGGCACAGGGCCTGGCCCATGCGCGCGCCTTCGCACAGGCCCTGGCCGAGGCCGGCTGGGTGGTGGTGTCGGGGCTGGCGCTGGGCGTGGATGCCGCGGCGCACGAAGGCGCCCTGCAGGCCGGCGCCACCATCGCCGTGGTGGGCACCGGGCTCGACCAGGTCTACCCGCGGCGCCACGCCGCGCTGGCCGGTCGCATCGCCGCGCAGGGGTTGCTCATCAGCGAGCACGCGCCGGGCACGCCCGCGCTGGCCGAGCACTTTCCGCAGCGCAACCGCATCATCGCCGGGCTCACGCGCGGCACGCTGGTGGTGGAGGCCGCGCTGCAGTCGGGCTCGCTGATCACGGCACGCCTGGCCAGCGAGGCCGGCCGTGAGGTGATGGCGGTGCCGGGCTCGATCCATGCCCCGCAGTCGCGCGGCTGCCATGCCCTTATCAAGCAGGGCGCGCAGCTGGTCGAGAGCGTGGCCGACATCCTCGAGGCCCTGCAGGGGCCGCTGGCGCGGGCGCCGCAGGCCGAGCTCCCGCTCGGCGAAGCCGATGACGACGACCCGACCGCCCCCCAGGGTGCCGACGGCCCGCTGTGGCGGGCCCTGGGGCACGACCCCGTGACGCTGGACGCGCTGGTGGCCCGCACCGGCTGGCCCACGGCCGAGATCTCGGCCCGGCTGCTCGAGTGGGAACTGGCCGGCCGCGTCGCGCGGCTGCCCGGCGGCCTCTACCAGCGGCTGCACCAGGCCTGACGATTCGGCGCAGCCAGCGCCCACTCACTCGACACCGAATCCGGTCCGTGACAGGTGCCCGCCCAGGCCCCTGGGGCTCGGGTATAGTGGTTCGCATGTTCGACGTGCTGGTCTACCTCTACGAGAACTACTGGCGCCCCGACGCCTGCCCCGAGCCCAAGCAGCTCTCGCGCAAGCTCAGCGCCGTCGGCTTCGAGGCCGACGAGATCCAGGAGGCGCTGCGCTGGCTCGACGGGCTGGCCGACAGCGTCGAGTCCTGCACCGGGGCCCCGGTGGCCGGCAGCATCCGCGTCTACACCGAGCAGGAACGCGAGGTGCTGGGCGAGGCCTCGCTGGGCTTCATCACCTTCCTCGAGAGCGCCGGCGTGCTGAGCGCGCCCATGCGCGAGATGGTGATCGACCGCGCGCTGGCCACCGGATCGCGGCAGCTCGAGCTCGAAGACCTGAAGGTCATCGTGCTGATGGTCTTCTGGAGCCTGGGCGAGGAGCCCGACGCGCTGATCCTCGACGAGCTGTTCGTCGACCCGGCCGACCGGCTCATCCACTGAACGCCGCGCCGCGGCACGGCAGCGCGGCTACGACAGCAGCCGCGAGGCGTCGACGTCGAGCTTGGCCAGCGCGCTGCGCGTGGCGCGCACGGTGAGCGCCTCGTCCTGCGCCGGCACGATCAGCCCGGCCTGCAGCCAGCTCGCCAGGCGGTGCTGCTGGAACAGGATGCAGCGGCCCTTGGACGAGACGAACAGGCTCAGCTGCTTGCGCATGCCGTGCCAGCTCAGCTGCACCGGCTCGGTGTGGCCGCCGCGGTCGAGCATGTACCAGCTGCCCACCTGCAGCTCGCGCGCCCAGGCCACCATGGCCGGCGTCGGCAGGCTGCCGCCCTCGAGCACCACCTCGAGCTCGCTGCTCTGGTGGCCCGAGAGGTCGAGCACCATGCTCTCGTCGATCTCGACGTCCTGCGCGTCGGGCAGCAGCTCTTCCAGGGTCTCGAGCCGCTCCATCATCTCGCGCAGCCGCTCGTCGGGGATGACCGCCGCCTTGGCCGTGAAGGCCGCGGCCAGCGAGTTGTTGAGCTGCTGGATGTGCTCGTCCTGGCGCGCAGTGTCCATGCCGGCGCTGGCCATGCCCTCGCGCAGGCTCTTGAGCAGCAGCGGCAGGCGACGGATGACCTCGGCGCGCTCCTCGCGCGTGACCTTGGCGCTGGCGCTCCAGATCAGGTCGGCGGCGGCACGCTTCATGGCCTTGGTCTGGTCGCCCTGCGCGCCGTAGCGCACCGCGGTGGTGGCCAGCACGTCGGCCCAGACGTGGAACAGGAACTGGCGCACGCCCTCCTGCACCGGCACCTCGTTGAGCATGCGGCGCAGCTCGATGGTGTACTGGATCGCCATCGTCTCGCGCTGCTCGACCTGCTGCGCCAGCGAGACGCCACGCTTGGTGAGCTCGTTCTCGTTCTTGAAGTAGTGCTCGAGGAAGCGCTCGAACTCCACCAGCACGGTCTGGAACACGCGCCGGCCGGTGTCGGGATAGGCTTCGACGACCTGCACGATGCGCTTGATCTCCTTCTCGAGCGCCTCGCCCACGCCGTTGCCGCTGGTGCTGTCGAAGCCCATCACGCAGGCGCCCATGCGGTCGATCAGGCGCCGCGCCGGGTGGTCGATGGTGGCGAAGAAGTCGGGTTCGCTCACCGCCACGCGCAGCACCGGCATCTGCAGGCGCGCGAACCACACGCGGATGGCCGGCGGGATGCGGTCTTCGGTGAGGATGCTCTGGAACAGCAGCGCCACGATCTCGATGGTGGCGCGCTCCTCGGGCGACGCCGCCGCCTTCTTCAGCACCTGCTTGCGCTGGTGCAGTTCCTCCAGCAGCACCGGCGTGGTCACGGCCACGTCGCCGCGCTGCGTGGTGTGGCCCATGCGCTGGCGGATGCCGGCCTCGGCCGACTCGATGGCGCGCGCCAGCCCGGGCGACAGCGGCACCGCCGGTGCCGGCGCGCTGTCGGCCATCGGGGCGCGCGCCGAGGCCGAGAAGCTCGGCACGTGGCGGCCGATGAGCCGGTTCAGGCGCCCCAGCACCGCCTCGGCGTGCTCGCGCGAGCGTGCCAGCGGCGCCGAGCGCGTCATCAGGCGCGTCTCCTCGCCCACGGTGCCGCGGCCGCTGCCCGGGGCCCAGCCGCCACGCCCGGCGGCGGCGAAGCCGGCCGAGGAGGGGTATTCCGACGGCGCCCCCAGCGCCATCGCCGCCGTGGACGAGCCGGCATCGCCCGCGAAGCTGCTGCCCGGCCCCGCCCAGCCCATGAAGGCCCCGGGGTGCGTGCGCGAGCGCTTGATGAACGGGCGCAGGTCGACCTCGGGCAGCACGCGCTGCTCCACCAGCCAGCGGTTGGTCTCGTGGTAGGCCTCCTCCACGAGCAGGGCCACCTCGTCGTGCACGGTGGCCTGCACCTCGCGCCAGCCTTCCAGCGCCAGGCCTGCGCCGCGCCAGGCATCGAAGATCACCCGCGCCAGCACATGGGCACGCAGCATGTCGTGCGGGTCGAGCTCGCTGCGGCCCTCGAGGTGCGCCACGCGCGAGCGCAGGTCGGCGAATTCCCAGGAGGCGCGGTCCATCACCGCCAGCGCCAGGCGCGAGGTGACGATCTCGAGCTCGATGGCATCGTCGGGCACCAGCGACAGCGCGTCGCGGCTGCCCGTGCTCATGGGGATGTCACCCGGCCGCGAGGCCGACATGCCCCCTTGCGACAGCACCTTGCGCAACCCCTGCACCATGCCGCGGTGCCACAGGTTGGCACCCTTCATCAGGCCCTGGACCAGGGCACGTCGGCGCTGGAACACCTGGTGCTCGGAAGGCTTGTCGAGCAGCGTGCGCGCCTGGTCGATCACCGCCTGCACCATGGGTGCGAGCGACTTGACGACCTCTTCGATGTAGCGCCGCCTCGCCTGGCCGGCGATCGAGTCTGGCGAGGCGCTCAAGGCCATGTGCAGGAGGGCGGTGCCGGCAAGTGCCGTGTGGGGTTGCGGCTGACTCTACACCACGGCCCCGGCGTTGGGGTCGTTCGGGTCGTGGTCCTTGGTCCCTACCTTGACGAGGTCCTCCCGCTTGACACCCAGCCACATCGCGATGCCGGCGGCCACGAAGATGGACGAGTAGATGCCGAACAGGATGCCGATGGTCAGCGCCACCGCGAAGTAGTGCAGCGTCGGGCCGCCGAAGATCAGCATGCTCAGCACCATCATCTGCGTGCTGCCGTGCGTGATGATGGTGCGGCTGGTGGTGCTGGTGATGGCGTGGTCGATGACCTGCGGCGTGGTCAGCTTGCGGAACTTGCGGAAGGCCTCGCGCACGCGGTCGAAGATCACCACCGACTCGTTCACCGAGTACCCCAGCACCGCCAGGATGGCCGCCAGCACCGCCAGCGAGAACTCCCACTGGAAGAAGGCGAAGAAGCCCAGGATGATGACCACGTCGTGCAGGTTGGCGATGATGCCGGCCACGGCGAACTTCCACTCGAAGCGAACCGCCAAGTAGGCCATGATGCCCAGCACCGTGACCGCCAGCGCGAGCGCGCCGTTGGTGTAGAGCTCGGCGCCCACCGAAGGGCCCACGAACTCGGTGCGCGTCTGCTTCAGCGGCTCGGCGCCGGCGGCGTTGGCGCAGCTGGGCCGGCTCACCTGCTCGCCCTGCGGCGTGGTGTACTGCTTGGTGCCCACGGTGCCGCTCTCGGCCTTGCACAAGGCATCGAAGACCTTGGCGGCCACCTCGCTCTGCTTGACGTCGCTGCGCACCGGCACGCGGATCAGCACGTCGCGGCTGGTGCCGAACTTCTGCACCTGCACCTCGCCGAAGCCGAGCTTCTCGACGGTTTCGCGGGTGTGGTTGATGTCGGCCGTCTGCGCGTACTCCACCTCGACCAGCGTGCCGCCGGTGAACTCGATCGAGGGGTTCAGCCCGCGCGTGGCCAGGAAGAACACCGCCAGCGCGAAGGTGATGAACGAGACCACGTTCAGCACCAGCGCGTGGCGCATGAACGGGATGTCCTTCTTGATGCGGAAGAATTCCATGCTGCGTCTCCCGCTCGCTCAGGCCTTGGAGGCCTTGGTTTCGGCGCCGTCGTCGGCCTCGGGCGGGCGCGCCTCGTCAGGGCGCCAGACCTGGCCGATGGACACGCTCTTCAGGCGCTTCTGGCGCCCGTACCAGAGGTTGACCAACCCGCGCGAGAACACCACGGCGCTGAACATGCTGTCAGGATGCCGAGGCAGTGCACCACCGCGAAGCCACGCACCGGGCCCGAGCCGAAGGCCAGCAGCGCCACGCCGGCGATCAGCGTGGTGATGTTGCTGTCCAGGATGGTGCCCCAGGCCATCTCGTAGCCCTTGTGGATGGCCAGCTGCGGCGGTGCGCCGGCACGCAGTTCCTCGCGCACGCGCTCGTTGATCAGCACGTTGGCATCGATGGCCATGCCCAGCGTCAGCGCGATGGCGGCGATGCCCGGCAGCGTGAGCGTGGCCTGCAGCATGCTCAGCACCGCCACCAGGCACAGCAGGTTGAAGGCCAGCGCCAGCGTGCTGAACACGCCGAACAGCAGGTAGTAGCCGCACATGAACAGCGCGATGGCGGCAAAGCCCCACATCACGCTCTGGAAGCCCTTCTCGATGTTCTCGGCGCCCAGGCTGGGGCCGATGGTGCGCTCCTCGATGATTTCCATCGGCGCGGCCAGCGCACCGGCGCGCGTGAGCAGCGCCATGTCGGCCGTTTCCTGCGGCGTGAAGTTGCCGGTGATCTGGAAGTCGGTGCCGAACTCGCCCTGGATGGTGGCCACCGAGATGGCCTCGCCCTTGCCCTTCTCGTACAGCACGATGGCCATGGGCTTGCCCAGGTTCTCGCGCGTGATCTGGCGCATCGCGCGGCCGGCCACGTCGTCCAGGCGCACGCTCACCGCGGGGCGCTGGTTCTGGTCGATGGTGGCGCTGGCCTGCTTGAGCTGCTCGCCGGTGGCGATGACGTCGCGCTTGAGGCCCACCATGCGCGGCACCGTCTCGCCCGGGGCCAGGCGCTGCGGCACGGTCTCGGCGGCCGCGCCGCCATCGGCCTCGACCAGGCGGAACTGCAGCGTGGCCGTGCGGCCGATGATGTCTTTCGCGCGCGCCGTGTCCTGCACGCCGGGCAGCTGCACCACCACGCGGTCGGCGCCCTGCTGCTGGATCACGGGCTCGGCCACGCCGAGCTCGTTGACGCGCTTGTGCAGCGTCTCGATGTTCTGCGTCAGCGCCTGCTTCTGGATCTCGAGCACCGCCTGCGGCGAGAGCTTGCCGATCAGGCGCACGCCGCCGGAGCCGTCGGTGGCGGGCTCGGTGCTCCACTGCAGGCTGGGCAGGCGGTCGCGCAGCAGGTCCTGCGCGGCGCCGGTCACGGCCGCATCGGGCAGGTTCACCACCAGGCCGTCGCTCTCGCGCACGATGCCGGCGAAGCGGATGCGCTTGTCGCGCAGCGCGTTGCGGGCGTCGCTGCCGTAGGTGTCGACCTGCTGCTTCAGCGCCGCGCGCATGTCCACCTGCATCAGGAAGTGCACGCCGCCGCGCAGGTCCAGGCCCAGGTACATGGGCAGCGCGCGGACCTGGGCCATCCACTCGGGGCTGCGGCTGACCAGGTTGAGCGCCACGATGTAGCGCGGATCGGCCGGATCGGGGTTGAAGGCGCGCACCAGCGCGTCCTTGGCCTTGATCTGCGTGTCGGTGTCGCCGAAGCGGGCGCGCACCGACTGGCCGTCGAACTGCACGAAGTCGGCCTTGATCTGCGCCGCCTGCAGCACCTGCTGCACACGATCCACCATCGCGGCGTCGACCTTCACCGTCGACTTGGCGCCCGAGAGCTGCACCGCCGGGGCCTCGCCGTAGAGGTTGGGCACCGTGTAGAGCAGGCCGATGAGCAGCGCGACCGCCAGGATCGCGTACTTCCACCAGGGATAGCGGTTCATGCGAGGTTCCTACGGGCGGCCTGCGGCCGGCCCTGCACCGCAAGCGCCGGCGCGGCGCGCCTGAGCGCGGGCGCCGGCGCGGACGGCGGATTACTTGAAGGTGCCCTTGGGCAGCACCTGGATGACGGCCGGGCGCTGCACCTGCAGCTCCACGCCATTGGCCACCTCGACGTGCAGGTAGCTGTCGCCCAGCTTGGCGATGCGGCCCATCACGCCGCCGGCGATGATGACCTCGTCGCCCTTGGCCAGCGCGTCGATCATGGCCTTGTGCTCCTTCTGCTTCTTCATCTGCGGGCGGATCATGATGAAGTACAGCACCACGAACATCAGCACCAGCGGCAGCAGGCTGAGCAGGGTGGATTCGGCGCCGCCCGGGGCGGCGGCGGGGGCGGTCTGGGCGTAGGCGGTGGAGATGAACACGACGGTCTGTCCTTGACGAATTCGGCGTTGGGGCCCGGCCAGGCGGAGAAAATCCGCCTTCTAGGCGAACCTGATAGTTTAGCGCCCCACCACAGGAGAGGAAATGTCGCGATCCGTCCGCATCGGGCTGTGGCTGCTGCTGGGTGCAGTGGCCCTGCTGGCCGCTCTGGGTTGGTGGGGCGTCGACCGGGCGCTGGCCTCTACGGGCAAGACGCCGGCCGAGTTGCTCGACCACCTCGAGCGGCGCCTGCATGGGCACCCGCGGCTCGAGTCCGTGGGACTGCCCGTCCTCGGCTGGGCGCGCTCGACGCTGGATGCCCCATCGCGCCGGGAACTCGCCGCCACGGCCATGCTCGTGCCACCGCCTCCGCCTCGCCGCGGTCCAGATGCGGTGGGGCCGCCTGATCCCGTGCCGCCCGGTGCGACGGTCTGGCGCGGGGGGCCCAAGGGCCCGCTGCTGCGCAGCAGCGACGCCGCACTGCAGGCGCGCGACGGCGACGTCGTCGAGATCGAGGCTGGCGACTACCACGGCGACGTGACCGTCTGGCCGCAGAAGCGGCTCACGATCCGGGCCGTCGGCGGTGCCGCCCGGCTGTTTGCCGCAGGCCGCATCGCCGAGGGCAAGGCCATCTGGGTGTTCCGCAACGGTGAATTCGACGTGCGCCACATCGACTTCATCGGTGCCCGGGCGAGCGACGCCAACGGCGCGGGCATCCGCTTCGAACGCGGCCGTCTGCGCCTGCGCGAC
>JACCDK010745361.1_pt1 | contig 10997 bp, 14 predicted proteins | sample 7445871 | NCBI WGS metagenome assembly JACCDK01 (sample SAMN15323436, study PRJNA562643) | freshwater metagenome | isolation source: river surface water | place: USA:Blue River Watershed | collected 2017-08-15
GGAGAAGTTGCGGGGGATGCTGATTTTGTGGGGACGCCTTTGTTCCAAACCAGTTTCTTTCCAGATTTTATGCAAGTGAATTTCTTACCTTGATAAATCTTGGTATTGCCGGCTTTTGTGCAGGCAGAACCAGCCTTAATTGGAGCTGCGGCAAATGTCGGCAGAACAGTGAATGGAATTGCTACAAGCAGACTAAGAGTCAGACCTTTTAGGAGGCGGGGAGCCGTCACGAAAAGATTCTATTATTGGATACAAACTGCCTTCGAACTTCGAACATTCCTTAGATGAGAGATTCCTAAAGAACATTTGTTCTAATCAATCCTAATTTAGCTGTCACCCCCTTGCCTTAATCTGCTCACAGATGAAGGGGGAAAAGGTAAAGGTGCGTAAAAAGTCATCTATACAAAGAATTAAAGAGCTGATTTCTTTCATTGATGCAAATCCAAGCATTGATCAGATAGTTAAATTTCTCAGCAGAAATCTCGATCCATTTGGAGAGAATTCCGGCGTATGCGCTTATCGCTTGAACGAGAGAGGAGTGCTCGAATACTTACACGAGCATGGATTTCCTGAAGAGTTAGATAAAACTGTTGAAATTTCGATTATGGATGACAATCCTTTAAGTATTTGCGCGCGGACAGGAGATATGCAGATTGTGAGCATGATGTCTCTTCACACAAATTATTTGGATGCCACCCATCATGAACTACGGGCGAACTTTTCATCAGGTATGGCTATCCAAATCAATTCCGAGTACTTACTTGGTGTGTTGTTAAAGGCAAATTACTCGGACCTTATTCGCCGATTAGATTATTTGGAGTGCATGAGTGAAATCATAAAATCATGGGGTAAACGCTCCAAAATTTCACGTGAATCTTTGGAAAGAAGGCTCGACTTCGAATCAAGTCAACTAACGGGGAGACAATTTGAAATACTCAAATTGATGAAGAGAGGCGAAACCAACGCTTCGATTGCTGAAATCTTAGGTTTTAGCGAGTCTTTGATAAAACAGGAGACTATGGTGATTTTCAAGAAGTTAGAGGTGAGCGGAAGACGTGACCTTCAAATCACCCAAGGCGGAAGTAGCCAAATTACCTACGAATAAAGAATGCAAGCTCAAGACACAGCTAATTTAGATTCCTCATTTGTGCGTGCAAGTCTGAAGCCAGTACTGCGAACTACGTCAATGACATCTGGTCCACCATTGCGCTTTATCTTGCTCCTAAGCTGATGAGCATAAGTTTCTACAGAAGAGGATGCATCGCGCAAGGTAGCTACAACCGTCAGTACTTGCTCTTTTGAAAATGTTCTATGTGGATCTTCCATAAGTAAGTGAAGAAAGTGATACTCAGAATTAGTTAATAGAATCTCTTTATCACCGATTTTGAATAGGTGCTCTGCGACATCCAAAGTTAGATTTTCCCATGTAAGCAGAGTCTTTCGAGGTGCGCGCTGACTTTCACCCCGTCTAAATTGCTGAGTTACTCGAGAGGCGAGGATTCTCTGCTCTATGGGCTTAGTTAGATAATCATCAGCTCCCGCGCCCAAAGCAAGTTGTTCATCTACAACCTCATCACGCTTAGTAATCATAAGAATTGGCACCGTCGATATGGCTCTAATTTGGCGACAAATCTCAAGGCTCTCCAGCGGAGCATGGCCGAGGTGAATCAAGACGAGGCTGTAATCGCGTATTGAAAAAATTTCTCGAGCTTCTTGTGCTGTCGAGACATCAAAGACGGTAAATCCCATAACTTCAAGTTGGACCTTTATCTCGGTGCGATCAATTGCGTTATCTTCGAGAAGTAGGGCATTGGGCTTTGGCGAAGTCTCATTATCCATAGGAACGCCTATTCACTCAGGGAACCGGGGCTCCTTCGTCGGGACATTTGGAAGCATACAAGCCTTTCAAACTTAGACCGGTCAATCATCAATAAATGCGAGTTTTGACTCAATTTTTCGTTACCTTGGCGCAGGCTTTCTTAGGAGGGTAATTGATTGCCCGACTACGTCTAATTGCTGACGAAATTTCAGAATCTGATGACCTAAAAATCGCCATCCAAGCACTATCGAGAAATATCTGCTTTTCTGGAAATAGTTCACGAATCTTTTTGGGAAGATTTAGTGGAAGATCTGAACTGACTGAAAAAGTTAGTTTTGGCTTTGATTCTGAGGATGACGAATCTAGAAGATACTTGCTCTTCATTAGATCTGAATTGCTATCCGCTGCGAGGACTAATCCTGGAATATATATAAGAAAGCACAATAAGAGTTATTTTGAAAAGTTCCTAACGCAAACTGGAAGAAGAGATAATCCAATCTGGCGCACCACTATTCTTATGCCCGTCTTGCCCAATTATCTTGTTGTCGTGAGAGTCCAGGAAAAGATATTGAGTAGCGATAAAGATGTAATGAACTATTACAGTGCCGTTTTGGCGATTTTTCAACTCTTTCTCAAATCAAAAATACTCTTTCTCGAAATTGAAGATCGAAAAGCACCAAAAGGCAATAAAAAGATAAAGAATTCTGAGCTAACAGAGCGACAGAATCTCATTCTTAAAATGATTAAGTCAGGAAGTACGAATCAGGAAATTGCCTCGCGAATGGGATATTCCGAATCACTCATCAGGCAGGAGACCATCATTATTTATAGAAAACTTGGAATTTCGGGACGAAGAGATATACAAATAAACTCCTCCAATTCCAAATCTTAAATTGGGTTTTACTTTTTCTTGTAACCCGAAGGGCACTTTGGATTTAGTCCCGTAACTTTCTTAACTAACTTTCCTTTTAGGCAAGTAATTGTTATTGGTTGCTTCTTATTTGGTGTAGTACTTGTTTTTGGATTCGCTGACACGGTGGGTGATGACGTAATTGAGGAGGATGGAGAGGGTGACACTTCTTCAGGCCTAGGCGATTGGGATATTGCTGGAGAGGGGGACGGCGAAGGTGTGCTTGATGCTGCACTAGAATTTAGATAATTCTCCATCCGAGTAATTAACTCAGGGTTTGCAGACGCAGTTCCTTGGCTCGCAGCACAAATCTCATTACAAGTTTTGGTACATCCTGCTCCATTACTCGAGCTTTGAGCGCCGATATAAATCCACTTACCATCTTCGTTTTTAAGTAGAGGAGAGCCGGAATCTCCACCGCAAATGGTCTTTTCAACAGAAATCTTGGTCAAAGTAAAAGTGCCGGGAGTTAAGGAATCAAATTGAACTGGAATCTTGTTGAGAAGAGTTGTTTCAAATTGGTTTGGAATTGGACTTGTTATTCGGCATGGCGGAGACTCAACTAACTCAGTGCAGCCATACCCAATATGGAGTACGACAGCTTCACGAGCAATCCAGGACTTTATTTGATCTTGAGATGCAATAGTTAAAGGTGTGATTCCCGGAAAAGAATCAGTGAGTATCAGAATTCCAAAATCTCGGTTATAAGGAAAAGTTCCACTGGAAAAGTCACTCGGCACCATGAAGGTTTCGCCTTGAATTCTTAAGGAGCTCGTATCTCTTAAGTCTGTTCCGGGTTGAGGAATCCAAATACTTCTTGCCGAACCACCTAAACAGTGCGCTGCGGTAAAAACCACTCTAGGAGCAACTAGTGCTCCGCTGCATCCGCCCGAGCTAGTTGCTAGTCGGTCTCTAAGGAGGGCAACTACAAATGGATTAGAAGTAGCAGGTTTGCCACCAAGAACTGCTTCGACAGGAGGCGTTAATCCACAGAGTAGTAGAAATATCAATAGAATTTTGAAACGCATTGACGAAATCTTACTAGCAGGGTTACTTGTCTGGCTCGCTCGCACATGGAATAGTGCAAGCATGGGCAAGCGGAAGTTCTTTATAGATACAGATACCGCAACAGATGATGCTGTAGCTCTTCTCATCGCATTGCGCCATAGTGGAATTGAAGTTCTTGGAATTTCTATTGTCGCTGGGAATTGTCCAGCGCCAAGTGCAACTCAGAACGCGTTATATACGCGCGACTTAGTGGGAAGCAAAGTCCCCGTACATGTTGGCGCAGACCGACCTTTGATGCGACCTCTGCAGACAGCACAACATGTTCACGGAATTGATGGAATGGGGGATATAGGACTTCCACTAAACGGACGCAACCCTGATTCATTTAAAGGAGTCCAAGCTCTCATAGATGCTATTTTGAATAATCCTGGCGAAGTTGAATTAGTAACACTTGGCCCGCTAACGAATCTTGCTCTAGCAATTCAAATTGAGCCAAGAATTGTGAACTTAGTTAAGAGAGTTGTAATCATGGGCGGAACTGCAGTCCTTCCGGGAAATATCACGCCCCTCGCTGAATTTAATTTCTGGGTCGATCCGGAAGCCGCTCACATCGTTGCAAACTCAGGAATCTACTTTGAGATGGCCGGCTGGGACATCTCTGTTGCCCACGCCGTTATTGATGATGAACTAGCCGCTGACTTGCGGAAATTGGGACCTCTCGGTGAATTCGCAATTGATATCCAAGGCGTCTTACGCGAATTCTGCATAAATTCTTCTCAATTCGAGGGCTTTGATTTACCCGATCCAATTGCGATGGCAATCGCAATAGATCCTTCAATAGTAACTAAAGAAAAAAGCCTTTACGTTGATGTCATACCTGGAGATGGAGCTGCGCGGGGTCAAACGGTTGTTGATGTATTGAACAATCTGAAAAAGACTCCAAATTGCCGGGTTATATATGCGGCTGATAGAGATAGATTTATTGCAATGCTGAGAAATTCTCTCTCATCGTGACACTCTTACCGGAGTTCGCAGAATATCTTCAATTGCGGGCCAAGATGAATATCCCACTTCCGTGGGAGACCTCAATCCAAGAGTTTAGAAAGATGACACTTCCTAACCCTAAATTCATCGGGATACCTGAAGATATTCATAGCGTTGAGCACAGAGTAATTTCAGGGCCAACTAGTTATTTACCAATTCGAATCTATCGCCCTAATACAAAATCAAATTTGCCGGCGATGGTTTATTTTCATGGTGGCGGCTGGGTAATTGGAAATATGGATGGCTTTGAGCCGACGGTTAGATCACTAGCGAACAAAGGCGAAATAATCATCATCCAAGTGCAATACCAGAAGGCGCCGGAGCGACCTTTCCCAATTCCATTTGATGATTGCTATCGAACACTTGAGTGGATTGTTGAAAATGCTGAGATCCTTGGAATTGATAAGTCAAAGATAGGGGTTGGCGGAGATAGCGCAGGAGGAAACCTCGCTGCCGCCGTTGCACTTAAGGCGCGGGATACAGATTTGGTGAAACTAGCTTTTCAGATGCTTATTTATCCTTGTACTGGAAATGATGGCACACTTCCAAGCGCTTCAAAATATGCCGAGGGTTTTGGTCTAACTTCAAAGATGATGCGATGGTATGAAGAGCAGTATTCACAAAGTGAACTTAACCGCACTCATCCCTATGCCTTTCCGGCCTATAGCGAGAGCCTTGATGGAGTTGCTCCCGCAGTTGTCGCAACGGCTGAGTACGACACCCTTGCTGATGACGGGAAGCTCTACGCGCAAAAACTAGAGCTAGATGGAGTGAAAGTTATTTTTAAAGAATTCATGGGAGCAATCCATGGATTCAATGCACTTGGTGGGGTAGCGCCTACCTATGTGAGTAAGGGACAAGAATTTCTTGCCCAATCGCTAAATGAATTAATGGGTAGATGACTTCGGCAAGAGATGCCGCCCGAGTTCTCGTTATTGATGATTCGGAGCGAATACTTCTTATTAGAGGGCGAGATCCATCAAGGCCCGAAATCGGCACATGGTGGTACGCCCCAGGAGGAGGATTGGAACCGGGGGAGTCGCATAGAGAAGCGGCAGCCCGGGAACTTTGGGAAGAGACTGGTCTAAGAGCTGAAATAGTTACAAATCCAATTTGGGAGCGGGAAGTCGAATTTACTTTTAATGGGGTTGAATATCTACAGCGCGAACTTTACTTTCTTATCCGCACTAAGAGTTTTGAACCAATTCCTCAAGTGCTCTCAGAACTCGAGAAGGTCTCTCTCTTAGAACCAAAGTGGTGGAGTTTCTTGGAGTTAACGGGACTTCCCGACTTGATTTATCCAAACGCGATTAGAACTGAATTTAATTATCTATTGAGTTCTAGCGAGAAGAAGCTAAAGCGCGTCGAGTAACTAGACAAGCGCGCTCCAATTTACATTCTCATATTGATGCCACTCAGAAAACGGCTTCATGCCCACTTTCTCATAAAGCCTAAGGGCGCCACTTTCGTTTCCGGTATCTACATTAAGACTAAGTTTGCTTCGACCAAGTCCGAAATTTATCTCAATGGCATGTCGCAGTAGCGCTTCACCGAGACCTTTGCCGTGAAATGCTTTACGTACGCCAAGTCCGGTGACATAACCACTCTCTTCATGTACTAATGAATCATCGCAGTCAATAAAGCCAACTTCTTCTCCTTCTAGAGAGAGTAGCCAAACTCGCAAATTCGCTTCTTCTCGATCGCGAAGGACTATCCTGCTCCATTCATCAAACGGTCTTGGCATAAAACCAAAATGTTGACTGAAAGAGTCTTGATTTACTTCATAGAAAGAGTGCAAGTCCTTCGGATTATCAAGATTGATTTCTCTTATTTGGCCAACATGCTTATGAGGTTCTGGTTTAGATTCAAGTTTCATCTGCATCATCCAATATCGTCGAAGTAGATTGAAGCCGTTGCTTACAAGTAGAGTTCTATAAGCCTCATCTTTTGAATGAACGCCTAGCCAAAGTTGAAAGTTGGGATTCCCTGCTTTCGCAATCTCGAGTGCAAGCATCAATGTCGAAGGGAGGGTTTCGGCCCCCGGCCTTGTGTAAATATCCAAGTAACAACGGCTCCGGGAAAAGTCGGGATTCAAAGTCAAAAAACTTTGCCAATTTTCGTCACCTTCAAATTTAGTGAACCTTGTTGCAGCTTGATCTACAAATCCGCTAATTAGCTCTCGCGCTTCAACTTCGCCAAGCTTGTCTTCAAGAGGGTTAAGCGAGAGCATGTTTGCGTTTACAATCTCTTGGACAAGGGCAACGTCGTTCTCGGTGGCCATCCTCGCAATTAGTTTTGGTGCACTCATGACTTCTTAAACCTCTTCATTCTTACTCGCCTTCCCAGATTGGGGAACATCTAACGGGCATAGGTGAAGAGTATTCGTGTCGGTGGATGGCTTGAAAGCTAAATGAATGTAAGAATCCGCACCTATGGACCTGCAGACCTTCTTCTATTCTGTCATCGGATTTACCGCTTTGATGGGCTTTCGCGCTTGGCAGAAAATGGGTAGGAGTTATTTAGACCCCGAAGCAAAGAGTCGTAATCACCGCAGAGGAGAAGACGAGTTCTTTCGTTGGTTAATAGTTGTCACAGTGATCGCTGTACTTGTATTTTCCTGGTATGCATAGTTGTTCTGAAGGGAAGTAGAAAATGACTGAGACTTTTAAGTGCCCCTGCGGTTGCCCGCCCAACAACTGCACCTGCTGCTGTAGTAAGCCGGAGGGTTGCGGGCACCGACCCAAGTAATCTCCTAAGTTCAATCATTCGTTCACCCTAAATTCATCTTTCAAATAGGCATTCCACACTCACTCTGGTCTATCTTCCGCTCGTGCGAAAAGTTATTGCGGAGTTCACAGGCACGGCATTGATTACAGCAGCGGTGATTGGGTCGGCAATTATGGCTACCAATTGGACCAAGGATGGAGCAATCTGGCTGCTGGTTAACATGATTAGTACTGTCGCCGCACTTTACATATCAATAATGCTCTTTGCTTCGATTAGCGGCGCTCACTTCAACCCCGTTGTTTCTCTAGTAAAACTGGTGCAGAAAGAAATCTCGATTAGCGAATTCCTTCGTTATTGCTTAGCTCAATTTGGCGGAGCGGTATTTGGGGCTTCTCTTGCACACTTTATTTTCGATTATTCAATTCTCAGTGTTTCGAAAATTGAGAGAACTGGGATAAATATCTTCACCTCAGAGATGCTTGCCAGCTTTGGATTGGTTTTGATCGTCATTGCAAGCTGGCGTACATTCAAGGTGCGAACGAGAGCTTCACTAATTTCGCTATGGATTGCCTCTGCATATTTCTTCACCTCTTCAACCTCCTTTGCAAATCCAGCAGTGTCCTTTGGTCGTATGCTCACAGATTCACTAGCTGGAATCTCTCCGGCATCACTTGCCCTATTCATCCCAGCCCAGATCGCAGGCGGGATATTGGCTTATTTCTTTGCGTCCTATCTAGCTAAAGGTGCCCGTGACTAAGAAGCCAACCATTTTGTTTGTTTGTGTTCACAATGCTGGTCGCTCACAAATGGCAGCAGGATTCATGGAACATCTAGGGAAAGGCCGAGTAGAAGTCTTATCTGCGGGCAGTGCCCCAAAAGAAAGTATTAACCCAGTAGCTGTTGCAGCCATGCTTGAAAAGGGAATTGATATCGCAAATCGAAAACCAAAAGTTCTAACGAATGAATCCGTGCAGGCAAGCGATGTTGTTATCACGATGGGATGCGGCGACGCTTGCCCCTTCTATCCGGGAAAACGCTATGAAGATTGGCAGCTCGAAGATCCAGCAGGACAAGATATTGAATTTGTAAGGAGAGTTCGGGATGAGATTGAAGGTCGAGTAAAAGACTTACTGAATGAAATCCTCTAAGTAAAAGGAAAATTCCTCTATCGTGCGCACGTGAATCAAGACTTAATCCCTGTTTTTTCTGGCGGGATTGGCCGAAGCGGAACGACGATTGTGGGTACGTTACTGCGAAAGCATCCTAACCTTTTCTCGGGAGCTCCTAACGAAGTCCGTTTTATAACCGAGGTATACGGATTGCTGGATTTGGTTTATGGGATGCACAGGATTGCCCCAACGCAACTTACACATTTTGAACGCGCATCACTTTACAACCCATTAAACCGCTCAATTCAGTTCCGCTACAGAATGTTTCGCCGTAAAGCAAGCGGTTACTGGTGGAAGCGAATAAATAGATTGGGTGAGGAAAGTGGCATTCATAGAGCAATGTCGTGGAAGAAGTGGGCAGCTTTGCTAGATGAATTAGAAGCAGGCTTGGATAATCCCGTAACCGCGGGAAGGAATTTCCTTTTTGGATATATGAGAAATCACAGACGCTACAAAGGCCAGAAGTATTGGATGGACACAACTCCGCCAAACATGATGTTCGCTTCGGAAATTTACCGATTATTTCCGGAGTCTAGATTTATTGATATGCGCAGAAATCCGCTCGACAATCTTGCCTCGGTGATTCCAGAACCTTGGGGTCCAAACGACTTGAAGAGCGCACTGCCTTGGTTTAAAGACCGGATGGCACTTGCTGATGCGGCAAGGTCCAAAGTTCCCAGCGAGCGATACCTCACTCTATGGCTTGAAGATCTCGTTCTTCATGAGCGTGAGGCAAGCTATAGCAAACTCCTTTCAGTTGTTGGAATAGATGATGACGAGAATATGAGCAAGTTCTTTAATGATGAAGTCACCGTTGAAAAGGCTCACATTGGGAGATGGCGTAAAGGTTTTGCAAATCCCGAGCAGGTACGTTCTGATTTTTTGAAGAATGTTGGTCCAATTGAACGTGAGACATAGAATCAAGGGATGAAGGCCTCCCGCGCAGTCCAAGAAAAGTTGCTTGCGCTTCAGCAATTAGATTCTGATCTCCTCCAGATAAAACATAAGTCAATCACTCTTCCTGTTGCAAAGCTTTTCGAGGAAGTTTCTAAGGAGTTAGCTGGAAAGCGAGATTTACTAGTTGCGGCCAAAACCGAGCGGGACGACATTAAACACGAGTTATCTCGCGCCGAGATTGATGTTGAACAAGTTGTCTCAAGAATTGAGCGAGACGAGAAGCGCTTGTCTTCGGGCCAAGGTGCACCAAAAGAGCTAGAACAACTCCAGCATGAGTTAGGTTCATTGGCAAAACGCCGCGCAGAACTTGAAGAGGTAGAGCTTGAGATTATGGTCAGAATAGAAAGTGTCGATATGCGCATTAAAGAATTGGAGAGTAATTGCAAAGAATTAGAATCTCAACAGAGCGAACTTGCTGTTAAGAAGCAGGGAGAACTTTCTGACTTGGATCTCACAGCTAAGAAAACTAGCGAAGCGCGATCTACGTTAGTCCCGTCAATCGATGCCGACTTATTTTCACTTTACGAAAAGATACGGTTAAGCGCAGATGGCATCGGAGCAGCAAAACTCTCTGGCAATCAGTGTTTGGGTTGCAACCTAACTTTAAATGCCGCCGATCTAGCTCGCATCAAAGCGCTTGCCGATGATGAGGTCGTTCGGTGCGAGGAGTGCCGCCGAATCTTGATTAGGTTGGATTAGTGGCACGCTCATTCTTGCTATATGCAGATGGTGGTTCTCGCGGCAATCCTGGGCAAGCAGCATTCGGCGCAGTTGTTAGTGAGGGTGGAAAAGTAATCGTTCAGCTCTCGGAGCGAATAGGAATTGCTACAAACAACGTTGCTGAGTACAGCGGGCTAATCGCTGGTTTGCGGGCAATTAATCGCTTAGATCCCGAGGCGAAAGTTTTAGTTCGAATGGACTCCAAGTTGATAGTTGAGCAGATGAGTGGAAATTGGAAGATAAAGAATCCAGAGATGCGAAAACTGGCAATTCAAGCAAGAGATGCCCACTCGCCAGAGCATGTCAAGTATGAATGGATTCCTAGAGAATTAAATTCTGATGCCGATAGTCTTGTGAATCTTGCTTTAGATTCTTAACTTCCTGGGCTTACCGTTGACATATTGAAATCACTTATTACAAGTGCGGGGAAGTGCATGTGGGTTGCATACTCCGACCACTCACGAGGTTGCGTCCACTCACTCGCTCCAGCAGCTTTAATTCGCGAAAGAGCGCTCACCGGTGAATCGTTCCAGCGGAAATTGTTGGTTGCACCTTGAACTTCGCCATTCTTAACATAATAAACGCCATCTCGGGTTAGACCTGTGAGAAGCAAAGTATTTGGATCGACCATGCGTATGTACCA
>JACCDK011066724.1_pt1 | contig 10996 bp, 5 predicted proteins | sample 7445871 | NCBI WGS metagenome assembly JACCDK01 (sample SAMN15323436, study PRJNA562643) | freshwater metagenome | isolation source: river surface water | place: USA:Blue River Watershed | collected 2017-08-15
GGCGAGCCAGGCGCGGAGAAGTCTTTTGGCTACATGCTCTCCTATCAGACGCCCGGCCAATACAAGACGGGGAAGCCGGTGGGGCGTCTGGGAATCGCAAAGTGTCCAGAAGACGGCTTCAAGCAGCTGATCGGCGAGAAGAATGACGGAAAGTACATGTGGAAGTCGGACCTAGGTTCCAGCGCCGAGGAGGCTTTTGAGAGCATCAAGAGAGACATCTATCTGGTGGCCTCCGCCGCACGACGGGGCCAATTCGAGCTCATCGACAAGGTTGGGCTGATTTCCGGACTGAAATGGTATGTCGCCTATTTGTACCAGAACCATGCGAACCCCGGAGTGACCAGTCTCTACTCCGAGGATAAGCTGCGCGAAAAGATGGATGATCAGGACTCACCCATATCGGTTCTCCACGCCAAGGCTATCGAAGAGGCCAAAAGGCTGGGATATGGGTCTATTTGGGCATGGAAAAATTCTGTTCTCGATGGCGAACCCGTGGCTGCTGAAAAGGGTGATAAGACCGACTATTCGACGGCTGGCCAGCGCTTCTGGCTGGGTAAATACTCCAGGAAGCACAATCCCCAGACCTTGGAAGAGATGAAAGGAAAAGGTCTCTATGCCGTGCCGTTCCTTGAGCAGCTCGACATGACCAACTTCTCCAGTCAGTCGCAGATCGAGAACGCAAACGTGACGTCCGTCTGGGCGAAGAACATGTGGCTGTTTGCTCACGAGGCCAAGGTGGGCGACATCTTGTACCTGGAAGTGAACGATAAGGACGTGATCGCGCGCGGCGTCATCACCCGGGCCTACAAATATGATGCGACCCAGCCGGCCGGATTCATTCAAACAATTGGCGTGAAGTGGGACGAGCTCTTTGCCGCGCGCAGGATGAAGCTACCTTCAGGTGGCACGTGGTTTCGAGAGATCACGGCGCATAGCAGAGTGATGGCCGAGCTTTCCGCCACGCCACGAGCTCCGTCGGAGACGCCTCGTCCCCTGGTCGAGCCCCTCAATCTCATCCTGCATGGTCCCCCTGGCACGGGTAAGACCTTTTGCACAAAGCGACTGGCCCTGGAAATTTGCAAAGGCGACAAGCGAATCAAGCCGCTTGGCGAAGAGATCACGAAGGAAGAGGCTGCCAAGATCGGAAAGGATTTCGAAGAGCTCATCGATGGCGACGAGCCGCAGGTCGAGTTCGTCACGTTCCACCAGAATTATGACTACGCCGATTTCGTGGAAGGCTATCGTCCCTTGGACGACGGGCGTTTCGAGATCCGTGACGGCATCTTCAAGCGCATCGCGCTCAGGGCCGACGCAGATCGCTCCCGCAATTACCTCCTGATTATCGACGAGATCAACCGCGGCAACATCAGTAAGATCTTCGGTGAGCTAATTACGCTGCTCGAGGACGATAAGCGCCTCGATAAGGACTTCGAACTCAAGCCGCGTCTCCCGGTGTCGGGCGAAGCTTTCGGTGTCCCGCCTAATCTGTACGTCCTAGGCACCATGAACACAGCGGACCGCTCGATCGCCCTTCTGGACATTGCCCTTCGCCGTCGCTTCGAGTTCGAGGAGATCGCCCCAAATCCCTCCATGTTGAAGCCGGCCAAGCTGGAAGACGGAACGGAGATCGACCAGGAGAAGCTCCTTGTTTCGCTTAACAGCCGTATCGAAGAAGAACTGGGTCGTGATTACCAGATCGGCCAGGCCTGGATGGCGATGGGGGAGAATCCTTCACCTGGAAAAGTCGTCGAACGGTTCCGGAAGAAAGTCGTGCCCCTTCTCGAAGAGTGGTTCCACGATACGGAACAGAAGCTCTGGGATAAGGACGATGCTATCCTGCCTGGATTGACTCGCGCCAAGCTGGCTAAGCTCAAGCCCGCCGACCTGGTCGCGTTGATCGGGCGCCTTGAAGCCAAGGAATAGTGGCGAGGCTCATTCCAGTTCTGGAATACAAGCCCATCGATGTTTCGACGGGCACGGGTGAGCCAGGCCTGACCATCACGCCAGCCCAAGCCGAGGAGGTGATGTCCCTGGCCGATCATTTCGGATGCGTTCGGCCGATCGAATGGTTTTCTTATCAAGGCCGCGACAAGCTCCGCGCCGGTTGCTGGGTCGGCTCCTTGCGCGTAGGTGATGCCCAGATCGAAGTATCGCCTAAGATAGAGACCGGCGGTGCGCAGGACGCCCGCGTCGACCTGATCAGTATGTTGATCGGTGCCGGCGAACTCGATATCGAGCTTCGCGAGGTTTCGCAGCTGGCTGGTAGCCCGCGCCTGATCGACGCCTTGGCCTTATGGTATTCGACGCGACTAGCCCGCGAGTGCTCACGTGGCCTGCTCCGCGATTACCGTGAACGTCGGGATGACATGCCTCTCGTCAGGGGTCGGCTGGACGTAGGCCGTCAATGGATGAACCAGGCAATGCGTCGTCCCTTGGCCGCCTGCGTTTTCGACGAATATGTCGAGGATAGTGAGCTTAATCGAATCCTTAAGGCCGGATTGGCTGCCGCCTTGCGTTCGGATGTCACTTCGGTCGAAGCCCGCCGGTCTATGCGCAGCACGCTCACGTTGCTGGAGTGCGTCGCCGATCAGCCTATCACTTATTCTCGGGCCAGCGCCTATAAGCCCACCCGCCGGGAGCAGCGATTCAAGGCTTTGCTGAGCTTGGCCTGCCTGTTCGTCTCGGGGAGCTACACCGACGTCCGCTCCAAGGGGTCGGCCGACAAGCAAGGCATGGGGCTGATGTGGAACATGTGGGAGTTGTTCCAAGAGTATGCGTTCCGCGCGCTGGTCGGCGAAAACGATGCGGATAAGAAGCTCAAACTGCCAACCAATCTGCAGGCGCAGGCGCAATTCCGCGGGCCCCACCTGATTTCCAACGGCCAGAAAGACCTATTCATGATGATGCCTGATATCGTCATCATGCGCGATGGCATCCCGGTGATGATCTGCGACACGAAGTGGAAGCTCGCGGAGAAGTCCAAGAAAGCCCCCAAGGCCAAGAAGGGCAAGAGTATGGATAAGGACGAGGTCACTGCCCTATCTCCGGGAGGCAAGCTGGGCATTTCCCAGTCGGACCTCTATCAGATGTTCGCCTATTCCCGATACTTCCAGGCGCGATACGGCCTCAAGTCGCCCGTGCCGATTGCGATGATCTACCCCGTGCCAGCAGGCAAAGAGGCCAAGGAATGTCCGAAGGGACCAGAAGGTACCGACTTCCTCCCCCAGCTGAAGCACCTTGCCGTCTGGAAGTTCCGGGCGGAGGGCGCGGAGAGTCCCGTTTATGTCAAACAGTTCCCGGTCCCGGTCTCGCCGAATAGCGAAGGGTAGGCAGAGCCATAATAAAATTAAGGCGGACCCCGTACGCCTTGCCAAGAAAAGCCCTCGGGGTAAAAGAAAGGGTATGCCTCCTTCCGCCAATACCGCCAGCATGGCCGCTACCATCTGGAGCACCTTCGAGCTGCTTCGTGGCCGATACCAGCGTCACCAATACGGACAGGTCATCCTGCCGTTCGTCGTGCTTCGCCGCCTGGACTGCGTGCTCGAGCCGACCAAGGCCGCGGTGCTAAAGGCACTTAAGGATCATCCGGACGATGAGACCGGAGTCTTCGCCCAGCGCGCCGCTAAGCAGTCGTTCTGGAATGGCGCCAAGTATTCTTTCGAGACATTGGCCGAGGATACCGCCAATCTTCGGAAGAACCTTGCCAGTTACGTCGAAGGATTCTCCGAGAACATCCAGGACATCTTCGTCCATTACAAGATCGAGGAGACGATCAACGAGCTGCACAGACATGGCATTCTCCTGCAGGTCTTCCAGAAATTCGCCGCCATCGACCTGCATCCCGAGGTCTTCAGCAATCATGACATGGCGGATCTGTTCGAGCGCCTCATCAGCATGGATGCGGAGTCGGCCAACCTTGAGGCGGGCGAATACTTCACCCCGCGTGACGTCATCCGCCTGATGATCGACATCCTGATCACCCCCGATTCTGACATCCTGACCAAGGACGGCGTCATCCGTACGGTCTACGACCCGACCGCAGGCACGGGTGGCATGCTATCATTGGCGGAAGAGCACATCCTGCGCCTTAATCCTCGGGCCAAGATCTCGGTCTTCGGCCAGGAACTCAACGAGCGCACTTACTCCATCTGTAAGGCCGACATGCTCGTGAAGGGGCAGGACGTGGAGCAGATCCGTCAGGGCGATACCCTGAAGGATGACCACTTCCGCGACAAGAAATTCGACTACTGCTTGGCCAATCCTCCCTACGGCGTCGAGTGGAAGGTCTCGAAGGAGGCCGTCGAGCAAGAGGCTGCGCGCGGCTTTGCCGGACGTTTCGGAGCTGGATTGCCGCGCATCTCGGACGGGCAGCTCCTGTTCGTCCAGCACATGGTCTACCACATGAAGCCTGTTAAGGCTGATGGAACCGGCGGTAGCCGAGTGGCGGTCGTCTTCAACGGCTCTCCGCTCTTCACTGGCGGAGCAGGCGCGGGCGAATCCGAGATCCGTGGCTGGCTCCTTAAGAACGACCTGCTTGAGACCATTATCGCTCTGCCGAACGACATCTTCTTCAACACCGGCATCTCGACCTACATCTGGATCATCAGCAACCGCAAGTCACCGGCACGCAAGGGCAAGGTCCAGCTGATCAACGCCGCTGACCTGTACTCCAAGATGCGCAAGAGCCTCGGCGACAAGCGCAACGAACTTCTCCCTGAGCATGCCCAGAAGGTCGCCAAGATCTATGCGGACTTCAAGGCCGGCGAGCTTTGCAAGATCTTCGACAACGATGACTTCTCCTATCGGGAGGTCATCATCGAGCGTCCGCTCCGACAGGACTACTCTGCCAACGCAGAACGCCTGGCGCGCCTGAGGCAATCCCGTCTCCTATCCAAGATCACCGAAAAGCAGGCGGATAAACTGCTTGCGGCGATCTCCGCTGCTGCCGGCGATAAGGTCGTAAAGAAGCGCGCCGAATTCATCGCCGCAATCGAGAAGGCCATCGAATCAGCCGACGTCGGGATGCGAAAGACAAATGCCCCTAAGATCGCCGATGAGCTTGCAGAGACCAATCCCGAAGGAGAAGTCGTCCTCGACTCCGAAGGCAAGCCCGTGCCGGACTCGGATCTCCGCGACACCGAAATCGTACCCAGCGGACAGGAGATCAAGGAATACTTCGAACGCGAAGTGAAGCCCCACGTGTCGGATGCATGGATCTCTCCGGAGATGCCCAAGACAGGTTACGAAATCCCCTTCACCCGGCACTTCTATAAGTATCAGCCGCCTCGCGACCTGAAGGAGATCGACGACGACATCCGCAAGCTCGCCCGTGAGATCACGAAGCTCCTTGAGGATTCGGCCAAGTGAATAAGTACTCTAGTTATATTGACTCCGGAGCTGATTGGCTGGGCCGAGTGCCTTCTCATTGGAAGCTTGGAAGGCTAGGCTCTTACGTTTCGCTGCGTGGAGAGAAAGGCAGCGACAAGGTCTTCGAGCCTCTTTCAGTGACCAAGAATGGAGTTGTCGCTCAGCTCGAAACTGCGGCAAAGACGGATGACGGCGAGAACCGAAAAGTCGTACGCAAAGGTGATATCGCGATCAACGGAAGGTCGGATAGAAAGGGGTCTTCTGGTTTGGCTGATATGGACGGCTCTGTGTCCTTGATAAATATCGTACTTAAGATTGACCGTGGGCTTCACCCAAAATTTGCGCATCATCTGATTCGCTCTGTTGCATTCCAAGAGGAGTTTTACCGATGGGGTAGGGGTATTGTTGCGGATCTTTGGAGCACTAATTATTGGGACTTGAAGCGAATTCCGACAGCGATTCCGCCTATTGAAGAGCAGAAAGCCATTGCCAGTTTCATCGACTCAACTTTGGGGGATATGGATTCAGCTATCGAATCCCAGGTACGCATGATCGAGCTGCTTAAGGAGCGCAGATCTTCAATCATCACCAAAGCTGTCACCAATGGGTTGGATCCCAAGGCAAAGATGAAGGACTCCGGCGTGCCTTGGCTTGGGCTGGTGCCTACCCATTGGGATGTGAAGCGTGGACGCTTCATGTTCAAGGTGAACGGCGGTTTCGGTGTGAAGGCGAGAAAATTGGAATGCGCCGAGGTCCAGTTCCTGCCCATGGAAAAAATCGGTGAGCGTAACGACCTGAACCTAGACACCACGCGGGTAGTCGATGATAAGTCCAACAGTTATGTCGAATGCCTCGAAGGAGATGTCATCGTGGCAAAGGTGACTCCTTGCTTCGAGAACGGCAAAGGTGCGGTCGCTCGGGGGCTAGCAGGAGGCGCCGCATTGGCCACCTCGGAGGTCCACACTTTACGCCCTTACGGAGCTCATGCCGAGTTCGTATATTACTCGACCTTGAGCGGGCTCTATCGTCAGGCCGGGGCCGCAGAGATGTACGGAGTGGGAGGCTTGCGCCGGGTGCCGCCGCTCTTTTTCAAAGATGCGTGCCTTGCGTTGCCTCCTGCCGGGGAACAGGAGAAAATTATCTCCCACCTTAACGAATCTTTAGCGAAGATGGATTCGACCATCGCCTCCCAGGAGCGCATGATTGAGCTGCTCAAGGAGCGCCGAGCTGCCATCATCACCCAAGCAGTGACTGGACAGATAGACGTGCGTTGATACAGTAGACGGCCACTACCATGGCCGATTCTACCCGCGAGTTTCAGTTCGAGAAAGAAATCTGCGCCGAGATGGCGAAGCGCGGTTGGTTGCATTCGCGGGACGACTCCGGCTATGATCGCCCAAATGCCGTCTATGTGCCGGACCTGCTAGCCTGGCTCGAGGTAAGTAACCCGAAGGAGCTTGCGGCCATCAAGGAGTATTACGGCGAAGATGCCGAGAAGGAGCTATGCAAGCGGCTCGCCAAGGCCGTCGAGGGCAACCCCCAGGGCATCCTCGGGGTGATGCGGGAGCTAAAGGTCTTGGCTGGCGGCACCCAGACGCTCCAGCTTTATCAGCGTCGCCCGGTCTCGAATCTCAATCCGACCGCCACCAAGCTTTATGAAGCCCAGCGCTTCCGGGTGATGCAGCAGGTCCATTACAGCGTCCATAACGAGAAGTGCATCGACTTGGTCCTTTTCGTGAACGGTCTGCCGCTGGCGACCTTGGAGCTGAAATCCAGCTTCAAGCAGACGATCGCCGATGCGATCGCCCAGTATCTCAATGACCGTAATCCGGGCGTTCCGAAGACGGCTTCCTGCGAGCCGTTGCTGACTTTCGGCATGCGCGCCCTGGTGCACTTCGCGGTCGACGGCGAGCAGGTCTTCATGACCACGAAGCTGGACGGCCAGAAGACGTATTTCCTGCCGTTCAACATGGGGTATCAGGATGGGTGCGGCAATCCGCCCAACCCCAACGGCTACCCGGTCTCCTATCTCTGGGAGCGCGTGCTTACCCGGGATGGATTCGCCGACCTACTCGACAATTTCATCAAGCGCATCAAGATCAAGAAACTGGACCGCGATGGCGTGCTGAAGGAAACGGAAGCCATCATCTTCCCTCGCTTCCACCAGTGGGAGGCGGCCAACAAGCTTCTCGAGGCCGCCAAGGTAGAGGGCGTTGGGCACAAATACCTAGTCCAGCATTCCGCCGGTTCGGGGAAGTCCAACACCATCGCCTGGCTGGCGCACGGCTTGGCTTCGGTCCGCAACGCTGAGGATAAGGCCATCTTCGACGGCGTGATCATCGTGACCGATCGACGTGTGCTCGACGACCAACTCGGCGGAACGGTCGAAGGTTTTTCGACCCAGCCTGGCGAAGTCCTGCGTGTCGCCGATGAAGACTCGGCCCGTTCGAAGACGTTGGCCGAGGCCCTCCAGGGCGCGAAGCGCATCATCATCGTCACGCTGCAGACCTTCCCGTTCGTCCTGGGCAAGCTGAAGGATGCCGCTATCCGTGGCCGCAAGTTTGCCGTCATCGCCGACGAGGCCCACTCCTCTCAGTCCGGTTCGGCCGCCTCCAAGCTGAAGCAGGCCCTCGGTTTGGCCGAGGTCGAGGCCAAGCAGGGTGAAGAGGGCGAGGAGTCCTCGCTGGACGATCTCCTGGCCGAAGCGTCGGCCAGCCGTGGTGCTCCGGATAACGTCAGCTTCTTCGCTTTCACCGCCACCCCGAAGTTCAAGACACTCCAGATCTTCGGCCGCGTACCCAATCCCAATAAGGCTCCGTCGGACGATAACATCCCCGTCGCGTTCCACGTCTATACGATGAAGCAGGCCATCGATGAGGGCTTCATCCTCGACGTCCTCAAGAACTACACCCCTTACGAAGTGCTGTTCAAGATCGGTACGGAGTCGCATGTCGTCGATGAGCGTGAGGTCGATCGTAAGAAGGGCAGCGCCAACGTGAAGCGCTGGGTGGAACTACACCCCACCAACATCGCCCATAAGTGCAAGATCATCGCCGAGCATTTCATGGCGAACGTCCGCCCGATGCTGAACGGCGAAGCCAAGGCCATGATCGTGACTTCGGGACGACTCGACGCCGTGCGCTTCAAGCTGGCGATGGATAAGCACATCAAGGATGCCGGCATCCAGGGAATCGGCACCATCGTCGCATTCTCGGGGGAAGTCGTGGATCCTGAAGTGCCGGGCAGCAAGTACACCGAATCTTCGATGAATGTCTCCCTCGGGGGCACCGAGATTCCTCAGGCTTTCAAGCGTCCGCAGTTCAACCTACTCATCGTAGCCAACAAGTTCCAGACCGGTTTCGACGAGCCGATGCTTTGCGGCATGTATGTCGACAAGGAGCTTAGCGGCGTCGCCACGGTGCAGACGTTCTCCCGCCTGAACCGTATCCACCCCGGCAAGGACCGCACCTACATCCTCGATTTCCGTAACAAGCCGGAAGCGGTGAAGAAGGATTTCGAGATGTATTACAAGGTCACCGAGCTGGCTGGAGTTTCGGACCCGAACCTTCTCTTCGAGTTGCAGGCGAAATTGGACGATCGACAGATTTACACCATCGCCGAACTGGACCAGTGTGCCGCGGCCTACGTGGCCCAGGCTAAGGACTCGCAGGCTAAGATCATGGCCGCCGTGAAGCCCGGAGCCGACCGTTTCCGCGACAGGCTCCGGACTGCCCGTGAGACCAAGGATACCAACGCCCAGGAGGCGCTGGAGTATTTCCGTAAGCAGGCCCAGGCCTTCCTTAGCGCCTACGAGTTCCTGGCGCAGGTCTGCACCTATGCCGACCCGAGCCTCGAAAAGCTCTACATCTACCTGAAGGCTCTGACAGGGCTCATCCGGGATGACGTGGCCATCGCTGAGGCGGATATCACGGGCCTTAAGCTGACCGGCTTGGCCATCGTGACCCAGGGTGCGGTCGCCATCGACCTTAAGGATGGCGGCAAGGTGAAGCCCCTCATCGACGTAGGCTCCAAGTCCATGAGCGCCCGCGAGCGGGCTCGTATCGAAGAGATCATCCGCCGGATCAATGAGCTCTTTGAGGGTAACCTTACCGACGACCAGAAGAAGCTCTTCACCATGGGCATCGTCAACAACCTCGCCACTGACCGCGAAGTCCTGCTGCAGGCCAGCGCCAATGACCGCGAGACCTTCGCCGAAGGCGACTTCAAGGACAAGGTGCGTGGGGCCATCGCCACCCAGGTCGAAAGCAACAAGGACATGGGCAAGCAGATCCTCACCAGGGAGAAGCTCGAGCTTTTCACCAAGCTACTCGCCGAGCTAGCGCACGAAGAGATGCGCAAACGCGCCGCCGAGCTTGGCGTGAAGCCGGATAACGCCGGCTCCTGACTCATCCTGCTGGCTAGGGCCTACGGGCCACTCCGAATTCGCCGATTCTTATCGTCTGTATTGGGGCTATCCGCAATAATCAGATAATGAGCGAGCCCCCCTCGAATTGGAATGAAATCAGGGGCGACAAGGTCCTCTGGGACCTGGTCATGGCGTTCAAAGAATCGGACGAAGTATGGTCAAAGGAGGAGATTGATGACGAAGATGACTGCCGGATGTACGATTTGGCGCACGAATTCATCAGCGCAGACGGAGTCACAGTTTTCTCGGCCGATTTCTCTAATGGTTATGGCGAGCCGACTACTGCCAGTGTCCAAGAGGTGGCAGGCAAGTTCTACCTCATCGGCTGGGTGGATGACGAAATATGCGGGCCTTACGACACCTTTGAAGAAGCAGTCGATATGATCGTTCTCTGCTTCGGAGACACCACTTTCACCGGCGCTTATTCCAAGCGCCCGGTCGAATGGCTGCTTGAGCTATGCGACAACGCGGTGGGCATCGGCCAGGACTTCGAGATCAACGGCGTTATGCACGTCATGACAGACTCTGGCCTGGAGCCGAAATAGGATTACGCGTGCGATAAGGTAGGGCTGACTGACCCAATCGCACGATTGCCAACCTTTTCTTTACGTGGACCAAGTGCGGGGTCAGGCCGTGCCTTTGGAGTGTTGAACCAAAACTCTCGTGAAAGGGGCCGAACACGGGGTCAGGCCGTTACTCCTGCTCTGCTGATACTAAACAGGGGAGGAAAGGCTGGTTTTGGTATCAGTGCATTTCAGTAACGGCCTGACCCCGTGGTTTGGGGCCTGACGGTCATTTAGCGCGAGACAGCGCGCGCGGTGTCCTCGAGGATCTTGACCGCGGCCTTGTCGAAATCATCGGATCCGCTCAGCTCTCGCAGCTTCTTGACGATGGGTAAGCCTGCCTCTTTGCGCCGGCTTATGCCGGCCCGGATCATGGCCACGCCGTCGTCAGGATTACCCGGGCTGCCCGCGTAGCAGTTCTGGATGTGACGTAGCCCGGCTAGGAATTCCTGGTTACCCTGCAGGATCGGCGCGATGGTCGCCTTGGCGCCACGGTCATCCATCATCTCGAGCTTGGTCTTCATCTGCAGCACCTTGGAGGCGCATTGGACCATGCCCTCGCGATGCCTCCTAAGCCAGACATCCGCGTCCACCCCGGGATCGAAGGTGTCCCGCAGGATCGGGCCAGCGGCGAGATTCA
>JACCDK010511986.1_pt1 | contig 10994 bp, 8 predicted proteins | sample 7445871 | NCBI WGS metagenome assembly JACCDK01 (sample SAMN15323436, study PRJNA562643) | freshwater metagenome | isolation source: river surface water | place: USA:Blue River Watershed | collected 2017-08-15
CAGGGCGAGTTGTCGCGCGTGCCCCCAGCGACCGAGCACCGCAGGGGAGCCCGAAGGGCCCCCACACTTGAAGCCCCCAGGCCCACCCCGCACGCCCGGTGCGTTGCAGGCCAGAGAAGCCACCCCGTACGCCCGGTGCATTGCAGGCCAACGAAGCTCCCCGCATGCCCGGTGCGTTGCAGCGAGTGGAAAAGCTACCCCTGCTTCTTCGCCCCCAACCGCGACTCCGTCCCCGCCACCAGCCGGTTGATGTTCTCCCGGTGCCGCCACACCAGCAGCAACGCCATCACGCACAAGGCGCCAACCACCGGCCGGTCGGCCGACCAGGCGATGCCATCCCCCATGAGGAAGTACACCGGCGCGAATACCGCCGACACCAGCGACGCCAGCGAGGAATAGCGGAAGAAGTACGCGATGATCAGCCACGACGCCCCCGTCGCCACGCCCAGCAGCAGGTCGATCCCGAACACCGCCCCGAGGAACGTCGCGACGCCCTTGCCCCCCTGGAACCGGAAGAACACCGGATACAGGTGACCGAGGAAAGCCGCCAGCGCCACCAGCCCGATCGTGCCCTCCCCCAGTCCGGCCGCCGGCCCCCAGGTCTTCACCATCAGCACGGGCACCAGCCCCTTGGCCGCATCCAGCAGCAGGGTCACGATGGCCGCAGCCTTGCTGCCCGAGCGCAGCACGTTGGTGGCGCCCGGGTTGCCGCTGCCGAAGGTGCGTGGGTCGGACAGGCCCATCGCGCGGCTCACGATCACGGCAAAGGCCAGCGATCCCGCCAGGTAGGCGGCGACAGTGGCCAGAAGGGGGTACAGGTCGGTCATGCGCGAAGGAGGATGGCGTTTGAAATCAGGCGGCCGGGTCCCGCATCTCCCAGCGGATCTTGTCAATCTGCTCCAGGAGTTCGGGGGCGAGCGTGGTGCCCCAGGCATCCAGGTCCTCATCGAGCTGCGCCATCGAGGTCACCCCGATGATGGTGCTGGCCACCTGCCACTTGGTGTAGCAGAAGGCCAGCGCCATGCGGGTGGGCGTGAGGCCATGGTCGCGGGCCAGCTGGTTGTAGCGGCGCGCGGCGGCCAGTGCCTCGGGCCGTCCCCAGCGCTGCCCGCGCACGGATTCGTAGCGGGCGATCCGCGCATCCCCCGGCGCGCCCGGACCGGTGGTCCCCGCCGCGTCGTACTTGCCGGAAAGCAGTCCGAAGCCCAGCGGCGAATACGCCAGCAGGGACACCTCCAGCCGGTGCATCGTCTCGTCCAGGCCGTTTTCCAGGTTGCGGTTGATCAGGCAATAGGCGTTCTGGACGCTGGCCACGCGGGGCAGGCCATGCTGGTCGGCCAGGCGCACGAATTCATGCACACCGTAAGGCGTCTCGTTGGACAGTCCGATGGTGCGCACCTTGCCCTCGCGCACCAGACGGTCCAGCGCCTGCAGCTGCTCGTGGATCGGGGTCTGCGAGCGCTCGTTCGCGGGGTTGTAGTACAGGGCGCCGAAGGCGGGTACATGCCGCTCGGGCCAGTGGATCTGGTACAGGTCGATCACGTCGGTCCGCAGCCGCCGCAAGGAGCCCTCACAGGAGGCGATGATGTCCGCCGCCGTCATGCCCTTGCCCGCGCGCACCCAGGGCATGCCGCGCGAGGGCCCCGCCACCTTGGTCGCCAGCACCAGCCGGCTGCGCGCGGAGGGATGCTTGGCCAGCCAGTTGCCGATGATGGTCTCGGTGGCGCCGTAGGTTTCGGCGCGCGCGGGCACGGCATACATCTCGGCGGTGTCCAGGAAATTGACGCCGCGTTCGAGCGAGCGATCCAGGAGGGCGTGGGCCAGTGCTTCGTCCACCTGCTCGCCGAAGGTCATGGTCCCCAGGCAGATGGGAGTGACGTGCAGGTCGCTGCGGCCGAGGCGTGTGAGGTTCATGTTCGCAATGAGAAAGGTAAGACGGGACGGGCGCTCAGTGTAAGAGGCTGCGGCAGCACCCGCAGCCCGCTCAGGCAATCAGCAACGCCCGGAAATCATTGACATTGGTGCGGGTCGGCCCGGTCACCACCAGGTCGCCCAGCGCGTCGAACCAGCTGAAGGCATCGTTGCGCCCGAGCATCTCGCGCGGCGACAGTCCCAGTGCGTGGCCCCGGCTCCAGCTGTCGGGGCCGAACACGGCGCCCGCATTGGACTCGGAGCCATCGATGCCGTCGGTGTCAGCGGCGAGCCCCCAGACCCGCGCGAGGTCGGCCACGCCGATCTGCGCGCCCAGGAGGAATTCGGCGTTGCGGCCGCCCCGGCCCTGACCGGTGACGGTGACGGTGGTCTCGCCGCCGGACAGCAGCACCAGGGGCGCCGGCGCCGGCTGACCCTGCGAGGCCACCTGGCGCGCCAGGCCCGCATGCACCAGACCGACATGGCGGGCCTCACCTTCCAAGGCATTGCCCAGGACCAGCGCCCGCAGGCCCTGCGCGCTGGCCGCTGCCGCTGCGGCGTCCAGCGCGCCCTGGGCCGTGGCGATCACCCGGCATTCACGCGGTCCCAGGGCCGCTGTCGCAGCCGGGGCCGGGGTGGCCTGCAACAGACGCAGGACCGCAGGTGGCGGCTGGATGCCATGCCGCTGCAACACGGCCAGCGCATCGGCCGGTAGCGAATCGTCGGCGAGCGTGGGGCCGGACGCCACGGTGCGCGGATCGTCTCCAGGCACGTCCGACAGCACCAGCGTCCACACGGACGCCGCGCCGCAGGCCTGCCCCAGCTTGCCGCCCTTGATGGACGAGAGGTGGCGGCGCACGCAGTTCATCTCGCCGATCGGCGCGCCCGATCGCAGCAGCGCACTGGTGACCGCGCGCTTGTCCTCGAGGGTGATCCCCGCCGCGGGCGCCGTGAGCAGGGCGGAGCCGCCGCCGGACACCAGGGCAATCACCAGATCGTCGGCGCCGAGGCCCTCGACCATCGCGCGTATGCGCTGCGCCGCCTGCAAGCCCGCGTCATCGGGCATCGGGTGGCCGGCCTCCACCACCTCGATCTGGCGGCAGGGCTCGCCGTGGCCATAACGGGTGACCACGAGACCGGACAGCGGGCCGTCCCAGGCGCGCTCCAGGGCCAGCGCCATGCGGGCCGCCGCCTTGCCCGCCCCAACCACCACCGTGCGACCGCGCGGGCGCGGCGGCAGGTGGCGCGGGACGCTCTCGAGCGGGTCGACGGCCTTGAGGGCGGCATCGAACAGGCCACGCAGCAACTGGCGGCCCGCGGCAGGGGTCAGGCAAGCGGAATCGAAAGGGGTCATGCGGACTGGCGCGCGCGGGCGCGTTCTTCTTCCTGCAGGCGCAGCACTCGGCGCTGCACCTTGCCGGTGGTGGTCATGGGCAGCTGGTCGATGAACTCGATCTCCTTGGGGTACTCGTACGGCGCCAGCTGCCCTCTCACGTGCGACTGTAACTGCGCGACGAGGCGAGCGTCCCAGGCCGCCGGGTCCGGCGCGTCGGCGCGGTCGGACTGCGCCTGCGGTGCCAGCACCACATAGGCCTTGACCAGCGCGCCACGCTCGGGGTCCGGCTTGGGCACCACGGCGGCATTGGCCACCGCCGGGTGCTTGACCAGGCAGTTCTCGATCTCGCCCGGGCCGATGCGGTAGCCGGCTGCCTTGAACACGTCGTCCGCGCGTCCCTGGTACCAGAGGTAGCCGTCGGCGTCACGCACGGCCAGGTCGCCGGTGCGGCACCAGTCGCCGGTGAACTTGGCGGCGGTGGCGTCGTCGCGCTTCCAGTAACCCAGGAAGAAGATCGGGTCCGGGTGGCCATGCACGTCCAGCCGGTGCAGGGCCACGTCGCCCGGCACGCCGGTCGGGCATTCCCGGCCCTCGTCGTCGATCACCGCCACCCGGTGACCCGGGTAGGGACGCCCCATGCTGCCGGGACGCGCCGCCCAGCCCACGCGGGACGGCCGGTGGTTCATCGCGCAGTTGCCCACGATGTAGTTGATCTCGGTCTGGCCGAACATCTCGTTGACGATCACGCCCAGTTCGTCGCGGCAATAGGCATACACCGCATCTCCCACCGCCTCCCCCGCGCTCATGATCGCCGACAGGCGCAGCCGGAACTGCGCGCGCGGCCGGGGGTACGCCTTCATCATGGCCTTGAGCGCGGTCGGGAACAGGAAGGTATGGGTCACCCCGTGCTGCTGCATCAGGGTGAAGGCGAGTTCCGGGCTGAATCGGGCGCTGCACGCGATGATGGGCCGGCCGAAATACAGCGTCGGCAGCAGGGCGTCCATCAGGCCCCCGGTCCAGGCCCAGTCGGCGGGCGACCAGAACACCGCGGCGCTCTGTCCCTGGCCCGGCGCGCCTTCCGGGTCGAATCCGAACCAGTTCTGGCTGCACACGAAGCCGGGAAGGTTGCCGATCAGGGCGCGGTGCGGAATCAGGGCGCCCTTGGGTGCGCCGGTGGTGCCACTGGTGTAGATCAACACTGCCGGATCATCCGCGCGTGTACGGGCGGGCTTGAAGTCGGGCAACTGCGCGGCCAGGCCCACCTCGAAATCCAGGTCGGCGCGCAGGGCGGCTGCACCGATGCCCACCAGGGTCCGCAGCGCCGGGCACTGCGCCCGCACCGCCAGCAGCGAAGACACCGAACTCTCATCGCAGAGGGCCACCACCGCCTCGCTGTCATGCAGCCGGTACTGCAAGGCCTCGGGGCCGAACAGCATGGACAGGGGCATGGCCACCGCCCCCATCTGGAAGACCGCCATGTAGGCCACCGCCGTCTCCAGCCGCTGGGGCAGCACGATGGCCACACGGTCCCCCCGGCGCACGCCCAGGGTGCCCAGCAGGTTGGACAACCGGTTGGCGCGTTGCTGCAATTGCGCGTAGGTCAGGGTGTCCTGGCCTGCAGGCAGGCCGTGGGCACGCACCGCCACCCGGGTCTGGGCGTCCTGGCCCCGGGCCCAGCGCGTGCAGCAGGCTTGGGCGATGTTGAAAGACGCCGGCACGTGCCAGCCAAAACCCGCATGCAAGGCCGCATGGTTGTCCCTGGCTTGACTGTGCCCCATGGTCGGTCTCCTTATGATGGCCCGAATGTATCAACCCCGACGCCCTTCCCGCAGCGAGTTTGTCCCGATCCGCAATCTGTCCTACCACGTGCGCCTGTGGGGCGAGCCGGCCCCGGGACGGCCGCCCCTGGTGATGGTCCATGGCTGGATGGACGTGGGGGCGTCCTGGCAGTTCGTGATCGATGCACTGCCCGAAGATGCCTTCGTCATCGCCCCCGATTGGCGTGGCTACGGGCTGACCGAGGTGCCCGGCACGGACAGCTACTGGTTCCCGGACTACCTGGCCGACCTGGACGCCCTGCTCGATCACTACGCGGCCGGCCAGGCCGTGGACCTGGTGGGCCACAGCATGGGCGGCAACGTCGCCATGATGTACGCCGGCGCGCGTCCCGAGCGGATTCGCCGCCTGGTGAACCTGGAAGGCTTCGGCCTGCCCGAAACCCGGCCCTCGCAGGCGCCCGGGCGCTACGCCCGCTGGATGGACGAACTCAAGGCCTTCCATCGGGGGGAGAAGGATCTCAAGACCTACGACAGCGCCGACGGGGTGGCCGCCCGCCTGATGAAGACCAACCCGCGCCTGGCCCCCGCCAAGGCGCAATGGCTGGCGCAGCATTGGGCCCGTGCAGGGGACGACGGCCGCTGGCGCATCCTGGGCGACCCGGCACACAAGATCACCAGCGCCACGCTGTGGCGGGTCGAGGAGGCCCTGGAGATCTACCGTCGCATCACCGCCCCCGTGCTCTGGGTGGAGGCCAGCGATGACAGCCTGGCCCTGTGGTGGAAGGACCAGTACACGCTGACCCAATTCCATGAGCGGCTGGCACAAGTGCCCCAGGTCCGCAAGGCCCGCATCGAGGACGCGGGCCACATGCTGCATCACGACCAGCCCGAGGCCGTCGCCCGGCAAATCGCGAATTTCTTGGCAGATTCCCGCGAAGGTTGACGTGGGAGCCCCGGCCCCGCGGCTGTAGGCGACCTCCTACCCCTAAGCTGTGCCTCCGAGTGTGCTGAGGTACAGGCTTTGCGGAACCACCGACGACTTCTTTGCGGGCTGCTGCTGGCGGCGGCCTTCGCCCCGGGCCTGGCCCGGGCCGATACCCCGACGGACGAAGGACTGGACACCCTGTGGGAATCCCTGTGGCACCAGAGCGGCGTGCCGACCCGGGTGGTGCGCTGGGAGGGCGAGGTCCGCATGCGCCTGACCGGCGTGGGTGCAGCGGCGCACCGGGAGACTGTGTGGCGGGCGCTGCGCGCGGTGACCCAGGAGGCGGGCGTGCGCCTGGTGGACGTGAGCGGGCAGCCGGGGCAGGCGGCCAACCTGAGCGTGGAGATCACGCCGGACACGGCGATGGAGGACAGCCAGCCCTGCGCCACGACCCTGGAGTTCCGCCAGGAGGCGCGCATCGACTCGGCGGTGGTGCGCATGCGCGGGCGGGACGTCTGGCGCTGCGCCCACCATGAGGCCATGCACGTGATGGGGGTGCGGGGCCACCCGGGGGGCAGGACGGTCCTGAGTTACTTCCCGGTCCAGGTGGACGCCTTGCTGCCCCTGGACCGGGTGCTGCTGCGGGGGTGGTATTCCCAGCGGATGCGGGGTGGCATGAGCCCCTTCGAGGCGCTGCAGGTGCTGGCCGACGAATGGGTGGCCACGCAGGCGGACCGCGCGGCCGCCATCCAGGCCCGGGACCGCTTCTTCGCGGCCACCATCGAGCAGATGCACGCCTACGCCCGTGGCCAGGGGGATGTCCCGGCCATCGTCAAGCGCTCGGGGAAGGCGACGCCAGAGGGGGTGCGGGAAGGCCGGGGGGAAATGAGCTATTTCCTGGGCCTGGCCTACCTGGAAGGGGCCGCCGTTCCGGCCAGCGACCGCAGCCAGGCCCGGCACTGGCTGGAGCAGGCGGCCGGCGCGGGCAACCGGCGCGCGCAGGCGCAGTTGGGAAGCTTCCGCTAGCGCCGCTCGGGCGGGGCCCGCCCCCATGCGAAAATCGCCGTTTTGACGAAGACGACGAGACCCCCACCCCATGGACGCAGAACGCATCAACCTGATCGGCACCACGCTGGCAGACCTCCAGGCCCGCACCGCGGACCTTCGGGGGTATCTTTGACTACGATGCCAAGGCCGAACGACTGAGAACCGTCAACGCATCGCTGGAAGACCCGGCGGTGTGGAACGACCCCAAGAAGGCCCAGGAACTGGGCAAGGAAAAGAAGCAGCTCGATGGCATCGTCCTGACGCTGCAATCCCTGGACCGGGAACTGGCCGACAACCTCGAGCTGTACGAGATGTCCAAGGAGGAAGGCGACGAAGCCGGCCTCATGACCCTCGAGGACGACACGGCCCGCCTCACCGCCACCGTCGAGGAGCTCGAGTTCCGGCGCATGTTCAACCGCCCGGCCGACCCCATGAACGCCTTCCTGGACATCCAGGCGGGCGCCGGTGGCACCGAGGCCTGCGACTGGGCGGGCATGCTGCTGCGGCAGTACCTGAAGTACGCCGAGCGCAAGGGCTTCAAGTCACACGTCGAGGACGAATCCGCGGGCGACATCGCCGGCATCAAGAGCGCCACCATCAAGATCGAGGGCGAGTACGCCTACGGCCTGCTGCGCACCGAGACCGGGGTGCACCGCCTGGTGCGCAAGTCGCCCTTCGACTCGGCGGGCGGGCGCCACACGAGCTTTGCCAGTGTCTTCGTCTACCCCGAGATCGACGACTCGGTCGAGATCAACATCAACCCCGCCGATGTGCGCGTGGACACCTTCCGGGCCTCGGGCGCCGGCGGACAGCACATCAACAAGACCGATTCGGCCGTCCGTCTGACCCACGTACCCACCGGCATCGTGGTGCAATGCCAGGACAGCCGCAGCCAGCACTCCAACCGGGACGTCGCCTGGCAGCGCCTGCGCTCCCGCCTGTACGACCACGAGATGCGCAAGCGGATGGAAGAACAGCAAAAACTCGAGGACACCAAGACCGATGTGGGCTGGGGCCACCAGATCCGCAGCTACGTCCTGGACCAGAGCCGCATCAAGGACTTGCGCACCAATCTGGAGATTTCCAACACCCAGAAGGTGCTGGACGGCGACCTCGACCCCTTCATTCAAGCGTCCCTCAAGCAGGGCGTCTAGGAGACCACGATGCGTGAAGGCCAAAGCCAGGTGATCCACCGCGCCGACTACCAGGCGCCGGCGTTCTGGATCGATACCGTCGAACTGAGCTTCGACCTGGACCCTGCCAAGACCCGCGTGCTCAATCGCATGCGCGTGCGCCGCAACCCGGATCTGCCCGCGCAGCCCCTGCGCCTGGACGGCGAGGAGCTCAATCTGGCCCGCGTGATGGTCAACGGCCAGGGCACCTCCTTCAAGCTGGAGGACAACCAGCTGGTGCTGGAAAACCTGCCGGAGGGCCCCGAGCCCTTCGAGCTGGAGATCTTCACCACCTGCGCGCCCGCCAAGAACACCAAGCTCATGGGCCTGTACGTGAGCAACGACTCGTTCTTCACGCAGTGCGAGGCCGAGGGCTTCCGGCGCATCACCTACTTCCTGGATCGTCCCGACGTGATGGCCAGCTACACCGTGACGCTGCGCGCCGACAAGGCCCGCTACCCGGTGCTGCTGTCCAACGGCAACCGGGTCGAACAGGGCGACCTGGACGACGGCCGCCACTATGCCAAGTGGGTCGACCCGCACCGCAAGCCCTCCTACCTCTTCGCCCTGGTGGCGGGACGCCTGGTGGCGCGCGAGCAGCGCATCACCTCGCGCAGTGGCAAGGAGCACCTGCTGCAGGTCTATGTGCGCCCCGGCGACCTGGACAAGACCGAGCATGCGATGAACTCCCTCATCGCCTCGGTGCTGTGGGACGAGGCGCGCTTTGGCCTGCCCCTGGACCTGGAGCGCTTCATGATCGTCGCCACCAGCGACTTCAACATGGGCGCGATGGAGAACAAGGGCCTGAACATCTTCAACACGAAGTACGTGCTGGCCAGCCAGGCCACCGCCACCGACGTGGACTACGCCAACATCGAGAGCGTGGTGGGCCACGAGTACTTCCACAACTGGACGGGTAACCGCGTCACCTGCCGCGACTGGTTCCAGCTCTCGCTCAAGGAAGGCCTCACGGTCTTTCGCGACCAGGAGTTCTCGCAGGACCTGGCCGGTGAGGCCTCGGCCCGCGCCGTCAAGCGCATCGAGGACGTGCGCGTGCTGCGCAGCGCGCAGTTCCCCGAGGACGCCGGCCCGATGGCGCACCCGGTGCGACCCGACCAGTACCTGGAGATCAACAACTTCTACACGGTCACCATCTACGAGAAGGGGGCCGAGGTCGTGCGCATGATGCAGACCCTGGTCGCCACCCCGGAGGATCCGATGGGCCGCGCCGGCTTTGCGCGCGGCATGACGCTGTACTTCGAGCGGCATGACGGACAGGCCGTGACCTGCGACGACTTCGCCCAGGCCATCGCCGATGCCAACTCCGGCTCCGAGCTGGCGCGGTGCCTCGATCAGTTCAAGCGCTGGTACAGCCAGGCAGGCACCCCGCGCGTGCGCGCCACCGGCGAATGGGACGCGTCCGCCGGGCGCTACACGCTCACGCTCACGCAGGCCTGCCCGCCCACGCCGGGCCAGAGCGAGAAGGACAAGTTCGTCATCCCGGTACGCTGGGGCCTGCTGGACGCCGAGGGTCGCGAGGTCGCCTCCGACCTGCACGTGCTCTCCAAATCCACGGCCACGCTGACCTGCGAGGGCTTGCGCGGTGAGCCGGTGCCCTCGCTGATGCGCGGCTTCAGCGCCCCGGTGATCCTGGAATTCGACTACACCGACGCGCAGCTCCTGATCCTGCTGGCACACGACACCGATCCCTTCAACCGCTGGGAGGCGGGTCAGCGCCTGGCCTTGCGCCGTGCGCTGCGCTTTGTGCGCGAGGGCGGTCCTGTCGAACTCGACGCCCCCTTCCTGGAGGCCATGCGCGGGGTGCTGCGCCACCCGGCGCTGGATGCTGCCTTCAAGGACCTGGTCCTGACCCTTCCCTCCGAGACCTACATCGCCGAGCAACTGGAAACGGTCGATCCCCAGCGTATCCATGCCGTGCGCGAAGCGATGCGCCAGCAGCTGGCCACCGCCCTGCGCCACGACTGGGAATGGGCCTACGAACACCACAAGGACAACGGCGCCTACCGTCCCGACCCGGTTTCCAGCGGCCGGCGCGCGCTGGCCGGCCTGGCGCTCACGCACCTGTGCCTGGCCGCCCGCCCGAGCGGCGACCCGGTGTGGCCTGGCAAGGCGCTGCAGCGGTTCAAGGAGGCGGGCAACATGACGGACCGCTTCAACGCGCTGTCGGCCCTGGTGATCAGCGGCCACCCGCTGGCGGCACAGGCCCTGGATCGCTTCCACAGCCTGTTCAAGGACGAGGCCCTGGTCCTGGACAAGTGGTTCGCCCTGCAAGCCGGCGCACCCGACCACGGCGGGGACCGCCTGCCGGTGGTGCGCCAGTTGATGAACCACCCGGACTTCAACATCCGCAACCCGAACCGCGCCCGCAGCCTCATCTTCAGCTATTGCAGCGCCAACCCGGGCGCCTTCCACCGCACGGACGCCGCCGGCTACGTGTTCTGGAGCGAGCGCGTGATGGAGCTTGACGCCATCAACCCGCAGGTGGCCGCCCGCCTGGCGCGCGCGCTCGATCGCTGGAAGCGGCTGGTCGAGCCGTGCCGCAGCGCGGCGCGCGAAGCGATTGCGCGCGTGGCCGCAAAACCCGATCTTTCGAACGACGTTCGCGAAGTGGTCACACGCGCGCTTGAGGAATAAACCCCCATGTCCACCAAGATCTCCCTCTCCCGCTACCTCGTCGAGCAGCAACGCGTCGACGGACTCATTCCCGCGCAACTTCGCCTGCTGCTGGAAGTGGTGGCGCGCGCCTGCAAGAGCATCAGCCATGCGGTGAACAAGGGCGCGCTGGGCGGGGTGCTGGGCTCCGC
>JACCDK010996486.1_pt1 | contig 10989 bp, 9 predicted proteins | sample 7445871 | NCBI WGS metagenome assembly JACCDK01 (sample SAMN15323436, study PRJNA562643) | freshwater metagenome | isolation source: river surface water | place: USA:Blue River Watershed | collected 2017-08-15
ATCATCATCATAAAGTTGCCACTGAATTTACGGTAATTATTTCAGGTAAGGTATTGATGGATAATCAGGAGTTTGAGGCTGGGGATATAATAAAAATTAAACCGAATGTTTCAACCAACTTTAAGGCCTTAACTGATGTTGTTACGGTAGTGGTGAAATTACCGGGGGCGAATAATGATAAATACTTAGATTAATTTGGATGAATAAAATAAATGTCATAATTCCAATGGCCGGTCTAGGTTCTCGATTTGCATCAGAGGGCTATGCTAAACCAAAGCCATTTATAGATGTCATGGGAGAGCCCATGATAATGAGGGTTTTGAATAACTTGGCTATTCCCAATGCATTTTATTATTTGATTGCGCGAGAGGAACATTTAATACAGGAAGCCGATTTAGTTAAAAAAATAGAAGCACAATATCCCGTGAAGTTTATTGGTATAGACCAATTGACAGAGGGTACTGTTTGTACCGTTTTATTCGCTCACCAGTATATCAATAACGATATTCCATTATTAATTGCAAATTCCGATCAAATTATCGATGCAGATATTAACGAATTTATTAATGATTCGATAAAACGAGGTTTAGACGGTTCGATTCTAACCTTTATTGATGAAGAGCAAAATCCCAAATGGTCATTTGCAGAGGTTGATTCTAATGGCTTTGTCGTTCGAGTGAAGGAAAAGGAAGCAATTTCCAATATCGCGACGGTGGGCATTTATTTATTTACTCGAGGGAAAGATTTTGTCGACGGCTCAATTGATATGATTATTAATAATGACCGTGTAAATAATGAATTTTATACTTGTCCGGTATATAATTATTTAGTCAAAAAAAATAAAATAATTGGCTATTACAATATAGCAATTGACCAAATGTTCGGTTTAGGAACTCCCAAAGACTTAAATAAATATCTAGGAATAAATAATGAATAAAATTCAAGGATATTTTTATCATTACAGAATTTTCGAAACTAAAGAAAAATTACAAATTCTTTTTTCTGCACTAATTAGTGCTCTTGTTTCTCTCTGTGAAGTATTTACTGTTTATATAATTTTCATTGTCTTTGGGCAAAAAGGGAACAGTGCCCAATCAATACTAATTAACTTTTTCGATATTAAAACTATCTTAATATCGATTGTGTCTTTTAGGATTATTTTTGGTTTTATATTTATAAAGCTTCAATCAATAATTGCCTTCAAACCTGCAAATAGAATTTCAAAAAAACTTTTTCAAAAAATTCAAAAATATGATTTTGATTACTTTAGTAAAAAGGAATCTGCGAATCATATAACTATGGTGATTAATAATACTGGATTACTACCACATTATTTAATTATACCCACCATTAATTTGATATCAGAATTTATCCTGGTTGTGATTGTGTTATTTTACATCATAATATTTTCTTCGAAATATGTTATTTTATCTTTATTCATAATTTCTCTTGTTTCATTTTTGATTCAAATAATTACTAAATACCAAATTAAGAATGTAGCTGACTTGAGGGAAAAAAGTGATAATTCGAGGACAAATATCTTAATAGATTTTGTTGGAAATTGGGAATTATTCAGGACATTTGTTTCCCCAAACTCATTTCAAAACAAGTTTAATTTATTTTCAAATAATTATATTGCTGCTTGGAGAAAATCTTATTTTTTCTCGTCATTTCCTAAATATTTATTGGAGACTTTAGTATCGGTATCTCTGACAGTTCTATACTTTTTTCAAGAAAGTCTGTCTCCAACAATGACTTTGAATATCTTTTCAAGTTTGATTTTAATAGTTAGATTGGTTCCCTCATTTAGTAGAATTATTTCTTCAATTCAATATTTAGATCACGGGATAGCAATATCAAATTCAGTTCAGTCGGAATTAGACATTGATGAGTTTAACTTACCTGTAAATGATTTGGAGAAATCACGAAATGAAGTTTTGGAAATTGTACTTGAGGATAAAAATGTTACTATTGGAGGTAAACATATTTTGAAAGATTTAAACTTTAAAATTTCAAAAGGATTTACCACTATAGTTGGTATCAGTGGGTCAGGTAAATCCACATTTTTAAAAGCTCTCTGTAATATAATTAAATTTGATGAAGGAGGTAGAATCTTGCTAGATCAAAAAGAGGTTCAAAATTTTGAAAATTTAGTTGCTTTTGTTCCTCAAAGTGTTAGAGTGATCAAGGGGTCAATATTAGAAAATATTGTTATGGGTTTTGAAAATTCCTATGACTTAGACCGTGTTTATAAAGCCATAAATTTAAGTAAATTTAGTTACCAAGGAAATAGAGATTTAGACTTGGAAGTTTTATGCCATACTGAATTGAATGATAACTCCTTGAGCGGAGGAGAGAGGCAAAGGTTGGGAATTGCCCGTGCTATATATTCTGATAGGCCGATTATTTGTTTAGATGAGATAAGTAGTGCTTTAGATTCAGCAACAGAAAAAGAGTTATTTGATTCATTGCGTGAATTAAGTTTAAACAAATTTGTTTTATCAATAGCTCATAGGTATTCGATTTTAAATGAAAACGATTATTTGATTTTATTTGAGAATGGTTCTGTAAATGATTGTGGTACAATGGGTGGTTTGATGGTAAAATCGACTGCATTTAAAAATTTATACGACAAATACTTTAATCTTAATTAAAAATATTGATGAATTCTAACCGGGCAATATGCTTATTTGGACACTTAAGAACTTTTAGAATTACTGCAAGTAAGTTGAATGATTATGCAGAAAAAATAGGGGCAGACATATTTATATACACTTGGGATACCACTGATAACAATGATTCATACCATGGATTAAATATGAAAAGTATACCTACTAAATCAATTAAGGAGGAGGTTTATTCTTTGTATCCTAGATTGAAACATATGGAGTTGGGTGTTCAAAATGATGAAATCAATTCAATGAAATTTATTGCTGAAAATGGGAATGTTGGAATTGTTGGTCATCAATATCATATGTGGGCTTCCGTAATGAAAGCTCTTGAGATTTGTCAACATTATGGATTTGTAAATAATAAAACCTATGATTACCTAATTTGCACTCGTCCCGATATTCTGATCAATAATTATTTTGAAAGATTTTCAGTTTTGGGTTCAGGGTTTAATTTCAGTTGTATAAAAAAAAGTGACAAATCTCTTAAAATATCAGATGTTGATTTGTACGATTTGTTTTTTATTGTTCGTCCTAATTTCAATTTAACAATTTCAAGATTGTTGGAACAAATTGTTGAGACAAATGGAAAAATTTTAGCTAATCATAATTATTTTCTCAATTTTCTGAAAACTGAAAATATTAAGTTGCATCCTTTGGCGTATTCATTAGGGGAAGATTTTGAATTAATTAGGGACTTTAATTTCATAAAAAAGCTCAAGAATTTATTTTTTAATTATATTCTGAATTCGCAAAAGGGGAGTCGTTTTAATTTGCTAGTTTCTAACTTAAGAATTCGAATTTATTATTTTCTGAAAAAAGTAGGGTTATTGAAAAACTTAAAATACTCTTTATTTGGGAATGATTTTAATCTTTCAATTGATAGTCTATATTCGTTTGAATATTTTAAATTTTATGATAAAACTATTAAAAAAGAGCTTGATACCTTCAAAAGAATCAGTTCTAATTACCACAATTTTTTAGATGTAGGTGCATTACATGGTATATTTTCATTTGTATTTACAAATGGTAACACTAAAAAAGCCATAGCTGTTGATCCATCCCCAATTGCTTTCCCGATATTGGAACGTAATTTAAAATTTAATCCAAATGATATTGAATGTTTTCAGATAGCGTTATCTAATTCGAAATCTAAAATTAGAATGAAATATAATTGGCAGCACTTGGAAGCCACGTTGAATGAAAGTGAAGATGATTTATTGATTGATTCAAATACAATGGATGATTTTCTGATTCAAAAAAGGTTTGTACCAGATTTAATTAAAATTGATGTTGAAGGTTATGAATATTTTGTATTAAAAGGGGGTATTAATTATCTATCAAAGTATAAGCCAACAATATTCTTGGAGCTACACCATGAAATGTTAATGAATTTGGACCTTTCAACCGCGGATGTAATTAGTTTTCTTACTGATTTGAATTATATTATTTATGATTTAGATATGAATAAATTTAATATGGAATACGACTATCATGATGGAGTTGATAGGGTTGTTTGTGTTCCCGAAAATTTGGTTATGGAGAATTTATAAATGAAGGGAAAAATAATTCTATCAATTGTTTCATCTCTAGATAAAGGTGGAGTAGAAAGAGTAGCAGCTTTGTATGCAAAAGAATTTGCTAATTTGGGGTATCGGTCTATTGTTTATTTGTTTAATAATGAAACTGTCAGTCAAAGAAATATAAAATACCTGCCCAATATTGAATTGATTTCAAGTGAGGATGAATTAGATGTGGTATTGAATAATGAAATAGAGTTCATTTATATACATAATAATCTTGTTCCTGATAAATTAATTAAACTACTCGTCTCTTCTGGCCACGTATTAGTTGAACACTGTGTTTGGTCCACTCCTGATATAAGATTTGAACCAAGTTTTTCTTTTCAATTAAGTGAATTTGCTTTAAACAAGTATGTTACCTCAACTAAATATAATGAATTTAGCTCAACCAAATCGGTAATCCTTCCCAATTGTTTTGAGTTACAAGAGTTTAATAATTATTCAAATTGTGAGATTTCAGATAAGGTGATTTTTGGCAGAATTGGTCAAAAATCTATGGCTAAATGGTCATTCAAATATATTGAAGTAATTAGGGAAACTTTAAAATCGAATAAATCTTGTCAATGGCTGCTAATTGGTTGTCCCGATACTTTAACGAATAAAATAAAACACGAACTCAAGTTAGAGCTAGAAAGGATAGAATTTATTGAAGAAATAAATGATGATGACGTATTGGCAAATTACTATGGTAAAATTGATTATTTCGTCGCAATAAGTGATATTGGCGAGTCATTTGGTTTAGTTTTGTTTGAGGCGATCTCAAAAGGATGCTATGTTTTGACTTTATCTACTCCATGGTTAGATAATTCTCAATCTGAATATATTTTCGAATCTCAACATGGAAAGGTGTTTAGTTCTGTCAATCAGTTGAAATACTTCTGTATAAATAATGCTTCAAATAAAGTAAATAAAAAACTATCAGATGAAACAAGTGCATTTTTGGAAAAATTTAAACCAAGTCGCTTAACTCAAAATTTACTATTAATTGTAAATTCCAGTGACATTAATTTTACACTTAATAAATTCAAACGCAATAGCAAATGGCTACATATTGTTAATCAGTTAAAATATGTAGAAAACTTGTCCTTCTTTTTTTTTGATATACTGGTTGCTTTATTTTGTTATTGGTAATTCATCGTTATTAAACAAGATATACATTAAAATTTGGAATAGAATATGATATTTTCAATCTTAAAGAGAGTTGTTTCATACTTACTAAAAAATAATAATTATGCTTTTGCTAGAAAGTATAATTTAATTTCAGTCAATTCAGGATTATATTATTTAAAGTCAATTGGTTATGAGCCCCATACTATTATTGATGTAGGAGCTTTTGAGGGATATTGGTCTAAGTCTGCTAGTAAAATATTTAAGGATACGGTTTTTTATTTGGTTGAACCACAAAATGATAAAAAAGATATAATTGACTTAAACATGTCTAATGTTAATTACCATTTTTCAAATCAATTGTTGGGGGCTTTAGATGACCAAGATGTTTCATTTTACAAAATGGGAACAGGCTCTTCATATTATCCCGAAAATACAGATGCTGCAAGAATCGAAGTGAAATTAAAAACCTTAACATTGGATACTTTTTTCAAATCGAATAATATACAGTTAAAAAAATCGCTATTAAAATTAGATACACAGGGAAGCGAATTAGATATTTTGAAAGGAGCGAAACTCTCTTTGAAAGAGATTGACTTTATATTAATAGAGTTAAGTCTAGTAAATTATAATCTAAATGCTCCAACATATTTAGAGATATTAAGCTATTTAAATTCAGAAGGGTTTGTCCTTTTTGATATTTTAGAAATTCATAGATCAAATAAGAATTCACTTCCTTTACAATTTGATGGAATCTTTGTAAACGTTGGCTCCACTTTTTACGATAAAAATGTAAAGCCAGCAAACTTTATCTAAAGATTTTAATTTCTGTATGAAAGTTTTTGTAATTAACTTAAAACAAGATGATTTTAAAAGGGATAGAGCTATTAAAATTCTAAACAAATTAAATGTAGATTTTACAATTATTGAAGCAATTGATGGTTCATTACTTGAATTAGATTATCTAAATTCACTTAATGCTACTTTTATCGAAAAATACCGCGGGTTTAAATTAAAAAATGCTGAAGTAGGAGTTTATTTAAGTCATCTTGAGATATATAAACAGATTTGCTCTAATAACATTGAATATGCATGTATTCTAGAAGATGACTTTTATATAAAAGATAGTTTCAAAGAAATTGTTTCAGCAGAATTTATAAGTAAACTTAAACCAAGTTTCGATATAATCATGTTAGGCCATTTCCTTGCTGCTAAATCTGAAGGCATAATTACAAAATACTTTCCTCTACAGAGATTTGGTAGTTTTTCACTTAAAGAACCATTAGAGTTTAATTATGGTGCACATGGGTATATAATTAGTAATAGAGCAGCTGAATATTTTCTTATTAACTTCCATGTACCTAAATGCCCAATAGATAATTTACTGGGTCTATCTGAAATTTTTGGTTTAAAGAGATTGGTGATATCTCCCCCTGTTGTTTATCAGAGTGTAGATTTTGATTCGACAATTCAAAATAATAAATATCGAGAGGTGCTAAGTTTAAGGGGTAAAATAAATAAAATTTTAAAAACTATAATTTTAAATATTTCAGGGAAATACAAAAAATATAACTTGGAAAAATATAAGGTTATATAATTAACGTTTTTAAATTATAATAATGTGATTACTGTTGTAATTCCCTTGTACAATAAAATTGATAGTGTCTTATGTGCCGTTAATTCAGTTCTTGGTCAGTCTTTTGGAAATTTTGAACTAATTATAGTAAACGATGGATCATCAGATGGCAGTTTAGCCACTCTCTCCTCAATCAAAGATCCCCGAATTCGTATTTTCAGCAAAGTAAATGGAGGTGTTTCGTCCGCGAGAAATTTTGGAATTAGAAATGCGAAATATGATTTGATAGCATTTTTAGATGCAGATGATATTTGGGATAAAGATTTTTTAGAACAAATGTTGATCTTCAGAGGCTCCCATTCCAAAGCCTCTATATTTGCTAGTAACATCCTACTTAAGTCTAATAATTTCAAGAAAAATGCCATAAATTTTATTCAAAGTGGTTATGTGATTGATTATTTTAAAGTTGCTCTAGACCATGCAATTGTTACATCATCATCAGTGATCATTGAAAAGAAAGTTTTTGATGAGGTTGGGTTCTTTAATGAGGATTTAAGAAGCGGTGAGGATTTAGATATGTGGTATAGGATTATTAATAAATATCAATTAGCCTTTCTTAATGTCCCCTTAGCTGTGTATCATTTAAGCGAATTTAATTATGACTTCTCTAGAATAGATTTTTCAAAAGATTTCATTTCAAAAATCAATGATTTGCAGATAAATGATATTTATTGGGAGCAATTCAAGACATTTCAAATCGCTAAATCACTAAAACCTTATTATATATTTCGATATGCTAACGAGATTCAAGATTTAGTAGATAAAATAGAATTTAAATATTTGCCATTTAAATTTCATCTATTTTATCATTTGCCGCGTCCTATTGTGGGTATATTTTATTCAGCTTATTTAAAGTATGTGCTGAAAATTAAAGTTGAGAAAGCTTGATTTTACGTTTAAAACATAAAAGTGTATTTATACAGGCCTTGTTAATATTTTTTGGGGCTGCGATGTATTTACTTCAATTAAATAGTGTCATCCTTTTAATGATGTTATTGTTGGAGTTATTTTTTCTTTTTAGGTTTCGTAATGACAGTCCTACATTTATTTTCCTTTTATATACGCTCATTCACTTGTTCGTATTTATCGATTATTTTTGGCTATCCAGGCAAATTTCTTTTTGGTCTGATTTTCAAAATAGTAAGACACTGAGTAGAGTGTTATTCATTTATTATTTGTTTTTTGTTTCATTCTCTTTCCATTTAAATAGGTTCGTAAAGGTAGATTTCAATTTATTTCAGATACAATTCAAGAAAAATGCGGTTTACTTTTATTCATTTATTTTATTGGCAATCGCATTTATGGTTTTCGGATTAAGTGGAGAAAATTTAGTTCAGTCTAAAGGTTACGCTCAGTCATTGGATACCAATAAATCTACATTGTTTGAGTATAGTATATTATTGTATCTCTTAGGTTTGTTTTTTGTAGACAGAAAAAGTACAATTCAATTTATAGCTTCAATGTTATTTACTTTAACTTTTATAGCTAGGTCTTTACTTTATGGTGGGCGAATCGAGGTTTTAGAGATAGCATTATTAAATATTTTATTCTGGCTAATAATGTCCAATCTCTTGAAATGGAGGCATATTTTGTTTTTTTCAATCTTGGGTCTTGTATTTTTTCAAGTTTTTGGGGTTTTGAGAGAAAACCCATCCTTATTGACTGGAGATGACATAGTTAATAAAGATTTGTTTGTTGATTTATATTCCAGTTTCTTTTCAAAAGGGGGATTAAAAATGAGTACAGAGGGTGATGTCATTCAAAGTAGTGCTCGCTTGGTTGGTATGGTAGATGAAGGTTATATAAGTTTCGACAAGCGAATTATTAGTTTATTTAGCTTTATTTTTTCTCCAATTTCTTATTTTTTGAATTTAGGAGAATTAAGTAATTTATCCACATATAATCAATCCAGGTTTTATTCCGGTGGAGGAGGTGGTATTTTTGCTTATTTATACGTTTGGCTTGGATTTATTGGGCCAATTATTGGTGGATTTTTGCTTGCCAAACTTTTCAATATAACAAAATCAAAAGTTTCAATTTATTGGTTTATCTATTTTGTAGCGGTATTTACTACTTTCCCACGCTGGTTTTCATATAATCCAATCTTTTTTTTAAAATTTTGTCTCTTACCTGTATTTTTATATTGGGTAATTTCAGTCTTTAGGAGACTTATCAATGGAGTTGAGTCGTAAAAGGCGAATAATATTTTTAGGTGTTTTACCCCCGACCGTTCATGGTCAAGCAATAGTTACTGCCCAGATTTTAGAAATATTAAAGGAGAATAAGTTTGATATTAAGGTTGTTAGAATACACGATCTTGGAAGAAATACTTCTTTACTAATCAAGGTAATTTACTTGATTAAGACCATCATTTTGTTTGTTTCCTATCTTAGACCTTCGAAGCAAATTGTTTATTTACCTGCGGCGAATTCCTTATTTGGTAATTTCAGAAACATCCCATTTGTCTTATTTTCAAGGTTGTTAGGTCATGATGTAGTTGTACATTTTCATACGGGAGATTTTAATACCTTTTTCTTAAAACAAAGGGTTTGGATTCGAAAATTATTAAAATGGATATTTTCTTTAGTCAATACGATTATAATTTTGGGGGACTCGATTAAAGACAACTTTTCAACAATTATTCATCCTAAAACCCGCGTTATACCCATTAATAATGGTATTAATTTGTCAGATTTTTCAAAGAAAGAAATCAAAAATATAAATCCTAATAGCGCCATTAGGATTTTATTCATGTCGAACCTGATAAAAACAAAAGGTTATTTTGATGTACTAAAGGCGGTAAAAATTTTGCGGGATTCTCATGAAATTTCTAATATCAAGGCTGAGTTTTGTGGTGAGTTTCTTGACAATGATGGTCACACAGATAAAATTGAGTTTCTTGATTTTGTCAGAGAAAATAAATTGGAAGATATCGTAAGTCTTCATGGGTTGGTTATTGGTGAATCAAAGAAGGCAATGATTAATCAGGCAGATTTTTTTATACTTCCTACTTATTATGAGACGGAGGCTATGCCAATTTCCATTTTGGAGGCGATGAATGCCGGTGTTGTTGTCATATCTACCAATTACAGAGCTATACCTGAAATGATATTAGATAATCAAACAGGTTGTTTTGTTGATAAAAATAGGCCAGACCAAATCGCAGATAAGATTATTGAATTGGTTAATAATAATGAAAGATACAATTCAATCCGATTTAGAGGTTTTGAACATCTTGAACGATATTTTTCTGAAGAACTTTTCTCAAAAAGAATTATTAGCCTTTTTAATTCCATAAAGTGAAAATTTCAATTATTACGGCAACATTTAATTCTGAAAAAACAGTTTTGGAGTCTATTCAATCTGTTTTAATTCAAAAGAATGTCGAAGTAGAGCATGTTTTTATTGATGGCAAATCTTCAGATCTAACCTTCAAAATAATTAGTTCGAATTTGAAGTCTAGCGATATAAAAATTTCTGAAGAGGATCGAGGCATCTACGATGCGATGAATAAAGGGATATGTTTAGCTAGCGGAGACATTATCGGTATACTAAATTCTGATGATGTATATGCGAATGAATCTGTTTTAGAAAAGGTGGCTGGCATATTTCAGTTAAATTCAGACATCGATATTGTTTTTGGAGATTTGGTCTATGTCGACCAGCATGATTTGAATAAAATTGTCAGAAAATGGAATTCAAAAGCCTATTATGATCGATTTTTTGAGAATGCCAATGTTCCTCCACATCCGAGCGTGTTCTTGCGACGAGCCGTTTATGATCAAATGGGTTTGTTTGATTTGAATTTCAAACTGGCCGCGGATTATGAATTTCTGTTGAGAATCTTCAAGAGTAATTTGTTTAAAAGTCATTATGTTCCTGAAGTATTTGTCAAAATGCGCCTGGGAGGTGCAACAAATAAAAGTTATGAAAACATTATTCAGGGAAACAAAGAAATAGTTCGTGCATGGACAAAAAATGGCATTAAAATGCC
>JACCDK011771282.1_pt1 | contig 10982 bp, 7 predicted proteins | sample 7445871 | NCBI WGS metagenome assembly JACCDK01 (sample SAMN15323436, study PRJNA562643) | freshwater metagenome | isolation source: river surface water | place: USA:Blue River Watershed | collected 2017-08-15
AGGCCGGCGCCGCCGTGTAATCCTTGATTTCAGCGTCAGTTGCCCGGCAAGCCTTGGCAATCGCCTGCTCGGCATTTTCGATAATCAATTCCTCACCAAATGCATTAATAAAATGCTTGGTCCGACCCGATATCTTCACACGATAGGGACTCAATGAAGTAAATCGAACCGTATCCCCAATCTTATACCGCCACAACCCTGAATTCGTTGTGATGACCACGGCATAATTCACGCCTAATTCTACTTGCTCCAAAGACACAATTGAATCATACTCCTCCCCACTCTCGTGCATCGGAATAAATTCATAAAAAATGCCATAATCCAACATCAAGAGCATCTCATCCGGTCGGTTCAAATCATCCTGTATCCCAAAAAATCCTTCCGAGGCATTGTAGATCTCCAGGAATCGAACCTCCGAAGATGGGAAAATATGGGTTTGAAATAAATCGCGGTAAGGGCCAAAGGCCACCGCACCATGTACCAAAAACTCAAAATTCGGCCATACGTCTAAAATGCTCTGCTTGCCGGTCATTTCGAGAATCTTTTCAATTAACACCAAGGTCCAAGTAGGAACCCCTAAAATACTCGTTACGTTCTCCTGGGACGTCTCCAAGGCCATCTTTTCAATCTTCTGATCCCAATCCCCCATCAAGGCTACATCCAACGAAGGCGTCCGTATCATCTGTGCCCAAATTGGTAAGTTCTTCATCACCACCGCCGAAACGTCCCCCATTAACATCCGCGAATTCATTGAATCCGATGTCAAACTACCTCCAATCGACAAACCCTTCCCTTCAAAAATTTTAGTCTCCGGCTTATTTTGAATCAACAAGGTAATCATGTCCTTACCTCCCATCATGTGACATTCTTCCAAAGACTCCTTCGAGACCGGGATAAATTTACTCCGCGCATTCGTAGTTCCAGAAGATTTGGAAAACCACTGTATCGGCGTCGACCACAGGACCTGTTGTTCGCCCTGCATCATTCGCTCGATGTAAGGAAACATCTCCTCGTAGGTCGAAATAGGTACCCGCTGACGAAAAATCTCATATGACGTAAAATCCTCATAACCATATTTTCGGCCCCATTCCGTCGTGCGCCCTTCCAAGATCAATCGACTCAAACCCTCATATTGCAAATCCAGAGGTCGATCGTAAATCGCCTCAATCCGCGGCATACGCCGCTTCATAAACCACAATAAAGTCTCGTTGAACAAGGACATATTAACGAATCTTAGGCGCTCGGTTAGGGTAATCTGTAATTATTCCATCCACGCCCCAAGCCTCAAATTGTTGCATCTTTTCCGTTGAATTAATGGTCCAAGGAACGACCTGCATCCCTTTGGAATGACAAAACTGAATGATTTCTGGAGTTAAATATTGATAACTCGAACTAAATATAGCCGGTGTGAAACCCAAAACATCCAATGTATACTGAGGTGATTCGGATTCAACCAAGGCAGACAGACGAACCTCCGGATAAACTTGGTGATAATACGATAAGACGGCAAAATCAAAACTTTGCAAAATAATAAAGGGATTCGCCACTTGTGCACGTATAACGCTCTGTACTCGATCCGAAAAATCTTTTACATTCGCAGGCTGCGATAGGCCGTATTCACTTGGTTCCGACTTGATTTCAATGTTGTAATAAACAGCTTCCCCTGTCTTTTTTCGATGGGCCTCGCCTAAAGCGAAAACCTCTGATAGCAAAGGTTTATAGGTCGAGAGTTTCTTTTGGTCAGGAAAGGATGCATTTCCCCGACTACCCACATCAAAGCGCTTGATATCCGAATACGACATTTTATATAAATTCAAGTTGCTTTCCTCCTCTTTCCGAACTGGATTCCCTGTGGGATGAGACGCGAAACGAGCATTCATATAAGGTTCATGGCTGACAACTACTTGGCCATCGGCCGACAAACAAACATCCAACTCTAAGACGCGGACACCTATTTCCAAAGCATGTTGGAAAGCTGGCAATGAATTTTCAGGATATAAACCCCTGCAACCTCGATGTCCTTGAATAAATGGAATTTGTGCCATGGTGGAAAAACTAATGAAAAAAAAGCCTAATAGGAATCTCATCTATTTACGCTGTTGTTGTTTTTTGGCTAAAATCGCATTGACTTTTTGATATAACTGAACAAAATCTTCCGGCTCCTGAACATATAGTGCAAAACTATTGGCAAAAAATGTGGAATCTACACCATGGCGCTTCATGGTGGCACGCTCCAAACGATTATACAAAATGACCGAAGTGTCCGCACTCACGATGTTCATCGAGCTAATTTTTCCCTCATCAAGATGAATATCTGCTAAAATTTCGGCCATTTTATCCTCCGGAAGTCGATTCTTTGAGCTAGAATTCGAGCAACCAAGCATGACCAACATAAGAATAATGAATAAAAATCGCATAATTCAAATTTGATACAAATTAGAAAGCTTTTCTCGCTTTTCATCCAAAATGCTCAAAAAATCGGTAATTTAGCACGATTCTAACGCTAAATTTCAGCAAAAAGAAGTGGATATTCGATCATTCCTTTCACGCATCGTCCAATTGGAAATTCGCATTCGAAAAGCGATAAATACCCAAATGCACGGTAACTTTTCCTCGATCTTCAAGGGATCAGGGTTGGAATTTAGTGACCTTCGACAATATCATTATGGCGATGATGTTCGGCATATCGATTGGAATACAACCGCAAAAGGCCACGGGACCTTTGTCAAACTTTACAAAGAAGAAAAAGAGCAAACGGTATTCTTCCTGTTGGACGTCAGTGCCTCACAACTCGTAGGAAAACGCCAAGATAATAAGCTAAATTCGCTCAAAGAAGTCGCTGGAGTACTTGCCTTTTCGGCCATGCAAGAAGCCGGTCACATAGGATTTTGTGCGTATTCTGATCAAATCGAAAAATTCATGGCACCTGGTTCGGGGAAAAAACATGGGTATAAAGCCATTTCTGAGATTTTTAAAATTAATCCCTTGAGTTTAGGGACCGACTTGAAAACAGGCCTTAAATTCACCTTGGAGGCATTAAAACGCAAGAGTCTCGTATTTGTCTTATCGGATTTCATTGATGAAAATTACCAAGACCTACTGCGCGCACTTGCCTTAAAACATGATTTGGTTGTTATTCACTTACAAGACTCGATTGAATCTCAATTACCCAAGATGGGGATTGTCCCCATTTATGATCCTGAAAGACGCCAAACAACTTGGGTGAATACCTCGTCAAATTCATTTCGAGAACAGCTGAAAGAAAATGTTACGGACCTGACGACATTGAAAAACCTTTGTAAACAGTGGCAAGCGGATTATGTGACAATACATTCGGGGGAAGATTTTGTGCCTGCTCTGGTCAAACTATTTAATGTGCGGAAATGATGCAAGAGCAATCCATACAGGTAAATGGCCGGTTTTTAGAGGATTCTGCCAAAATTGGACAGGATATCCACTACTTACTTCGTGTTTCACACAAACCCCAACAAGAAATTTTCTTCCCGGGAGTGCAGCAAAACTTTGGCGTATTCAAACTCATCAGAAAGGAATATTTCCCCACGAAAACAAATGAGCAGGGCGTAAGCGTCGACTCGGCAGTCTACACCTTTCAACAATATTCAATTAGAGACTTTCAAACACTCCGAATTCCCGTCGCTTTACAAACGGAACAGGATTGCACCTTCGTGAACCCTCAGGTGGATACCCTCTTTTTAAAAAGACTTTTGCCCCAAGCAAAATCAATCAAAATCGACTCACTTATCCAAGCAATACCCATAAGCTCTTTAAAGCCTAAGCCTGATTTGAGGAACCTAGCCATCGGGACAGTGAGCATTTTGCTCCTTATCGGATTGGTTTATTGGTTACTCGGAAATCGAATCAGGCAGGGAATTAAGCTATACCTGTTATGGCGAAAAAATTTGGAATTCAGACGCGCCTATCAACGCCTCATGCGGAACATTTCCAATTCATCCAAGGGTCTTGAAAACCTTGAAAATGCCACCGCACTTTGGAAAAATTACCTGGAACGACTGACCCAAATTCCTTTTGCAACATTCACCACAACAGAAATGGTGGATAATCTTCCCGACAAGCGTTTAGAAAAGACCTTGCATGAGGTAGATTCCGCTATTTATGGCGGAAACTTTTCAGCAAATACACTCGAAGCAATCAAGGTGCTACTGGAAATTGCCGAGACCGCCTATAATCAAGAAAGAGCTAAAATCAACAACGAGGTTAAGCGAAAATGAAATTCAATCTCCTCTATTCGTGGCAACAACTTAAATCCATTTTCTCATTTTCATGGGAAAACGAGTTTTACTTGTATCTCATTCCACTGCCTTTATTGGTCATTGGCATTCGTCTTTTGATGAAAAGGAAAAGACAAAATCGAGTGGTGTTATCTTTTAAACAGCCTCTAAAACAAAATAAACTGGTTCGTTTTCTGACCTTCCTACCCGATACGGTTCTCAGCCTTTGCCTAGTATGCATTATCATTGCATTAGCAGATCCCTATAAATCGAAATACCATACTAGGATCCAACAAGAGGGCGTTGACATCGCCATTGGCTTGGACGTTTCCTCCTCCATGTTAAGTAAAGATGTTCTACCGTCCCGACTAGCCATTGCCAAAAAAACAGCGGGGGCGTTCATTTTTGGGCGAAAATATGACCAAATTGCTTTGGTCGCTTTTGCTGGAGCGCCCTACTTGGCAAGTCCTATTACTTCAGATACTAGTTTCTTAGCGCATGCTATTCAAAACTTGTCCAGCCAGCAAATTACAGAAGAGGGAACGGCATTAGGTGATGCCTTGGGTATGTGCATTAATCAAATCCGTGAAGAAGCTAATCCGAAAAAAATCATCATTCTGATTAGCGATGGAAACAATACCGCAGGAAATTTAGACCCAATGACCTCAGCAGAACTGGCTAAAACCTTTAAAATTAAGGTATATACCATTGCTGTGGGTAGCTCAAGCGCTAGCTTGGACCCCGTTGACGAAAGTACCCTCCGTATGATTGCAGCACAATCAAACGGAAAATTTTACCGAGCTACTGACCAACAAACTTTAAGGAAAATCTTTCAAGAGATCGACGTCATGGAAAGATCACGAAAATTATTCATCCGAGAAGTTGAACATGAATCTGCCACACCCGTTTTTTTCCAGTTGGGCTTTGTTCTTTTTTTCATCAACTTACTGCTCAAACTTATCGGCATTAGTAACTCACTCGAAGATTAAAATGATTCTTTTCCCACACGCTAAAATCAATATCGGACTTTATATCACCGAAAAACGTCCGGACGGGTTTCACAATTTGTCATCTTGTTTCTATCCGGTACCTTGGTCGGACATGCTGGAAATATCCCCGAGTGAAACATTTGGATTCAGCACAACTGGCCTCGCTATTTCAGGTGCTTGGGAAGATAATTTATGTTACCGCGCCTTTCAATTACTCCAGAAAGCCTACCATATTGCTCCCGTACACATTCACCTGCACAAAGTAATTCCCATGGGTGCGGGATTGGGGGGAGGATCTGCTGACGCTGCCTTTACCTTAATTGGTTTGCGAGATATGTTCCAGCTACCACTTAGTAATGAAGATTTAATTCCTTTTGCCCAACAGCTAGGAAGCGATTGTGCCTTTTTCTTAACAAATCAGGCACAAATGGGGACTGAAAAGGGAGATGTACTTCATCCGATTGATTTGAATCTTTCTGGGAAATTTCTAGTCATGGTTTATCCAAACTTTGGCATCTCTACCAAGGAGGCTTATGCCGGTGTAAAGCCCAAAAAAGCGAAGAAAAATTGGGAGAAGCAATTGGGAAAACCGCTAGAAACATGGAAAGAGACTATTTCAAATGACTTCGAAAAGAGCCTCTTCCCCTCCTATCCTACCTTAGTTACGATTAAAGACGAACTTTATGCCATGGGGGCTCAGTATGCCGCTATGAGCGGATCTGGTTCCACGCTTTATGGTATATTTGAAAAAGAAACTAAACTACCCGCATCTTGGGAATCCTATACATGCTGGTCCGGTATCATCCCTTAATCTTTCGCAAAAATCGCCTCCAAAGCTGAAGCTCCTCGAATAACAACCTTCCCTTCCGGTATGGCTTTGGTAGGTGAAATTCCTACCATTTCTTGATTTGCACTACGAACCTCCACTGGTATTTGGGCCATGGTACCGTCTGTCTTTTCCACGTAGATAAATCCACCTTTCCCCACGCGTGCCAAACCCGATTGCGGAATAGTTAATACTTTTTGAGCACCTACTTGAATACTTGCATTCACAAATTGGCCTACCGTAAAATTTTGCTCATCGGCTTCGATTGAAAAATGCCCATGAATAGGAGTTAAACGAGTAGTCATGTCCACTTGCTTGCCCACTAAAAATACCTTTCCGGTCGACTTATTTCCATCCCCTTCAAATTCAATTGTTTGGCCAATTTTAATTTTCGATAAGTCGCGTTCGAAAACCTTCAATTCAATGTGCTTGTGTGCCACACCCACCACTTTCACTAACACGTCCGTGGGAGTTATGTATTTGCCTATTGCTAAGCTTTGATCTTCAATAAAGCCATCAATTGGGGATTTTAAGGTCAAATCGGCACTCATTTTTCCCTGTGCCAAGGCCTTCATATCACATCCCAAGATTCCCAGTTTCATCGCCAAAGCGCGCGATAAGGCCTGTAAATTTCCTAACTCCGCTTCTGCCTGTTGGAACTTCTTTTTGGAACCAACCTCTTCATCCTGTAATACTTGCTGGCGCGCGCGCTCAGATGTCAACAAGTTCATTTGACTTTGTGCCTGTAAATACTCTTGTTGCATTTGGACATAATCCATGCTCGTAATCGTGGCCAAAACCTGGCCCTTAGACACCTGTTTACCGGGTAAGACTTCAATCGTCGATTTTACATAGCCAGCAATAGGCAACGAAATCGATGCCATGGATAAAGGGGGCACGTCAACTAAACCGGTACAGAAAATGCTTTCGGCCATTTCCTTTTCTTCCAAACGACCGAATTCAATACCGGCATTTTGCTTTTGTTCAGCCGTTAACTTAATGGCTTCTTTTGTTGTTGAGGCCTCTGTGCTTTCCTCTTTTCCACAACTGGCCATCAACATGGCAAATACGATGATGATAAACTTATTCATTTCCTAAAATGGTTTCGATTTGTACGATTGACTGATTATAAGCCAATACTTCCTGTAGATATTGTTCGCGAATTTGCCAAGCCTGTTGCATGTTCTGCAAGACTTCCACATATTCGATTTCTCCTTGTTGGTAACTCCTCAAGGCTGTTAATTCCAACCAAGCCGCTTGCGCCAATCCGGTTTGTTGGTAGTAATTTATTCCATTCAAATGCTTCTCCAATTGAACAAACAGACTCGACAATTCGGCACTAAGCGCGGCGATGCCTTGATCTTTCTGGCTGACCAAAAACAGTTCATTCTGTTCTGCAGCTTTGATCCGGGCCTTTTGGGCTTTGGCAAAGATGGGGATGGAAATACCAGCCTGTATAAAATTCTGGCCTGAATAATTCTCAATGCTTTGCGTGACCGCACCAATTCGAATATCGGGACGTAGTTTTTGTCGTTCCACATCCGTCAATAATTTCCCATGTTGAATTTGCTCATCATACAATCGCAAAGCGGGCATGTTGGCAATGTCCTTGCCTTTTTGAAGACTCAGGGTAATCGATTCAGTCCCCGCAATTTCAAACGGAGTGGGTTGATTGATCCAATAAGCTAATTGTGCATAGTTGGCTTTCATGTCCAATTCTAGGGCCACCTGTTTTTGCTGAAACTCGCGTAAGCGTGCCTCGGCGGCAACAAATTCCAATTTGCCGGTTTCGCCTTCCTTGTATTTCAAGCTAGCGGCACGGCGCATTTGCACATATAAACTGTCTTGCTGTTTTAAGAAAGCGGCCTGTTTTTGTTGGACGACCAACTGATAATAAAACCACTTCACACTCGCCGCCACTAAACTTTTCGTCAAGTTCAACCGTTTCTCAGCAATCATTTTTTGCGAGCGGAGCGCGTTCACTTGGGCGGTTAATAAACTTGGCCAAGGAATACTTTGATTGGCAATAACCGTATAATCTTGACTGAAATAGGTTTGGGTTTTCCCGTATTGAAAATCCAATGTTCCTTTCGGCAATTCCCGTCCTGTTGCAATAAGAGTTTGAGCGGTCTCTATTTCCAAGCCCCCAGAACGAATAAGGCTATTTTTGGCCATAGCCTGTTCCAAACACTGATTTAATGTCATTTTCGGCATTTGAGCTTGCGCTGGAATTTGACTTAAGCCTAGGATGAGGAATAGCAATAAACCTGTTGATGCGGTATTGGCCTTTCGTTCTTTTCGGCTCATCAGGATAGCGTAAACAACCGGTATAACGACCAAAGTAAGGAAGGTAGCTGTTATCAGACCGCCAATGACCACCGTAGCCAAAGGTCTTTGGACCTCCGCACCGGGTGAAGTACTTAAGGCCATAGGCAAGAAACCAAGTGAAGCGACTGCGGCGGTCATAATCACAGGACGGAATCGCAACGCTAAACCCTTTTGGAGTCGTTCTTCGACCGAAAGCCCCTCATTGGCTAATTGCTTAAAGAAAGACAATAGAACAATGCCATTCAGAACGGCCACCCCAAACAAGGCAATGAAACCAATCCCAGCTGAAACCGAGAAGGGCATTCCACGCAACCAAAGTGCCCAGATACCTCCTATCGCGGAAAGTGGAATGGCCAAATAGATGATGGATGCCTCCAAAAAGGACTGAAAAGTGAAGAATAGAAGTACGAAAATCAAGACTAAGGCAACAGGAACCACCAAAGCTAAGCGCGATTTGGCGGCTTGTAAGTTCTCAAAAGTTCCACCATAAGTTGTGTAATAACCCGCAGGCAAAACCACTTTGTCCTTCATGACTTTTTGAATGTCGGCCACCACACTCTCCACATCTCGATTTCTGACGTTGATTCCGATGGTTATTCGTCGGTGGGTATCATCCCGCGATACCTCCACCGGCGCGTTTTCAAAATCAACTTCAGCAACTTCCTGCAAAGGAATCTGCCCCCCATTGGGGAGTTCGACATACAATTCCCGAAGATTTTGAATATCTTTTCGGTGGGTGGAATCCATCCGAACAACCAAATCAAATCGCTTTTCGCCCTCCATTACAATCCCCGCCGTTTCGCCCGCAAAGGTCGTCTTGATTAATTGATTAATTGCCTGAACCTCCAATCCGTATTGAGCTAATTTAGCCCGATTGAATTTGACGACTAATTGAGGAATGCCATCAATCTGCTGCACCTTAATATCACCAACACCTTCGATTTTACGAATATGGCGTGCCGCCTCCGTGGCATGATCGTAAAGTAAGCCGAGATCTTCCCCAAAGATTTTAATGGCGATGTCTGACTTAACTCCGGCAATCAACTCGTTGAAACGCATCTGAATGGGTTGGGTAAATTCGAAATTAACTTCAGGGAAGACCTGTAAAGACTCATCCATTTGAGCTTCCAAATCCTCCATAGTTGAGGCCTTTTTCCATTCAGATGGCTCCTTCAAGATGATCAATAAATCGCAAGCATTAATTCCCATCGGATCCGTAGGGATTTCTGAGGCCCCGATACGGGAGACTACTTGCTTAATCTCATCAGGAAACTTCCTCATCAACAGCTTTTGGGCTTCCGTATTTATATGAATACTTTGACTCAAAGAAGCATTGGTCGGCAACACCACTTCGACGGCAAAATCCCCTTCATTTAGTTCTGGAATAAATTCTCCCCCCAGCGTTGTGAATAAACCAATGCTTGCAATTAACAAGCCCGATGAAGCCACAACAACCCATTTCCGTCGGCCTAATGCCCAATCTACTATGGGCTTATAGCCCCTAAAAAGACCGTTCATGATACGGTCGGCCAGCGTCTCCTTGTGTTCAATTTTCTTACTCAAAAATAAAGCCGATGCCATCGGTACATAAGTCAGGGAGAGAATTAGAGCCCCTAGAATGGCAAAACTCACCGTTTGGGCCATTGGTCGGAACATTTTTCCCTCGATACCCCCCAAGGCCATGATTGGGAAATATACAATTAAGATAATGAGGACACCGAATGCAGCAGATTGGAATATGGCTTTGGCCGAAATGCCGACCTCTTCATCCATTTCTTGTTGGGAAAGCAGCTCCCCCTTTTTATGAGAATGCAGTCGGTGAATAATCGACTCCACGATAATGACGGCTCCATCCACAATTAAGCCGAAATCAATAGCCCCTAAACTCATGAGGTTGGCAGAGACTCCAAAGATGTTCATCATGGCAAAGGCAAAGAGCAAACAAAGCGGAATCACAGATGCTACAATAAGTCCGGCGCGTAAATTCCCCAGTAGTAAAACCAGAATGAAAACAACGATTAAGCCTCCCTCGATTAGGTTCTTTTCTACGGTTGAAATTGCCTTTCCGATTAAAACGCTTCGATCTAAAAAAGGCACAATTTTTATCCCTTGCGGCATGGTCTTTTGGATTTCCTCCATGCGAACTTTGACATCTTTCACGACTTCATTAGCACTTGCCCCTTTGAGCAAGAGCATGACTGCGCCAACTACCTCACCCTCCCCATTTCGGGTCATGGCACCGTAACGAACAGCTTTCCCGAATTGCACGGTGGCAACATCCTTCACGCGAATGGGAGTTCCGGCCGGACCCCGTTGCTCAACTACCACGTTTTCAACATCTGCTAGACTACTCAACATACCCTCCGTCCGGATAAAATATACATCGGTGCCTTTCTCAAGGTAGCTACCGCCGGAATTGGAATTGTTATTTTCGAGTGCCGTAAAAATCTGATTGACCGTCACGTGCATGGCTCGGAGGCGCTCCGGATTAATTGCTACTTCGTATTGCTTCAGATTACCCCCAAAAGAAGACACCTCCACGACACCAGGTATACCTAACAATTGGCGTTTAACGATCCAGTCTTGGTA
>JACCDK010259375.1_pt1 | contig 10978 bp, 9 predicted proteins | sample 7445871 | NCBI WGS metagenome assembly JACCDK01 (sample SAMN15323436, study PRJNA562643) | freshwater metagenome | isolation source: river surface water | place: USA:Blue River Watershed | collected 2017-08-15
CGTTTATCAGCCCAAAACGTTCCGAATGGTATAAAGGAAAGGATGAAAAGAAGAAAACTTACCTTAAAATTCCAGTGTTTTTTCAGAAACAATTGTAACAACAGTAGACAATAGGCGATGAACAAAACGCCATGTATCCAACCCACGATTTTATTCGGCATAGGCATATCAAGAAATTCTCTCATAGGAACTGTAATTCCGAAACTTAAATAGGAGCATCCCTCAAGAAGCGCAATGATTCTGAAATAATGTAAGAGTCTAGTATTTTCCATTTTTTAATTGTTTTTCTAAATTACTAATATAATCTCGAAGTTTTGCAGCTTCTATAAACTCCAGAGCTTTGGCTGCCTTTTCCATAGCTTTTCTAGCTTCTTTTATTTTTTGTGTTATTTCTTCGGGATTTCCGTAGTTTGAAGATTCCTCTGCTACAAGTGGCAAGTTAGCATCGACTTCGATTTCTGCATATTTTTTCGAATCTCCATCAGCAACTTTGGTGGAATTTAATATGGTTTCTTTGGATTTTACTAATGGAGTAGGTGTTAACCCATTTTCGAGATTATACGACTCTTGAATTGCTCTTCTGCGATTGGTTTCTTCAATAGTTTTTCGCATGGATTCTGTCATTTTATCAGCATACATCACTACAAAACCGTTAACATTTCTCGCTGCACGACCCACTGTTTGAACTAAACTTCTGACGTTTCTTAGAAAACCTTCCTTGTCTGCATCTAATATTGCAACCAAAGAAACCTCTGGAAGATCAATACCCTCTCTTAATAAATTCACTCCTATTAACACATCGAAATTCCCTAAGCGTAACTGACGCAATATTTCTACACGTTCAATGGTGTCAATTTCACTGTGAATGTAACGGCACAAGACGCCTACTTTGTCCAAATACTTTTGAAGTTCTTCTGCCATACGTTTTGTTAGCGTAGTAACGAGAACACGTTCTTCTTTTGTCACGCGATCTTGAATGAGTTCCAATAGATCGTCAATTTGATTTTTTGTTGGTCTCACCTCGATTATAGGATCTAAAAGTCCAGTTGGCCGAATGACTTGCTCCACCACGATACCTTCAGATTTTTCCATTTCGTAATCTGCGGGTGTCGCTGAAACATAGACAACTTGGTTAATCATTCCTTCAAATTCCTCAAACCTCAAGGGGCGGTTGTCAATGGCTGCCTGTAGACGAAAACCATAATCAACCAAATTTATTTTCCTTGAACGATCTCCTCCATACATTCCTCTCACTTGGGGTAAGGTTACGTGACTTTCGTCAATTATCATGATGTAATCTTCCGGGAAATAGTCGAGTAAGCAAAACGGACGTTCACCCGGGTTTCTTCCATCGAAGTACCGCGAATAATTTTCAATTCCCGAGCAATACCCCAATTCGCGAATCATTTCAAGGTCGTAATTTACACGTTCTTCCAGTCGTTTAGCCTCTTCTATTTTTCCTTCGGCCTTGAAATTTGCTACTTGAATGACCAAATCATCTTGAATCTGTTCCATGGCTCGCCGAGTATTCTCTGGGCTCGAAACAAAAAGATTTGCAGGGTAAAGTACTGTTTCTGTATATGTTTCAATTCGCTGACTTGAGCTTGGGTCAATCGCTTCAATCGACTCGATTTCATCGCCCCAAAAAGTTACCCTAAGCGCATGTTCCGCATAGGCTAAAAAAATATCAACTGTATCTCCGACTGCGCGAAAATTCCCTCGTTCAAAATTATCACCTGATCGCGTATATAGGTTTTCGACTAACCTAAATAAGAATTTATTACGCGGAATTGTTTGACCAACTTTTAAATGTATAATACTGTTTTTAAACTCCGTTGGATTTCCAATTCCATAAATGCACGAAACAGATGCAACTACGATTACGTCTCTTCTTCCAGAAAGTAAAGCAGACGTTGCACGAAGTCTCAGTTTTTCAATTTCGTCATTGATTTGTAAGTCCTTTTCAATGTAGGTTCCTGTGACTGGTAAATAAGCTTCCGGCTGATAATAGTCGTAATACGAAACAAAATACTCCACAGCGTTTTCAGGAAAGAACTGCTTGAATTCCCCATAAAGTTGTGCTGCTAGTGTTTTATTATGAGATAAAACGAGCGTAGGCCTGTCTAATTGTTCAATGACATTGGCAACAGTAAACGTTTTTCCACTTCCCGTTACACCCAATAAAGTTTGATGCGTGATTCCATCATTCAAACCTGCAACAAGTTGAAGAATTGCATCGGGTTGATCGCCTGTTGGTTTAAATGGTGATTCAAGTTTGAATTTCACTTTGTAAAAATACAAACTAATGCAATTATGTTCTGTTGCTTTTGTATATTTGCTTGCATTCGGGAAGTATATAAGCCAATTCTTCCGGAAAAGGGGATGTAGCTCAGTTGGCTAGAGCGCTTGACTGGCAGTCAAGAGGTCGTCGGTTCGAGCCCGATCTTCTCCACGAGTTAAGTGAAAAAATTAGTAAAGAATAAAGTTGTTCGGAGATCTTCGTTATTTATCTCTGGCATCGCAACAGGCCTCATGGCATTTTTTGTTGCACCTTTTTTTTATTCTGAGAGCTCTGCCTCGAATGATAATAAACAAACCAAGAAGCCTAAAGGAAACGACAGGTATCCATTTGGCATTGACATCAGTGAATACCAGGGAATCATTGATTGGGTGGAAGTAAAAGACTCCTATCATGACGTGAGGTATGTTTTAATGCGTTCTTCTATGGGAATTGATGGTAAAGACAAGTTTTTTGAACGAAATTGGAGCTATACAAAACAATTGGGTTTCATTCGTGGAGCTTATCATTTTTATCGACCAAATGAAGATGCTGAGGTTCAATTCAGAAATTTTGTAGAAACAGTAGCTTTAGAAAAAGGCGACTTATTTCCAGTTTTAGATGTTGAAACACCAAGTAGAAAAGGAGATAAGCATCTCGTTGAAGGAGTAAACAAGTGGCTTCAATTGGCGGAAAAGCACTTTGGTGTAAAACCAATTCTTTATACATACAAAAACTTCTATAACGAGCGACTGACAGGAAAAGTAGTTGGTTATCCCATTTGGGTAGCAGCCTATACGGAAGGAACTGATTTATCAATGATAGATCATGTTTTTCATCAGTATTCTGATAGTGAACGAGTAAGTGGAATTCGTTCAAGAGTTGACGCTAATCGTTTCAAGGACAGTACGAGGACAATTGAAGATTATTGCTTTAAATAATTAGACATAGATTATTGTCCAACCGAACAATAACGCTAAAAGCGAAACGGATAGAACGATTTGTTGACTCCAATTTAACGCAATGATTGGTGCATTTTCTTCTTTTTTGAGCAGTGTCATGGCAATTTTAAGGTAAATGTAGACACCAATTGCGGAATTGATCAATGCGAAGAACACCAACCACATGTGTTGTTCAAAAGCTTGGTAAAAAACCATTGCTTTTCCGAAAAATCCGGTCATAGGAGGTATTCCTGCAACAGATAAAAGGGCAACAATTCCCACAACTCCAATAAGGGGATTTTTATACCCTATACCAGCTAAAGAAGCTAGTTTATCTTCGTCATTATTCGCCAATGAATTTATCGTCATTAAGGCAACCACTGAAAAACTATAACCTATCATGTAGACTAAAAGCGCTTGGGAGTCACTGGATGTGAGCACTGCCATCAGGGCGTATGCACCATTTGTAACGCTTGAAAAAGCCATTAAGCGTTTAAAAGTATCTTGGTTCAATGCTGATAAATTTCCAATAAACATCGAAATAAAAATGGCGATTACAATAAGCATAGACCAAAACGTTTCAACTCCAGGAAACATCATTCCAAATAAGCGATAGAAAGCATATATTCCAATAAGCTTTACAACTGAAGACATATAAGTCATGAACACGGAAGGTGTACCTTGATAAACATCTGCCACCCAAAAATGAAATGGAAATGCACCTACTTTAAACAACATAGCAGCTAGCATGAACAATACACCAACGAAGAACATAGAAGGCAGTTGGTCAGTAAACAATACACTTACGAATCCAATTTTTTCAACGTTAAATGTTCCAACTGTACCATATACCAACGCAATCCCAAAAAGTAAGAGAGCAGTAGCAAAAGAACCTAGATAAAAATATTTGAGTGCTGCTTCTGAAGAAGATGCCGATTTTTTCTTTGACCCGGCTAAAACGTATAATGGAATTGATAGGATTTCAATACCTAAGAAAAACATGAACAAATCCTTGAAGCCGATCAAACATAAACCTCCACTTAGCGAGAATAACATTAAAGCAGAAAAGTCACCAATAGTGGCAGACTCTTCCATAAAATGTTTGTAACCACTGAGGATGATGACTCCTGTAAGCGTAATGGCAAGATTTAAAAAGTGAATGTTTCCATCATTGAAGTCTAAAACATGATATTTTTCATTGAGGAAATACAATTCGTAGTTTTGCACTAATGCTCCCACTAACAATCCAACAATGGATACTAAAAGAACCAATGTAGGTTTTTTCATGATTCCAAGAAATAATGAAATCAATGCAGAAATAAATATGATTACAATCGCCTCCATCTTTTTTAGCTGTTATTTTGTACAATTAATGTAAGTTGCTCCGCGCTTTCCTTAATGAGGTCTCCGATTAAATAAGGAGCTAAACCGAAAACGAGAGCTAGAATTCCTAACACGCAGAAAACCAACCATTCATTCCAAGTCAAATCAGTAAATTGCAAATTTTCCTTATGACCGGACATTGTTATTTGGTATGCTCTGAACATGTATACAGCTCCAAAAACTAAGGTAGAGGCGGCTAAAATCCCGAGAGACAATTTGAATTCTGAAATTTCTCTTAGTAATAGAAATTCACCAATAAATCCCGCACTGAAAGGGATGGATACGGAGGCAAAACTGATGATCATGAACCAAAATGCAAACTTCGGAGCTTTTTCAGCAATTCCACCCATTTGTGTAATATCTTGTGTGCCTGTTCTGCTTATTAGAATCTCAGCTATCAAGAATAATCCAATAGATAAAATACTGTGATTAATAAGTTGAATCATGCTAGCTGTAAGTGCATTCTGAGAGAAAAGCATGATACCAGCGGCAATTAATCCGAGGTGAGATATTGATGCATACGCAAAAATTTTCTTTATATCTGTTTGCTTTATAGCAATAACTCCTCCGTAAATAATGCCAAGAACTCCAAGAATAATAACTATCCATTGCATGCATTCAAGACCTTCTGGAGCTAATGGTATCATCCATTTAATCATACCAAATAGAGCCATTTTCAACATCAGTGCAGAAAGCAACATCGTACCTGCCATTGGAGCAGATGAGTAAGTGTTAGGTTGCCACGTGTGGAATGGAAATAATGGAATCTTTATGGCGAATGCTAACATGAATCCAGACATTATCCAGAATCCTTCTTTTTCTGTTAGATTTGCTGCGATTAAATCACCATAAGCAAAACTATGTGCGTGTTGTTTCAACCAAATTAACGACAACAACATGGCCAATGAACCAAGCATTGTATAGATAAAGAATTTGACAAGCGTGGTATAATTTCCGTTTCCAAACCAGTATAAAATTAAGAAAATTGGAATTAAAGTAAATTCCCAAAAGATATAGAAGAGCACCCCGTCACCTGCAAGAAAAACACCAAAAAGACCTGTTTGCATGAAAAATGCGAGGGCATGAAATAAATTAGACTCACTAGATTCTCGGTTGAAATTACTTAAGAATATGAGTGGAAAAGAAAATGCAGTGAGAAGCAACATCAACAAAGAAATGCCATCATAATGTAAGGTAAAGGTTAATCCAAAGGGAATTTCTTCGTGACAACGGTACAATTCAATCCACGTCCCTGGTACGTAATCCATTAAATGAATACATGTCAAAATAACAGGAACAATACTTCCTATTAGTCCGAAAAATCGAATATTATTTTTTGGGACTAAAAAAGAAATTAATCCTAATGCAAAAGGTATAATTAGTAATTCCAAAACTTAAAGTAATAAAGTGAATATCCTACAAATAAAATAACCCCGAGAATCATGAAGTACAAGTAGTTAGAAAGCATACCTGTTTGAATTTTTCTAACTTGATTTCCACCAATTTGTATTCCCGAAGTTAACTTCAGTATTGAATCATAAAGCAAATTCTTCTCTACAATCATTAACAAGCGAGCAGAAATAAATTCTGTAGGTTTTACAAAAAGTGCATTGTACAATTCATCAAAATAAAGTTTGTTGCTCGACCATTCAGCCCAACCTTTAAATTGTTGCTCTTTGGATAGCGGATAATTAGTTTTAGCATAAACAGAATAGGCCCAAAAGATTAATGATAATGTTATCAGAGTTGTTCCTATCATTATTCCAATGGCTGTTCCGTCTTCAAGATGATGAGGATGTACCAATGCAAGACCTAAAGTGGTTTCTTCAAGGAAATGATTCATCCAATGCGCATGTTCACCAGCAAGGAACGTAGGTAAATTGAGTGCACCTCCAATAATTGATAACACGGCTAAAACTATAAGTGGAAGCGTCATCAATGACCCTGATTCATGTAGGTGTTTTTCTGTGTGGCTGTCACCACGAAAAGATCCATGGAAAACCAAAAAATACATTCTAAACATGTAGGTAGTTGTCATGGCAGCGGCAAGCACCATTAAACCAAAAACAAGATAACCATGACCAAAGGCTGCTGCAAAAATTTCGTCCTTTGAGAAAAAGCCAGATAAAAACGGAAAACCTGAAATTGCAAGTGTACCTATCAAAAATACCAGGTGCGTGGTCGGCATATATTTTTTCAAACCTCCCATTTTTGTGATGTCTTGCTCGTGATGATTTGCATGTATTACGCTACCTGAACCAAGAAACAACAAAGCTTTAAAAAAGGCGTGTGTTGTTACATGAAAAAGTGCAACGGTATACGCTCCAAGACCTAGTGCGACAAACATAAATCCTAATTGAGAAACTGTTGAATAGGCCAAGACCTTTTTAATATCATTTTGTTTCATAGCGATAAAGGCGGCTACTAATGCGGTTGATAATCCAATAAATAAGATAATATGTTTTGTGAAAGGAGCTAATTCAAACAAAAAGTTTGAACGAATGGTCAAGTAAATTCCCGCTGTCACCATGGTCGCGGCGTGAATTAAAGCAGACACGGGCGTTGGACCGGCCATAGCATCAGGTAACCACGTAAATAATGGAATTTGAGCACTTTTTCCAGTTGCTGCAAGAAATAAAGAAAGAGTAACTGAAATCATAAAGACAGAATCTTTTTGAAATTCACCTAAGATGGTTGCAATGCCAATTTGATCGTAGTTCAGCGTCCCAAACTTTCCTAGTAGTAGGAAACAGGCAACTAATAAACCCAAATCACCGATTCGATTCATTATAAATGCTTTTCTTGCAGCCAGACTGTTTTCCATCCCTTTTATTTTATCGGCATAATGAAAACCAATGAGCAGGAAGGAACATACACCAACGCCTTCCCAGCCGAAAAACAACATCATGTAATTATCTCCTAAAACAAGAATTAACATGGAGAATACGAATAGATTTAAGTACGTGAAGAATTTATAAAATCCCTTATCATCGTGCATGTAACCAATTGAGAAAATGTGAATTAAAGAACCAATTCCAGTTATGATCATGGTCATCCAAAGTGAGAGACTATCTAATTTAAACCCTGCATCCAATCGGAACGAATCCATTTCTAGCATCGTAAATGCATGCACGTGAATAGGTTTGTCAAATGATGCAAAGATACTTGCTGCTATCAGGAAAGGTATGGCCACCATTAAAGTGCCAATTGTCCCAATTAATTTCTCTGAAAGATTTTTCCCAATAATTCCATTAACGATAGCACCCAATAATGGAAGTAGTAAGATGAGATATAACAACTGTTCGTTACTCATGTTAGTTTTTTAATTTTTTAAACATATCAACATCGATGCTCCGTAGGTTTCGAAATGCCATTAAGATGATGGAAAGGCCAACAGTAGCCTCTGCAGCAGCAACTACAACGATAAAAAAGACAAAAATGTGCGCATCACCTTGACCGAAGAAATTTGCAAATGAAACCATCAGTAAATTCACGGAATTCAACATTAGTTCGATACACATTAACATGACAATCATATTTTTACGAATCATAAGGCCAACGGCTCCGATGGTAAATAAAATAGGGCAGAGGAATAAATAAAAGTCTTTCGAAAACTCTGCATGTGAAATCAACGCGGGCATCATATCTCTTCTGTATTTTGTTTTTCTCGTTTCGCTAATAAAACAGCACCTACCATAGCGGCTATAAAGAGTATGGAAGAAACTTCGAATGGCACAATATATTTTGAGAACAATAGTTGGCCAAGGTTTTGTACTAATCCTTCATTCTGAATGTCTGCAATTTGTTTGGACATTTCTTCAGGCATTGGTGGTAAAGTAGATTCTGCTAGAGCTGCTAATAACACAAGAAGAAAAGTTCCGCCAGCAAGTATAGCAGCCATTTGTGATGCTAACGTCATTCTCGGTTCACTCTCTTTGTTCAAATTAAGTAACATCAAAACGAATAGGAAGAGTACCATTATGGCTCCGGCATAAACAATAATATTTACAATTGCTAAAAATTGCGCGTTCATCAAGACCATGTGACCTGATATGAAAAAGAAAGTAATGACAAGATACATCACGCTTCTTACCGGATGAGAGCTTAAAATTACCATAAGTGCCGAACCAATCGTTAGGCCTCCTAGGATATAAGAAATTAATTCATATGTCATACCGTTCCTCTTTTTCCTGTTGATTGTCTTTTGGTAATATCGATGCGTTGATCCATTTTTTCAACTAACATATCTTTACCATAAATAAATTCCCCTCTTTCATATTCCGTAGGAACAATTCTATCTGTTAAAAAGATGGCTTCTTTTGGACAAGCTTCCTCACACAAGCCACAAAAAATACAACGCAACATATTGATTTCGTATGTTTCCGCATATTTTTCTTCTCGGTATAAGTGCTCTTCTCCTTTTTTCCTTTCTTCAGCTACCATGGTAATAGCTTCAGCCGGACAAGCTACAGCACACAAACCACAAGCTGTACAATTTTCTCTTCCTTGTTCGTCGCGTTTGAGTACATGCATTCCTCTGTACACTGGAGCAAATACGCGCTGTTCTTCGGGGTATTTTATGGTTTTTCTTCGCTGAAACATGTGCTTTAGCGTTACCATCATACCATTAAAAATTGCAGGCAGATAAAGACTTTCCACAAACGTCATTGGTTTGTCAGAAACTACTTTTTTTCTATTTGATAAACTTTCCATAGTACTTTTTTAAAACCAACCTTCGTTGTATGCAATGACTAATCCCGTAATGAGCATATTAATTATTGCTATTGGAATCAATGTTTTCCATCCTAAATGCATCAATTGGTCAAAGCGAAATCTCGGTATAGTCCAACGAATCCACATGAACACAAAAATGAAAAAGAATATTTTTGCAAAAAACGCTCCCACACATAGTACAGCTAAAAGATTACCGCTAAATGCATCCATCCCTGGGAAGTTATATCCTCCGAAGAATAACATGGCAATTAAAGCTGATGAAATAAACATCGCCACATATTCAGAGAACAAAAACAATCCCAATTTCATGGAACTATATTCCGTGTGATATCCGCCAATTAACTCAGATTCACATTCCGGTAAGTCGAATGGCGCTCTATTTGTTTCCGCTAGTGAGCAAATGAAGAAAACTAGAAATGCCACAGGTTGGTACCAGATGTTCCAATCCATTCCATGCTGCCTGTTTACGATGTCCGTCAAACTCAAGCTTCCTGACATTAAAACAATCGTAATCAATGAAATTCCCATAGCAAGCTCATAAGAAATCATTTGAGAAGAAGCACGAATAGCTCCGAATAAAGAATATTTATTATTAGATGCCCAACCACCGATCATGATTCCGTAAACACCTATGGAAACTACCCCGAACATATACAATACGCCTATATTGAAGTCAGTAACTTGAAGACTTATTGTTCTCCCAAATAACGTAATATCTGGCCCCCAAGGTATTATTGCTGAAGTTATAAGCGCGGTAAACATAGCGATACCTGGTCCAATGATGAATAACCATTTATCAGAATTTTGTGGAATAAAATCCTCTTTTAAAAACATTTTAACACCATCAGCTATGGGTTGTAAAATTCCAAATGGTCCTGCTCTATCCGGACCAACTCTGTCCTGAATCCAAGCAGCTAATTTTCGCTCAAAATAAGTGGAATAAGCCGCAATTCCCAATGAAATGAGGAAGAGGATTACAACCAAGACGAATTTTTCTATGATTATTGCGTAGTCCATCAGTTGATTCGCTTAATTTTTGTATTCATTTTAGTTTCATACTTACCTTGAGAAATAACAGAATGTCTGTCTACCACTCTCGGACCAGTGATTGTCCATTTACTGATATCCTTTTTGTCAAAGCGGCAATCGTTGCATATCCAAGCAGTTTTTCCATCGATATCTTCCACTTCTCCGTATTGATCTTTTCTAGAAGTAACTCTGTAAATTTCGTTTCCAAACATCCATAATACTGCTTTTCCACTACATTTTTCACACGTGCATTCACCCTCCATTGGCTTAAGAAACCACACACGACTTTTAAATCGAAACGTTTTATCAGTTAGTGCGCCTACAGGACAAACGTCGATAACATTTCCTGAAAAATCATTGTCAATAGCTTTTTCAATATAGGTTGAAATTTCGGCATGCTCACCGCGGTTCAGAACCCCGTGAACACGTTGATCAGTAAGTTGATTGGCTGTATGAACACATCGGTAACAAAGAATACATCTGTTCATGTGTAGCTTTATTTTATCACCGATATCAATCGGATCAAATGTGCGTCTTTCTTCTTCGTATCTTGTTTTTGCCTTGCCATGTTCGTAACCAAGATCTTGTAGATGACATTCTCCAGCTTGATCGC
>JACCDK010756554.1_pt1 | contig 10974 bp, 15 predicted proteins | sample 7445871 | NCBI WGS metagenome assembly JACCDK01 (sample SAMN15323436, study PRJNA562643) | freshwater metagenome | isolation source: river surface water | place: USA:Blue River Watershed | collected 2017-08-15
AACGATAGCATGACCCAAATCGACCCCCGAAAAACCTATTACGTACATTGTGCTGGAGGATACCGCTCCATGATTTTTATTTCCATTTTGAAAGCCCGAGGATACAACAACCTCATTGACGTAGCCGGCGGGTTCAATAAAATCAAGGAAAATTCCGCATTCCCCATCACCGAATACGTATGCCCAACTACCTTATTATAGCGCTACATCCATAATTTATACCTTCAATACACCGATTACAAAAAAACAACACCGCGCTTTATTCCTTGGTTTTAGATAGTTGTACCTTTGCAGCGCTATGGTCATCAATAAAAAGAAAATAACCTGGATATCAGCTGCAGTAATCGCAATCACCCTGGTAGGTATTCAATGGATCAAAGTAACGCCCAACAATTCTGGAAATAAGCAATTTCATATCTCCAAAGCCTTTCCCACTTCGTACCGGGTAGGACAATTATTAGATCACGCTTGTAACGATTGCCACAGTAATACTACCACCTATCCATGGTACACCAACTATCAACCCTTTGGTATGTGGATCGAAAACCACGTGGAGGAAGGTAAAGAACATTTGAATTTTGATGAGTTTACCCAGTATCGTCCTTGGAAACAGTACCACAAAATGGAAGAATTGGTAGAAGTAATTGAAGAGGATGAAATGCCGATGTTTTCGTACACCATCATGCACGGCGATGCGAAATTGGCTCCAGAAGACAAACAATCGCTGATTTTATGGGCCAAAGGCGTTATGGACTCCATGACGCACCTCTATCCCAAAGACAGTTTGATAAGACCCAAAAAGAAGAACTAGCGAAGTCTGGACTGCCTGTCATTTTGAAGAATCCGCGAATTTCCCTATTTTTGCAGTCCAATTGGGGGATTAGCTCAGCTGGCTAGAGCGCTTGCATGGCATGCAAGAGGTCGCCGGTTCGACTCCGGCATTCTCCACAAAAAGGCTTTCAGAAATCTGAAAGCCTTTTTTAATGTGTTACCAAAAACAAATAATAACTCAATCCATTAATAACGATTCCACCATTTCCATCATTTCAGCTACCGAAACAATCATCGTTGATTCATTGATAGGGTAACCCAAGGCAATGGGCGCAACAATAAAATTATGTTTGGTTCCTAAATCTGCCACTGCATGGGTGAATGATTTCGTGGTTGATGGCTCACTGCTCAACTTTACCTCTATCGAAATGTACGGATTACCTCCTTTTGTAATGACGAAATCCATTTCCGTACCATCGGCCGTTCTATAGAAATACATACTGCTGGAATCCACCAAGGTCAGTAGCTGATTTAAAACAAAATTCTCGAACGAACTCCCTGCCGCCGCATTACCCAATAGTTTTTCGTACGTTGGAATCTCCAATAGCGTATGCAAAATCCCAGTATCCATTAGATAAATCTTGGGCGATTTCACCAATCGCTTTTTACTGTTCGTGAAATAGGGCTTAACAACATGGATTAAAAATGCCGATTCCATGAAATCAATATAGTGTCTTACCGTGGGTGCCGATATCCCCAAAGACCGTGAAATTGAATTAATATTCAATAATTGACCATTCTGGTGGGCGATTATCTCCCATAAACGCCGCAACGATATTGGATTGGCATTCAATCCCAACATCGGCAAATCTCTTTCTAAATAACTTCGAATAAAATTCTGCCGCCAACTCCACGAGAATTCCTGAGTTTTTGCCAAAAAAGAATCTGGGAATCCTCCATTCAACCATAAATCATTGAACTTACTTTTCCCAACCTCTTCCAAGTTAAATGGAAATAGTTCGTAGTACGCCACTCGCCCCGCCAACGTTTCTGAGCTATCACGAATCAATTCGGGCGATGCAGAACCCAATAAAATAAACCTGGCCGGAGATCGATCTTGATCAACCATGGATCGCAGCAAAGGGAATAACTGCTTATCGCGCTGAACCTCATCCAAAATAATACATTTACTCCGATTATAAGAAAAATACAACTCCGCATTCTGAAGTTTATTCTTATCCGATGGCAACTCTAAATCCAGGTAGATACTCTCCTTATTGATGGTTTCTGCCAATTTCTGCGCTAACGTAGTTTTACCAATCTGACGAGCACCAACAATTACCACAACCGGAAACTGCTGTAATAATTTCCCTAATTCGGCTAATGCTTGTCGAACAACAAAATCACTTGTCATTATCGCAAATATATATAATTATTTTCCTTTTTGCGGTAATAAATTAAATTATCCCCGCAAATCGAAAGTCAAACTTTCAAAATGCGGGGATAATCGCGAAGCATTAATCAACAAACTCCCACGTTTCACCTTTCATTTGAATGGGATTGGTTAATCCCAATAGACAGTTGTCTGTCCACTCAATGGGTGATTTGCCAAATACCTGAACAAACCGATGATGCAGCGCCAATAGCATGATCCCTTGAGCATGTACTCCTACAATACCCAATTTCTGGTTGCGGTTGTAACGGTCGATTAAGGACGAGTAATCCAAGTTTAGGAAACCCTGATAAAATTCAGCGAATCGCTCACGATCGCCTTCTCTAAAAATGATGATTATTTGCATAAAACTTTGTTTTTGACATGACGGTCCTCATCGTTTTACCACCGTGGTAAGCGTAACCCGGTTGGTGCACTTTTGTGCTCTTGATGATGCAGCGAAATTACGAAATCCTAACTTTATTCCAATATCAATAATCGAAATACCTAGTTGCGTTCATTAGGGTTGTTTAATTTAAAAGTCCTAACCTGCCTCAATACTCGGCCAATTAAATCTACTTATGATTATTTCCAAATACTCGTAATCCATTTCCCCGTTAGATTCGTATATTGAACCTACTACTGCATCGCCTAAAATCAGCGATAATCAGAAATTGATAATAAATACCGATTCCAACATGGAAAACTATCAAATACAAATCATTGAATCTATCGCTGTTATCATCGGATATGTAATTACACACTCCATCACCAGAGTATTTATCAATAATTCACTGAAGCAAACCCATTTGCAACGGGGAAGAAGAAAAATGATCATTAAAGCAGTTCATTTATTAACTTTCCTAACTGCAATCGTGATTCTCTCGGCAATTTGGGGACTCAAACAAAACGAAATCGCCGTATTCGTGGGCACCATATTAACCGCGCTAGGCATTGCCTTTTTTGCCCAATGGTCGCTATTATCCAACATAACTTCAAGCCTTCTGCTGTTTTTCAATCATCCAGTAAAAATTGGAGATACCGTAAAAGTATTGGACAAAGATTGTCCGTTTGAAGGAGAAGTAACGGATTTAACCTACTTCTTTATTCATTTACGAACCCAAGAAGGGGCTATTATCACCATCCCCAATGCACTAATTTTTCAAAAAGCTATCACTGTAGTAGAAAAGAACAATTCCACCAAATTATAAGTTAAATGTTTCGATTCGCTCTCAGTGGAATATTTCTGTTCCTAACAAACACTCACGGGATTGCACAAACTGCCGGCCTAGGATCGTGGAACCTACTCAACGTGAAATATAGCTATTCCAACAAACTCAGTTTCTTTGCAGAAAGTCAATTGCGATCCTTAAAATTTTACAATCATTTTCATTACTACGAATACAAAGCCGGTGTAAATTACAAAGCCGATAAAAATCTGATGTTTACCTTAGGCTCCGGCAGCTATCAAACCTACAACGAAGGAGGAAATTTTATTGTCCCAAAGAATAACGATGAAATCCGCCTTTGGCCTCAAGCCACGGTATTTCAAACCATCGGAAACATCAACATTGAACAAAGGTATCGATCCGAATTTCGTTGGACCAGCTTCGGATTTAGAAATCGCTTTCGTTATCGTCTAGGTGTTGCCTACTCCTTTGGCAAAGTGCAAAATTCATACAAACCATTTCAGTTAAGTGCAAGTAATGAAATTTTCTTTACCAATAGAGAACCTTACTTTGAGCGTAACCGACTCCAATTTGCATTTAATTTCAAGCCCAGCTTAGAAACCTCCATCCAATTGGGATACTTGCATCAATTCGATTACAAAATCAACGACGAAACAGGCCGAGATTTTCTAATTCTAGGTGCTTACTACGAGATTAAAAACCAATCCACAAGGAAAGCCAAACCACTACCGTAAATTTCCATCGTTTGTTTATAACGCCACAGATTCTATTCGCTAATTATCAATCGATAAATAGCTTCAAAATAACCTGACGTATTTGTAAATGCACTATTGATTTCTTTGTCTGATATCTCGTTAACCGAAACTAACCGAATTGTATACATACCTGCTGGTATGTTTGGAGGAACGATAAATTGTTGATTTAATAGATTACCTGAACATACCTCAACCCCGTTCGCCGTGCTCAATTCCCATTTGCCGTCCTGCAAACTACCTTCAACAGTTATTACCTCACCACCACGAACCGGGTTCGGAAAAATAGTTGCCGCAGATTTTGTGGGGGTCGACTTAATTCTTAAAGCACTGCACTCGCCCACTTTGATTACAAATCCCTTGTAGGATATCGCTCTACGAGAACAATTATTGTCCATCGCCTTCACCGAAAAGGTATAGGGCATCCGCCTCGATGCGCCCATTGGAACTCGCCAACAGAATGTAGAAATCGGATTTTTGCCCATGGAAATTGGAGTAAACGTTGCACCTGCTATGCCAAAATTCCATGTTAATTCAACACTATCGCCCACGGTTTGACCGCTTCGAAGCGTATCGCTAACCGCAACTTCGAAACATATCGAATCTCCTTCAGAAATACAAAGAGAATCAGAGCCTTGAATCTCGGGGACCATGTTATTTGCACAATTCTCCACGATCAATTGCATATCACGTCGAACGCTTCCCATCTCCACCATCAAACCACCAACTTTCTTGTATTCAATTGCTTCCACCGCTACAATCGCCACCTCATCGCATTTTGTGGGGGTAAATACCATATCCCCAGAAACTCCATCGAAATAAAACCCCATCGGTGGATTCACTGCAGGTTTAGGAGTACACGTAATACTCGCAGAACTACAATAAGGAGTAACTGGATATCGATAACTGAACGGTGCAGCATAGGTTATAGGGGTTCCAGGCAACGCCCGAAGTCCCGATATTAATCGGAACGAAATTGAATCACCGGGGGTATCATCCAACAGTCCGTGGTTAAATCGGTAAGGTTGATTGCAGCAAGCATAGAAGATCGGCTGATTTGAAAACACCGGACTACTGTTACAATCACTCCATGCATTACAAATATTGATGGTGGTGGTTGCGAAAAAATCGTCGTTCGCCGATCCGGTGGTTATGGCTCCATTTCGACAACATTGACCCAAATAAAAAGTAACCTCACAACAGCTAGAATTCCCAACAAACGCGTTCAGTGGTGCGGAATTAAAATCAACAATCGCCTCGTATAGATGCATTTCAACCCCATTTCCGGTACCTGCTTTATTGCTATCGCAAGTGGGCGACGCCGAACTACATAATTGCGATACATCGGTGATGCTTACCCTACTAATTGACAAGGTAGAAGTTCCGCAGCCGTTTCCACGATTTTTTCCAGCGAAAACACCAAAGGAAGGGCTATTAAAGGCAACACCTCTACAATCTCGATATACTTTGGCAACAATTTTATACTTACCGCCACCCAAACACCGATAACTCATGTCCGTCCCCATCATGTGGGAGGCGTTTAAAGCGCCAATTGAAACCAACAAAAACATCAGCAACCATAATGCCTTGATTCGGCCCAGCGAATTGAAATTCATAGCTGTCCAAAGCTACAAAGAATTATAAATAAATGTTGTACGGTTTATTCGTTGGTCTTCCAAGGATCATCCAAAGACCCATTGCCCGTGTGATCGCCTTCGTCCCATTTAAAATTCAACGAATTGCTGTAAACGTTGGTGATTCTATATTCAACAGAAGTTCCTCGCGTAGTTGGTGGTACCTCTAGTTGTTGTCTACTGTAGGGCTTTATGTTTTGAAAAAACAAATATTCAGTCTTATGTTTATACCCATTAACGGTAATGATATCTACGGCCACATAAACTCTATCAATAACATATTCTGTTTTGTTAGTAACAATGATTGATAAATCCGAAATGCCACCTAAATCAGAATATTTAAATCCGCTACGACTGGCGATGATATAACTTTCCCAGTCATTTCGAATAGAAATATTTCTTTGAGTAATCGCTACCGCCGCGGCATCTTCTATTGCTCCAGCAGAATCTAATGGCACTACAGCACCGGTTTCATCGATATACGTATTACTTAAACCGCTATCAGCATTAGGTCCTTCTTCAGAATCCATATTCGATTTAAAACCAACAATACTAAATATTACAATTAAAAATACGATTAACGAACCAATGAGCAGTTTTTTTTGATTATCCGTAAACGATCCATTGTTAGAACTCGATTTATTATCGGAACGATTATTTGTTAATTCAAAAGACGGTGGGTTACCACCATCCTGGAAATTACTAGTTGAACTATCCTCGTCTATTTTCTCACTTTCGGATTTACTTGGATTTTCCGAAGATATGTGAGTTTCATCGTTTGGCTGCGTAAAATTACGACTGATTTTATTCCCACAAGAGGGACAGAAATTGGCATTAGGCAACAATTCTGTTCCGCAATTACTGCAATATTTCATGCTATCATTTATCTTGTTTTCGTCAATTACGATTTAGATTTTTTAAAACTAACAGCTGTTGCGGTAATTGAAAATGCTAAAAAAAACAAAGCAATTATCAATGAAATTATTCCGGGCGCCATACCAGGATCGCTGCTATATTCATTGTTATAACATCGAATACCCATTACCGCTACACTATTTAAAATATTAACAATACTTAATACTAATCCAATGATTGATAAAGCTTTCATAGATTGCAAGAATAAAACTATTTTCTCCAATTGCAATCATTTCAAAAACAATTAATTGCAAATTAATACAAATCGAAATACCTTTACACGTATAAATTTTAGCAATGGTAATAGGTTCAAGCAAAGATATTTTAAAACAAACCATTAGAATTATTTTTGTCTTCTACTCATTTATAATAATTAGCATTTCATCCTGTAAGCCAGATGAACCGGTAAAACCCGTAGATAATATAAATGCAGCGGTGGATGAATCACCCTTACCACCTCCATCGCCCCAAAACTCCGTTAAATTCCGTGATACTGTTCTAGAAGACTTACTAATCAACGGCACGCAGACCAAATGTACCACCTATACAGCCGACCGAATTCAACGCATCAACTCCTTTGACTACTTCTATTCGGAGGATAAAGCCGATATCTGGCCTGGAAATATCGTTCAAAGCAAATACCTCCGCGAAAACGGAAGATTGGTTTCCCTTGGCAATTTCCCCCGTGACCCACTGAATTATACCGTTCAAGGCACCCAAGGCTCTACTAGCTTCAACTTGCCCTCGCCCACCAATGCCAATTACCAAACAGAATTTGACGACGTTTCCAAACTCTTTTGGTTCATGCCCCCAACATTCACTTTCCAAAACGTACAAATTACCTACTCCGAAAACCAAGCGCTTATGGATCTTGGGCTGAATTTCGGATTCTTAGCTGGAGGTCTATCCACTAAATTTCAAAAAATAAACACCACCGGATACACCACTATGTACATGATGGTCAAGAATATCTACTTCAACGTAAACGTAGAATACCCCAGCAATCCCGCTGGATTTTTTGGTGCGAATGTGAATGTTTCGGATTTAAAACGACTGATTTCGGACGATAATCCGCCCGCCTATGTTTCCAGTGTATCCTACGGCAGAGTGGCTTTAGCTCGCGTGGTTTCGTCTTACAGTCAACGCGAAGTAAAAGCCTGCGTAGAATTAGTATTGAAGGGTATGTCTAGCAGTTTAACCGCTAGTCAAAAACAAATAGTTTCAGACATTCAATTAACCGTGGAAGCCGCACCAGGACCCACGTTTATGCTAAAAACCTTAGACGATGTCTACAAATACATGAACGAAGGAAGCCAATTCAATCATAGAAATGGCTGTGTACCCGTAGGTTACGAAGCGCGGTACCTAAAAAATAATTCTACCCTAATGACCCATACTGGATTCACCTATAAAGTTAACGAGTGCTTATGATGGGATGGAATAAAACAAGCGATTCAATTCGTAAATTGTTAAGTTTATCGGCAATTTCAACCATCTTGGTTTTTATTAGCAGCTGTAAACCCGAACCCGAGCCAGTATTATTGTATAACGATAATGTAATACCATTTGAAATCGTAGAGGAGACCTTTCGGTTGGGAGCACGAAGCACCGCATGGATCTCTAACAAATCAGTAATTACACGCACATTCAAACTACCGCCTAGAACCGTTTATTGGGCTTATTGGATGGGAGCGGGACCCGAACCTGTAACCGAACTTGCCAAAGTGGTTGTACCGGCTGCCGCACAGAAATTAACAAAAGACCCCTTTGTGGCATACGCATGGGGACTATTGGGTGCATTGAATCTAGTAAATACAGGCACATCCTCAGTGGACTTGTTCGTAATACCATCCAGTCAAGCAGGAGGATTTAACTTCCAAGACACCTTTCAATCCTTCATTGCTAAACCCCAAACCAAAAATATACACGATAAATACATCGATATTCTAGACACCCCTACGGATAGCACAAACTCCATAACCTTAGGTTTAAGGAATCCCAATTACGGTGCTGGGGTAGATGTTAAAATGAAAATTTGGGCCTTCGTAGTTAAACCTTTATAAAAAACCCTCGAAGAAGAATTTACAAAGAAAAAGACCGAATTGCTTAAAGACTAAATCGTGTCAACTTCTCGCCCGCCTAACAACAACGTTGCAAGATGCTGGGACGGTGAAATTCCATGAGGATTTTTAAGTTGTTCCCGCAATTCCCGGTATCCGGCTTGTACTTTACCCACATTGGTAGGATTGTAATCTGCATCCAACTGTTGCATCGACCACACCAACCTCTCCGGCGTTACTTCCTGCAAATGTTCTACCACCAATTCGCGATTCAACAAAATATTTACCAAAGAGACCCACGTTAGCTTCACCAACCTGCGGGCAAACCAGTACGATACTGCATTGAGTCGATATGCTACCACCTGCGGAACGCCCAATAAAGCGGTTTCCAACGTGGCCGTACCACTTGCCACTAACGCCAACCCTTTCCCCATGGTTTTTCTATGAATGGGAGCGATCAATTCACCATCTCCCAATTGCATCAGCATTGCGTACGATGCGCCAAATATTACTTGCACGGAATCGGCATCGGCCTGAGAAATTACCTTCCGGTCAACCGCCCGCTGTAATACATCCTTGTAAAAATCAGCCTCCAATCCCGGTGCACCCGCTACGAAACACCTTGCCGAATCATCATATTTCCTTGCCGATTTGATAAAAACAGGCAGCAAACTGCTTACCTCATTTTTGCGAGAACCGGGCATCAATAGTATAATCTTACTATCTATCCTATCTTTCACGGACTTAGATTGAAACAAGGTCTCAGATTCAACCACGGTCCCAGACTCTACCAAGGTCTCCAACTCTACATCCCAACCGCGGTTTTCATGAAAACGATGAATCATAGCGTCGATTTCGTCGAAAATTGGATTGCCCACATACGTGCAAGGCATTCCCCTGCTTTCAAAATACGCTACCTCGAATGGAAAAATCACGTACAAGGTGTCGATATACTTTCGCATATTTTTAATCCGCCCTTCGTTCCAAGCCCATGCTTTCGGAGCGATATAATAGTGAACCGGTATACCCCGTTGTTTCGCAAATTCAGCTAAACGGAGATTGAATCCAGGGTTATCAATTAATAATAAAATGTCCGGGCGCTCTCGCTCAATATCTTCCTTGGCCTGAGATAAAAATCCCATTACCGTTCGGATATTTTTTATTACCTCAACCAAACCCATAAAAGCCCGGTCCTTGTAATGACTTAGCAAACGCATTCCTGCTGCTTGCATTCTGTCTCCCCCCCAACCTACCAATTCAAGTTTCTGATTTTCCGGCAGCTTGGCCGCACGTAAGGCGGTAACTACATGACTGGCATGCAAATCGCCACTAGCTTCTCCGGCAACCAAAAAAATCTTCACGGACTACAGTGCTATGACGACCATTTCCCCAACTCAATGATTACCGCCCACAACGTGTGTGCTATGGTGGCAATCAACCAACCTCGGCCAAAAAAAACCAATAAATGTCCAGGAATTTTCACCCCCATTGACGGCCAATTAACTTCATCCACCCGCATGATGAGGAAAAACACACCAATATTCGCCGCGATAGCCAATTGATAAATAGAATTATAAAACCAACGCATGTTGGCAACCGCCCACAAAAAATTATCCGGTTTCACCTGTTGCGCCAATGCAATTAAAATACCCAAGCCCAACGGCAATGCAAAGGCTATCATTAAGCCCAAAAGCATCCAAAGAATTGTTTTACTGTTCATTTAAGTCCCACTGATTAATGGTTGCTATTCGTTGATGATCCGTTAAATCAAACATGGTTGGCACCAAAGATACATACCCATGCTTTAATGCCCACTCATCGGTATCGTCTCCGTGATCGAGATTCACGAAATTACCGGTCATCCAATAATAATCTCGTCCGAAAGGATCTTTGCGCTTATCAAAATCTTCTTTCCATTTTGCTTGAGCCTGCCTACATACTTTGATTCCCTTAATTTCTCCATCTTCGGGCACCGGAATATTCACATTCAACAACGTTCCGTAAGGCAAATCATTGGCTAATACACCCGCAATAATTTTACGAATAAACGGTTTAGCAACCTCAAAATTGGCATTCCAACTGTAATCACACAACGAAAATCCAATGGCTTTCATTCCGTCTATGGACGCCTCAACTGCGGCACTCATTGTACCCGAATAAATAACATTAATGGACGAATTACTCCCGTGATTGATTCCCGAAACCATCAGGGACGGCTTG
>JACCDK010617506.1_pt1 | contig 10973 bp, 9 predicted proteins | sample 7445871 | NCBI WGS metagenome assembly JACCDK01 (sample SAMN15323436, study PRJNA562643) | freshwater metagenome | isolation source: river surface water | place: USA:Blue River Watershed | collected 2017-08-15
CATCCCGTTCGAGTGCACGAGATAACCTGGCGCAACCCAAACGACTATTAGTAAAGATGATGCATTGACGCGATAAACCTTTACGTGTGCGATCTTCCAATACTTTCACAATCGCGCGCTGCTTATCAGCTGAGGCCACCATATGCACTACTTGCTTGACCGTATCTGCTGCAGCGTTCTGACGTGCTACTTCAACAGTAACCGGAGTACGCAAATAGCTTTGTGCGAGTTTTTTAATTTCCGGGGAGAAGGTTGCCGAGAACAATAGAGTTTGTCTTTGCGCCGGAATCAAATTAATGATGCGCTGGAGATCAGGCAAGAAACCCATATCCAGCATGCGGTCTGCTTCATCTAAGACCAATATCTCCACTTGGGATAAGTTGGCGACTTTTGAACCAATGTGATCCAGTAAGCGGCCTGGGGTTGCAATCAAGATCTCAAGGCCATTACGCAAAATCCCAACTTGCTCTTTCATATCCACGCCGCCATAGACTACAGCAGCGCGTAAATCGGTATGCTTGGAATAACTCGCTGCGTTCTCAGCCACTTGCACTGCCAACTCTCGGGTTGGCGTCAGCACCAAGGCACGAATTGGATGGCGTGCAGGTGAAGCGCTATTGCTAGCGTGACGCAAAATCTTTTGAATGATAGGTAAGACAAAGGCAGCAGTTTTACCAGTACCAGTTTGAGCAGCACCCATCAAATCACTGCCCGCTAACACATGCGGAATAGATTGCGCTTGAATCGGCGTAGGGATGGTGTAGCCCTGCTCGAGTACCGCCTTTTGAATCTTTGGATCTAAACCAAAATCAGCAAAGGTAATTGTTGCTGGAGGGGTAGCAGCAGGAACCGCGCTAGAGTCACTAGTAGCGACTGTGTTGTCAGCCCCTGTAGCAGAAGTTATTTCAGTTTCAGTATTTATCAAGGTAACTTACAGAATGGCTGCGATACCGGCCTTAGCGGTTTCAGCATCTTCAGCCGATTTAACGCCGGAAACGCCGACTGCGCCGATGGTAAACCCGTTTACCTCGATATTGACGCCACCTTCTAACATGCCTGATACGTGTGGGGCAGATAAGAAAGCATGACGTCCGTTATTAATAATTTCTTCGTAAACACGTGTCTCACGTTTGCCCATTGCAGCAGTGCGTGCTTTTTCTTGAGCGATGTAAGAAGACAAAGGTGCGCAACCATCGCGACGAATTAAACCCAACATATGACCACCCTCATCACATACGGCAATCGTCACTGCCAAATTATTTTTAGCAGCGTGTTGATCAGCTGCATTCAAAATCTTTTGAACATCAGCTTGAGTTAAGAATGGTTTAGTAGCTAACATGTTTAATCTTTCTGTCTCGAATATGGTGTATTGAATTCATGCACTTCTATATAAGTACTTGAATTATAAGGGGTGTAGCTCGATTAACCCTGAGGAATCCAGCTACACCCACCCTAAATGCCTCTTATTTAAGGAACTCTTGCGCAGCCACTACTCCGCTTGCCTTCGGTTTAAAGCCCATAGAGCCCAAACTCATCTCTACGCCGCTTAATGCCGCCATGAGATTGAGCTCATTACAGTCACCCAAATGGCCAATACGGAATGCCTTACCTTTGATCTTGCCAAGGCCAGTACCTAATGACAGATTGAACTTCTCCAAAGCATGTTTACGCAACACATCTGCATCCATTCCTTCTGGCGTAGCGATACAAGTGAGCACTGGTGAATAGCAATCAGTGTCCTGACACTGGATCTCTAAGCCCCAAGCTTTCACTGCTTCACGACATGCTGCAGCTAAACGCTGATGACGCGCAAAAATTGTATCGAGACCTTCAGCCAACATCATGTCCATGGCTTCATGCAATCCATACATGAGATTGGTGCTTGGTGTTGTAGGCCAGTAACCATTTTTATTGGATTCGAGAATTTCATCCCAAGCCCAATATGCTTTATGCATTTTGTTTGATTTGCTTACTTCAATTGCTCTTGGTGACAGAGCGTTAAAGCCAATACCAGGAGGCAACATCAGGCCTTTTTGTGAGCCAGAGATGGTGACGTCAGCACCCCACTTGTCATGCTCATAGTCCGCAGAGCCCAAGCCAGATACACTATCTACTAAGAGTAACGCTGGATGCTTGAGTGAATCAATGGCTTTGCGAACATTAGCAATATTTGAAGTAACGCCTGTAGAAGTTTCGTTATGTACGACGCACACTGCTTTGATCTCATGACCAGTGTCTTTGCGTAAACGCTCTTCAATCACTGAAGCATCGACACCCCAACGCCAAGAATCTTGTCCAGCTTTACCAACTACTTCAACATCGAGACCAAGACGCTTACCAAGAGCACGCCACAAGTTAGCAAACTGGCCTGTCTCATAAAAGAGTACCTTATCACCAGGATTGAGTACGTTAACTAATGCACCTTCCCAAGAACCTGTTCCGGAAGCGGAATAAATAATCACTGGATGCTCAGTCTTAAAGATCTTCTTGATGCCGTCCAAAACCTTCAGACCGAATACACCAAACTCAGGGCCGCGATGGTCAATCGTTTGATAGCTAATTGCGCGTAATACGCGTGGCGGAACTGGACTTGGGCCAGGAATATGTAAAAAATGGCGTCCAGATGCGTGGTTATCGAGTTTGAGCATGTTTTGTCTCGCTGGTTTTAGGTTGAATAATCCCTCCAGTGTAAGACAATTTTTGCCAATTTTCTATTTTGTATACAAAATATTTACAGAAAACCTTAAAATAAAGCCTTTATTAAGCCTTAAAAGCCTATATTTATGCTTTATGATGGCTTATTGACGTTTTTGTATACAAATTTAGGGTCTAGGAAATTAATGCCATGAAGGCAATTGAACAACCTCATTCGCAGAACTTGCATGAAGCGATCTTCCAAAAGCTCAGACTGCTGTTGGTGGAAGGCAAGATTGCACCTGGCAGCAAACTCAATGAGCGGGAACTCGCTGAAAGCTTGAACGTTTCTCGTACTCCGATTCGGGAAGCAATTCGTCGCTTAGCGGCAGATGGCCTAGTCGAACTGATTGCGAATCGTGGTGCAATTGCAGTGCAACTCAGTCTCGAGGATGTGATTAACACTTTTAATGTGATTGCAGACCTGGAAGGATTTTCGGGTGAGTTAGCCGTAAACAATATCAGTGATACCACCCTCTCAGAATTAGAAGCCCTCCAATATGAAATGATGGCTTCGTATGCGCGCCGTGATTTGTCCACTTATTACAAACTCAATTTGCGTATTCATCACCTGATTAATCAAGCAGCCAATAATCCAGTGCTCACCCAACTCTTTTCACAGGTAAATACGCGTATTGAAGCATTGCGCTTTCGATCCAATCAAGACGGTGTCAAATGGGAGAAGGCAGTTGAAGAGCACCAAGAGATGCTCGATGCCCTCAAAGCCAGAGACAGCGCCCGCATGCGTAAGATTATGATCCAGCACGTTCACAATAAACGGGATGTTGTGGTCCAACTGCTTAATGCGGAAGCCATAACTACAGCAGAGGCAGTCAAATGAACAAACCCCTTGACCTTAAAGAGCTGATGGTAGACCAGGCGCAATTAGCGAAACGCTTACGCCAAGAAACTTCTGGCGATGTCATGACCGATAGTGCTAGTCGTGGTCGTTATGCTACTGATGCTTCTATTTATCAAGCGATGCCAGTCGCAGTATTTATTCCGAAGACTGCGCAAGATATTTCGAGCGCAATTCAGATAGCAGCAGAACTGGGTATACCCGTTCTTCCACGCGGCGGCGGTACTAGTCAGTGCGGTCAAACCACTGGCGCAGCTTTAGTGATTGATAACACTAAATATTTCAGAAACGTTCTTAATCTCAATCTAGATAAAGGCTATGTCGAAGTGGAGCCAGGCATTGTGCTCGATCACCTCAATAGCTCACTAAAACAACATGGTCTTTGGTATCCAGTAGACGTATCGACTGCTGGGCAAGCAACGATTGGCGGCATGGCCGGTAATAACTCCTGTGGTAGTCGCTCGATCGCTTACGGCAATATGGTGCATAACGTTTTAGGAATCAATGCCTGGCTTGCCAATGGTCAGGTTGGTGAGTTTGCCAATTATGCGAATAGCTCTGGGGTTGCTAAAGAGCTTGGCAGCTTTGTTAAAGATCTGGCCTATACCCTCAAGCCTGAGATTGAAGCACGCTTTCCGAAAGTTCTAAGGCGTGTTGCAGGCTACAACCTCGATATCTTCCATCCTCAAAGTGAATTACCTTACACCCAAGATGGCAGCGTGAACTTAGCGCATCTATTAGTGGGTAGCGAAGGAACACTAGCCTATTTCAAATCCCTCAAACTCAAATTAGCACCACTGCCACAACATAAAGTGTTGGGTATTGTGAACTTTGCCAGCTTTTATAAGGCAATGGATAGTGCTCAGCATATTGTCAAACTGGGCCCTACCGCGGTTGAGTTAGTTGATCGGACCATGATTGATCTTGCCCGCAGCAATCCTAGCTTTAAGAAAACTATCGAGACTGCACTAATTGATCACACGGCACAAACTCCAGAAGCCATTCTGCTGGTAGAGTTTTCTGGTGAAGCGCATGCACCGCTACTCGATAAACTCAAATCCTTGCAAGAGCTGATGAGCGACTTAGGTTTACCAGGTTCAGTAGTGGCGATGCCAGATGCAGCCTTGCAAAAGAATTTATGGGAAGTACGCAAAGCAGGTTTGAACATCATGATGAGCCTTAAAGGTGATGGCAAGCCAGTGAGCTTTATTGAAGACTGCGCTGTACCGCTAGAGAGTTTGGCTGATTACACTCAGGCTTTAACGGATGTCTTTGCTAAATATGGATCACGCGGCACTTGGTATGCCCATGCTTCAGTAGGAACCTTACATGTGCGCCCTATTTTGGATATGCGCAGAGACGGCGCCCAGAAGATGCGTGCTGTAGCAGAAGAGGCCTCAGAATTAGTCCGTAAGTACAAAGGTGCTTATAGCGGTGAGCATGGCGATGGTCTGTGTCGCGGCGAGTGGATCTCTTGGCAGTTTGGCCCTACGATTACTGAAGCACTCTCTGAGATCAAGCATGCATTTGATCCTAAGGGATTGTTTAATCCCGGCAAGATTGTGAATCCACCGAAGATGGATGACTCCATCAACTTTAGATTTCCGCCGAACTATAAAGTCATTCCTTTGCAGCCTGCATTAGATTGGTCTGCCTGGAACGTGCAGAACGATCCTGTTACAGAAGAAACGACCGCGCCTGGCACCGGCGGTGATCCAGCAATGGGCCTGGCTAAAGCCGTGGAGATGTGCAATAACAATGGTCATTGCCGCAAGTTTGATGCTGAAGTAATGTGCCCAAGTTATCGCGTCACTCGGGATGAGAAGCATCTCACCAGAGGAAGAGCGAATACTTTGCGTCTGGCACTATCCAATCAACTCGATCTTCAGAGTGGGGCATCAACACAAACCTCCCCACTAGCCAGCGATGCTATTAAAGAAGTGATGGAGCTTTGCGTCAGCTGTAAAGCCTGTCGTCGTGAGTGCCCTACTGGCGTAGACATGGCCAAGATGAAGATAGAGTTCTTATCAGCGTATAAGAAACAGGTAGGTCACTCTTTGCGAGATCTTGCAGTAGCTTATCTACCAAAATATGCTCCTACGATTAGTAATATTCCATTATTGCCAGCACTCTTGAATCTACGTAATCACCTTGCACCAGTAGCAAAGCTACAAGAGTGGATCATGGGCATCTCCGCGCAGAGGAGCTTGCCGATCTGGAAGAGTAGAACTTTCTGGAACCAGAAAGCAGCACAAAAGTATCAGTTCACACCAGAAGAATTAACGCAAGATAGCAATAGCAAAGGCGTAGTCTTGCTTGCTGATACTTTTAATGCCTATTTTGAGGATGAAAATCTCCAGGCCGCACTGAAAGTTCTCAAAGCAGCAGGTTACCGGGTACATATTCCGAATAAGAGCAGCGGTAAGGCAAAAGCAACAGACAATGCCTGCTCTAAAGAGTTTTGTTGTGGCAGAACCTATCTTGCTGCGGGCATGGTAGATAAAGCCAAAGAAACTCTTGGTGAATTAGTCGATCATCTTGCGCCTTATGCGCAAAAGCACATTCCAATTATTGGCTTAGAACCTTCCTGCCTCTTCACTCTCAAGGATGAAGCTCTAGTGATGGGCTTTGGCGACAAGGCTATCAGCGTTTCTAAACAGGCCCAACTCTTAGAAGAGTTTTTAGCAAGTGAAGCTAAGGCAGGAACTCTCAAACTGAATCTTAAGGAGGCTAGCAAGCCAGTACTCTTTCATGGTCACTGTCATCAGAAGTCTTTTGCTGCCGTTACGCCTGCCATGGAATTACTCAAACTCATTCCTAAGGCAGAGCCTAAGTTAATTGAATCTTCTTGCTGCGGTATGGCAGGTAGTTTTGGCTATGAGGCTGAGCACATCGAAGTATCTAAACAAATGGCTGAACTCAGTCTATTGCCTAGTATTCGTAAATCACCCGATAGCTGGGTGGTAGCGGATGGTACGAGTTGTCGCCATCAAATTGCGGATGGCACTCAAAGAGAAGCGGTACACATTGCCAGAATTCTGGCAGCGCACCTATAAAGACAGCTAAAAGAGATTTTTAGCGAATCAACGTATCACGCCGTAACCCACCATCAGCAAGGTTCCAGTTAGCAATGCTGGGACCAATCGCTTGGTGGGTTTGGATACCATGACGCCAATTGCCAAGCCGCAAATCAGAATGCGTATCCATAAAGGCACGGTTGCCATCAAGCCTAAGGGCATCACAATCAAACGAATGGTTAAAGCAGCTACCATTGCATAAGTGACGGCAGCCAACCAACGAAAGATCTCGCTTTCCTGATTGATGCTATTAGAAAGTAGTACGCCAATTGCGCGACAGAAGTAAGTACCGAGGCTAGCGCCAATCAAAGCAATCCATAAACCCCAACCAGAGAGTGCATTTGCCATGGTGTTCATCATCCGATGACTCCAGGCTTCTTACGCAAGAACTTGCGATCAATTAAGTAAGCTAGTGTTCCTGCTACAAGACCTGATGTGAGCAAGCTGGTATCGCGATCAACGATAAAAAAGATTGGGCCAAAGATACAACCCAACATCAATGCAATACGATTAATCCAAGGCTTGACTTCAGTAAAGGTTAATAAGAAGAAGAGTGGATTAATAAAAACGAGGCCTAAGGTCGCGGCTGGCGGCACCATACCTGCTAAGTAAAAGCCTAAGATCGTTCCCGGAATAGAAATCAACCAGCAGAGTAAACCTAAGCCTACAAAGTAAGCTAGGCGGTGCTTAGTCTCGATCGCATGAAATTCTCTCATCGAGATTGCCCATGCAGTCATCGCCAATAAATGGACTGAAGCGTATAAACTGCGATTGCGATCTTTTTGATGAAACTGCGGAAAGAGTGTCACCGTCATCGTGATAAATCGGGTGGAAGTTAAGGTGACTGCTAAAGCAATTGCAATTACAGATGAGCCAGTAATGGCCATCTCGAGCAAGACTACCTGTCCGGGTAAGGCGAACATCAAAAATGAAGTGGAGGTAGTGAACCAAACATCAAAGCCATTGGTCTTTCCCATTGCTCCAAAGCCCACCATACCGGCAAAGAGCACCATCGCTGGCGCGCCAGCAGCGTCTTTGATTCCTATCCAGAATGCGTCTTTGGGGCTCTTAAAGCGCTCGGCCGTCGAACCCTCTATCGCGATTTCGCTAGAATCAATATAGGGTTTTTCGGACGATGACATAACTTAATTGTAAGCTCTTCGTAAGCCTTTAGTGAGTCTTTAGAGCCCACTCAATATGTTCAGCCAGTAAAGAATCGGCGGAACTTAATGCACCACTTAAAGCCTGATGAATAAGACTCTTATCAGCTACATCTGTTTTGGGGTTTGCCAGCGCATTACCCATGGCTACCGCCAGATTACGCCGCCAACGACTATAGCCAATTCTCCGAATAGCACTACCTTCATGGCGCTGCTCAAACTCTGACTCAGTCCATGACCATAGATGCAAGAGGCTGGCCTTACCTAAGCCATGACGCTGAGCGAAGTCTGGTAACTGTGAACGCTTGGCAAATTTATTCCACGGGCAAATCAATTGACAATCATCGCAACCATAAACGCGATTACCCATTGCACTTCTGAACTCGACTGGAATTGCCTCGGGATTTTCAATGGTGAGGTAAGAGATACAACGCCGTGCATCTAATTGGTAAGGGGCAGTAATGGCTTGAGTTGGGCAGATATCAATACAGGATTGGCAAGTACCGCAATGCTCTTCTTGCTCTTGATCAATTGGCAATGGCACATCGACTAAGATCTCGCCTAAGAAAAAGGTAGAGCCAGATTCTCGGTTGAGTAAGAGTGTATGTTTGCCGCGCCAGCCTAAGCCTGCTTTACGAGCAAGCTCTACTTCCATCAACGGTGCTGAATCTGTAAATACACGATAGCCAAACGCGCCAATCTTTTCTTCAATCGCTTGAGCAAAATCTTGTAAACGATTGCGTAGTACTTTGTGATAGTCGCGCCCTCGGGCATACATCGAGACTACTGCTTGAGAAGGATCTTCTAGTCGCTGCCACTCAGCATCAAAATCACTTTCGGGTGGGAGGTAATTCATCGAGACACAAATGACGCGTACTGTGCCTGGAACTAGTAACTGAGGATTGGTGCGTAAGTCTGCATGGCGTTGCATATATTCCATATGGCCATGACGCCCTTCTGCTAGCCATTCTTGCAAACGCTCAGAGGCAGGACCTAGGTGGGTATCAGTAATGCGTAAGCCATCAAAACCCAAGCTCTCAGCCTGCTCCCCCAGCCAAGCGCGAAGCTTGGGCTGATCTAGAGACTTAGAGTTTGTAGATAAAGACATAGGCAATACAGAATGTAGCGCAATAATTGAATAAACTAGGACAATGACCGGAAATCAAATGCCTCAGGCATCTCCCAAAGCATCGCTTAAGCAATATTGTAGGCAGGAAGCAGAAACTGCGTCCCTAGCCCAGCATCTTGCCGCCTCCATACAGAAATGGCTTGGACAATCGCCAGCAGCTCACCTCAACATCTCTTTAGAAGGCGACCTAGGAGCAGGTAAAACGACTTTTGCCAGACATTTGATTCATGGCTTAGGCTATACAGGGAAAGTAAAGAGTCCTACCTACACCTTATGCGAGCCCTACGAACTCCAAAGCCATCAACAAACTTTTACTGCGCATCACTTTGATCTCTATAGAATGCGCGATCCATTGGAATGGCAAGAAGCAGGATTTGCAGAATATTTTGATGTGCCGGGATTTTGCTTAATCGAGTGGCCAGAAAAGGCTGAGGGCACTCTACCCGCATTTGATATTCAGATTGAGTTAACGGCTGGCGAAGATGAAAATGAACGCGTTATTCATATCAGTGCATTTTCTGAGCAAGGCAAAAAAGTAGTGGATACCATTCAGGTAGCGCCCAACTAAATATATGAGTAGTAAAAAAACTAATCTCTCTAGACGCCAGCATCTCAAGACTTCAGTCAAGTTCTTGAGCTTTGCCCTCCTCCTTACCGAGATTGATATTGCTTGGGGCGCCAAGATATTGGGTGTTCGTATTTGGCCCTCAGAGGATTACACCCGTATTACTTTAGAGTCTGATACCCCATTACCGATTACACAGCAGATCCTCACCAATCCAGATCGATTAGTGGTTGATGTGCAGGGCTTAGAGCTGAACCCAACGCTGAAGGACTTGGTGGCTAAAGTTAAGCCTAATGATCCTTATGTATCGCAGATTCGGGTCGGGCAATTTCAACCGGGGATTGTGCGTTTAGTATTTGACTTAAAAGAACCCATCAAGCCACAACTCTTCACACTCGATCCTGTTGCTGAATACAACTACCGCATGGTGTTTGATCTTTACCCTACAACTCCACTAGATCCACTCATGGCTTTGGTGAGAAGTAGTGCTAAAAAAGAAATTGCGCTTGAAAAAGCCAATGAAGAGATTGATCTAATTGCACAGTTTGCAACCAAGAAAGATAAAGAAGTAGCAAAAGCACCTTCAACACCAGTAGCGCAAGCCATTCCAGAAACAAAAGAGATTCCAGCGCCCGCCAAATACAAACGATTAATTACGATTGCGATTGATCCTGGACATGGCGGTGAAGATCCGGGAGCTATTGGAGCTGCAGGATCTAGAGAAAAGAATGTCGTGCTCTCAATTGCAAGAAGACTCAAAGAAAAGATTGAGAGCGAGGCGTATATGCGCCCCTACTTGACCAGAGACGGTGATTACTTTGTACCACTGCATGTCAGGGTTCAAAAAGCCAGGCGTGTTGAAGCGGATTTATTTGTATCGATTCATGCAGATGCCTTTATTGAGCCTAGAGCCAAAGGTGCATCCGTATTTGCACTCTCCCAAATGGGTGCAAGTAGTTCAATGGCCCGTTGGATGGCCAATAAAGAAAATGCTTCGGACCTGATTGGTGGCATCAATATTAAGACTCAAGATCGTCAGGTGGCGAACCTACTTCTCGATATGTCGACAACCGCTCAAATCAAAGACTCCATGCAAGTGGGTCAATCTATTCTGAAACAAATTGGAGGTTTTGCACCTCTGCATAAGGCAAAGGTTGAACAAGCCAGCTTTGCTGTTTTGAAGGCCCCAGACATCCCTTCGATCTTGGTAGAAACTGCTTTTATCAGCAATCCACAAGAAGAAGCCAGATTGAATGATGAGAACTATCAGGATCGTATTGCAGAGGCTATTTTGAGAGGAATTAAGGAGTATTTTTCCAAAAACCCACCAGTGGCCAGACGGGTTAACTCATAACGTACTTGTAAGTACAAGGGCTTACGGGCAGACGGCCTAGACCCCAGGAGCAGCTACAAACTTCTTGCTATAATTTCCGTTTTACCGGCTCGGTCGCTCAGTCGGTAGAGCAGCGGACTTTTAATCCGTTGGTCG
>JACCDK010129850.1_pt1 | contig 10970 bp, 8 predicted proteins | sample 7445871 | NCBI WGS metagenome assembly JACCDK01 (sample SAMN15323436, study PRJNA562643) | freshwater metagenome | isolation source: river surface water | place: USA:Blue River Watershed | collected 2017-08-15
CTCAAATTAGCGATGCAGATTGGCAGCGTGTGCACTTCTTAGGCCATGTGCCTTATCAGTACTTCATACCGCTCTTGCAGTTGTCTACTGTGCACGTGTACCCTACCTACCCCTTTGTGCTGAGCTGGAGCTTGCTAGAAGCCATGAGCGCTGGCTGCGCCATAGTTGCCAGCGATACGCAGCCCTTGCACGAGGCCATTAAGCACAACGAAACTGGCAAGTTGGTGAGTTTCTTTGACCCTCAAGCATTGGCGCAAAGCGTGAGTGACTTGTTGGACCAACCTCAAGAACGTGCAAAGTTAGGCGCTAATGCGCGTGCCTTTGCGCAGCAATATTACGATTTGCAAACAGTGTGCTTGCCTCAGCAATTGGCTTGGGTGAACAGTTTGATTCAACTGCCCAGTTTGGGCAGTGCTCATTGATTTTTATAAAGATATTTCATGTCATTGATTAAATGTGTTGTTGGTATTGCGTTGCTTGCGCTGCTCAGTGCATGTGGTGGTTCAACTGGTTTTCCGCCCGTAGTCACAGGCGTCAAAGTACAGTCCTTGAAATACGGCAACACGGCTACCATTTATTTAGGTGGCAAAGATTTACGCGCGTCTGTCCAAGTGGAATCAAACGGTGCTTGTATCAACCCAAGCTTTGCATCCAACAGCACCACTGATACCTTGGTGTTGAATTGCGTCGTCAAAGCAGTGGGTGACTTGCCCCTCACCATCAAGGCAGAAGATGGCAGCGTTATTTACAGCACCACAATCAATGTGCCCAAGCCGCAAGTCACTTTGTTTACAACCAAGGGCACCGTGGTGATGGAACTAGACCCCAGCACTGCACCTATTTCTAGCAACAACTACCTTAGCTATGTGAGCAAAGGCTTTTACACCAGCACCTTATTTCACCGCGTTATTTCGGGCTTCATGATTCAAGGCGGTGGCTACACCAAGGGCCTCGTTAAAAAGACACCCCTCTTTGCAGCCATAGAGTTGGAATCAAACAAAGGCCTGTCTAACTTGCGCGGCACCTTGGCCATGGCGCGCACCAATGAATTCAATTCAGCCACGTCTGAGTTTTTTATCAACGTAGTAGACAACGCGTTCTTGGATTACAAAAATTCAGGCAACCCAGGCTATGCCGTATTTGGCAAAGTGGTGCAAGGCATGGACGTGGTAGACGCCATTGTGGCCGAGCCTACTGGCGTGCTCAATGGCTTTGCAGATGTGCCGCTTACAGATGTTGTCATTAGCCTGGCACTGCAAACACAATGAAAACTTGGCTATTGTTTGTTAGTTGCACCTTACTGCTGGCAGCATGTGGCGGCGGCGCCAACAATGGCGAAACTGGTGCAGCAGGTAACACCAGCATTTTGAATGCTTTAGATACCAGCACGGCCAATCCAAACACCCTGCCTGCGGGCGCTGACAGCGTAAGCCTTGGCACCTTTTGGGAAAAGCAAGTGCTTAACGGCTTTACCAGGGTGGGCTTGTTAAGAGGCTACGCCTATGTGGATTATCGCAACGTAGCCATTAAAGCTACAGCAGTGTTTAACACACCCGATGGCAAAGGCACTGTATTGCTGGTAACCCACCCAGATCATCGTGCTCAAACAGGCGACATCGTAACGCTAACAGGCTTGCAAAAAGACCCCACCGACATTCCATTTGTCTATTTCAACAACACCTTTGAAATTACGGGCCGTGATGCCAATGCTTATTACATTACAGTGCCCTATGCCACCAGCAAGCGCGATACTTTTGCACTAAACGTTAACCTGTATTACAAACTCAAAGAATGTGAAGGCGTGCAAACGGTTGTGCAAACCCCAGCGGTGGCCACTAGCCCTGTTACTTACTTTGACGGCTTTGAAGCCAGAGTGGCCAAGCAAACTGTAGAAAACTCTGTCAGCGGCTGTAGCCCGCCAGAGAGAAGCTTTGTAACCTTCAAATACTTTGCAGTAAACAACCCCAAGTATGGAGCCACACTTAACAATCCATTTATTGGCCAGCGGGTTGAAGGTGGTGATTTTTACAGCTTAGACAAAACATTTGATCTGCCCTTAAGCAACGTTAAGTCTGGCCAGTCTGGCTCTATGGGTGTGATGAAGATTTATAAGACGTCAAACAAAATGGTGTGGCTGGGTACGGCTTACCTAACTTATGAAATACTGAGCCACACAGCCAATTCAGTGTTCATTGTTTTTACAACCACTACTTACAACGACATTAACAACCTAATTTCTACCATGACCGAGGTTTATGGCAAGGATGGTAGTGGTGACTACAAGTTAATTAGAACTACGGTGAAGTACAACAATCCTAGGCGGAATGAGTTTGTGATTGAGTAGTCCAGTTTGCACGCTTTATGACTTACAGCATGAGGTGAACATTTAGGTTAACCAAAGCACATTAGAGCCAGCCATCTCTTCTTTGGCGATGCCGACCACTTGAATGACAGGCGTGTCAGATCCTAAGTGCAGGTAAGCGCCTTCATCCAAAGGAATCCAGCCAATTGACTCGGTTTGGGTTGGAATCATTTCTGCTCGGAAGTTTTCTACGATAGAGGGCATTAGAGCTTGAATGTGTCACTGCCGCCAATGGCAGTTAAGGCTGCTTGCAAAGCCTTGGAATACGCAAGACGAGCAGTTTGAAGTACAGCTGCTTTGGCTTGGAGGCGAGCCAGTTCTGAGTCTACGAATTGAATGCTGGCAAGTTGAGACTTGGCTTCATCGGACAGCGAGGCTAGGTCGTATTGTTTGTTGTCGATTGTGATTGTGGTCATGGGAATATTATTTCATGAAAAAACCCCACCCCCTTTTGAGGGGTGGGGTTCAGAGCTAAATATTAAATATTAAGCAAAGTTATCAGCAACCAAACCGCCTGCTGCAACTCCGTTAACAACACCAATCAGTGAGATTTCTGATGCTGCAATATCTGTGTTGCCAGTACCAGCCGCATAAATATAAACATATGCATTAGAAGCTTGATAAGCAACCAAGTAACCTTTGGCAGCAGCACCAGATGCAGTCAATGCTACTGCAGTACCGCCGTTCAAAGCTGTCAACAATTCAATCAAACCAGAACCATTGGTGTAGTTTGCCAAGTTTGTACCAGTAAAGATTGAGTTGAATGTTGTAATCTTAGAAGCCGTAATTGCAACTTCATCAGAAGCAATACCAGGAGCAGTAACAAGTGCCAAACCGTCAAGGTCAGTAGTGCCGTCATCCAGCTCGAGGGTGTCATATCCAGAAACTGTACTCGCACCGGCAGTGAATCCATTAATGGTGTCATAACCGCCTTCACCTAGGATCACATTGTCAGTACCACCAGAAGCCAGGTTGACAACGTCATTGGATTCTTTGCCATTGAAAATATCGTTAGCTGAACCACCTGTCATTGTGTCTACACCAGCACCGCCAGTAAACGTAGTTACGCCGGTAGATGAGCCAATCAAAGTCATAGCACTTGTAGAACCTGTAACGGCGTCTACATTGATTGTGTTGCCAGTTGCAGCTGATGCAGCACTGATATCAACTGTACGAATACCGACGGTATATGCACTATTGCCAAGAGCCAAAGTAACAGCAGCCTCGTTTGCTGCAGACTTAAGTGTCTCGACGTTTGTTACACCAGTCCAAACGTCACTTGCGCCAATACTAAAGGCTACTCCATCTGTACCTACAGTAAGGGTATCTGTGCCGTCACCACCATCAATTGCCGCATCAACAAGAGCGTTTGAGGCAAATAAAGTGGCTGTAGTCAACACCTTAATATTGTCGTTACCAGCGCCACCAGATACATCGTCAGCACCTACACCGGCTGTAATAACATCTGCACCTGCACCACCAACGATTACATCAGCATTTGCAGAACCAGTAATTGTTACACCACTTGTTGTATAGGCTGCTACGCTAACTGTGTTAGTAACAGCGTCTGAAGTTGAATCGCCAGCTAATGTGACGCGAGTAATACCTGCTGTTTCGGCAGATGCACCCAACACAATTGAGATTGCAGCAGAATTATCTGCAACTGCTAATTGCTCAACGCCAGATACTTTAGACCAAGAGTCAAGAGCAACAATCGCAACAGCCGTGCCAGTTGTGCCCAATGTAATTTGGTCATATGTGCCTGTCGCAGATGCGCCACCAGCAATCGTATCAAGCATAACGTTAGCGGCACTGAACAATTTATCATCGCCAGTGACAACAAATGTATCTGCGTACACACCACCAGTTAAGACATCGTCAGATGTTGCAGAGCCGGTGATCGTGTTCTTAGCATCATCCATACCGGTAATTGTTACAGCTGCAGCATTTGCAGAAGCATCAGTTACAAATGTCATTCCGGCTACAGAGGTTGAAGTAGCAGCCGAGCCGACCAATGTACTTAAGTCAATCGCTGTATCAGTGGATTTAACTACAACAGCTACCGAATTGGTGTTTGAGGTTGCAGCTGAGCTAACAGCATAGGTTTTTCCACTCAACAGAGATGCCTGGATACTTTGACCAGAACCATTAGCCAATTGGATATTTTCAACACCGTCTAATGTGATGGCTCCAGATGTACCTGTGATCAGTTTTGCGCTGGCAATCAACTTGAGCGTATCAGTACCTTCGCCCAAATCTATCGCAACTGATGTATTAGACAAATCACCGTAAATGGTAAGCGCATCAGTACCTGCGCCCATTTGGAAAACACCACCATTATTATTGGTCAGCACTAAAGTATCGTTACCTGAGCCTGTTTTAATTGTCGCAACGTTCAGAGCTGTGCCATCCAATGTAACCGCACCAGTTGCTGCAGAAGCATCAAAAGTGGAAGCAGTAAGAGTAAGAGAAGCATCAGTAACTGTACCTGAACCTGTAACAGTAATTGTTCCAGTGCCAGCAGTCACGGCGCCATCCAAGGATAGGTTGTTTGCACCCATTTGGAATGTGACGTTTGAATTAGCATTAGAAGCTGTAAAGGCATCAATAATGTGCGTTACAGCTGCTCCTGTTGAAGTTGAGTCAACTGAGCCATCGATTACTACTGTTTTAGCAGTTGTAATTGTTTCACCGTCGAGATCGACTGCGTTGCTATCTCGAACTTCATCATCCAAAGTCAGAGTGACAGAATTAGAAGCATAAGCTGCCGCAGTACCAACTGTGAATGTCGAAGTACCAGTAGACTGGTCTGCTGTAATTACAACGTTCTGTCCTGAACGCACGTACAGCGCATCGCCTGCGTTGTCAACGTCAAGCTCCAAACGATCAATCAAACTGCTACCACGTAAATCAACTGTACCAGCTGCTGTTTGCAGTTCAACAGTTAAAGTGCCATCAGTAGTGTTGTCATAAACATTGAGTACATCATTGCCCGCATCAATGCTTGCAGCGCTAACCTTCAAACCAATTGATTGGCTACCAGATACAGACACATCTTCTAATCCGCTTGAACCAGCAGTCAGATCAAAGGTAGCTGATGCGCCATTTCCAGTTACGGAGAGCGTAACCAGTGAGTTGGCTGCGTCCCATGCAGAAGTGCCTGTAGAAGCCACAGTTGCGCTTGTTGTTGCGACAGAACCGCCACCTGAAAGCAAAGAAACAGTGCCACCAGCTGTTGCTGTAAGTGAGGTGCTTGCTGCCAAATCAGAAACTGAAATGTTACCAGAAGCTTTATATTGACCGACAGTTGTTGCTGATGCATCAGACACCGTCAAATTACCAGCCTTTGCTTCGGCAATTTGCACCACTGCTGCTGCTGCGCTTACTGTTAAGCCTTTTTCTGCCGTTGCCTGCAACAAGCCCGTATTTGCAGTAGAAGTAACAGACAAGTCACCAGCACCAGTTACTGTTACGTCACCTGCAGCCGTACCTGCGGCAATTGTTACACCAACTGGTGAACCAGTGGAACCCAATGCTGCCGCGTTAACCACAACACCATTGCCAGCTGTTCCAACAGTAACGTTTAGTGTGTTGAAGTCGCTTGAAGTATTGATAATATCGTTGTTAGCCATAGCAGTTGCGGCCAGACCAGCAACTGCACTGACCGCTTTTGTTACATCAAAGTTGTATGTTGTAACGCCAGTGAAGTTAGTAGCAGCAAAATCTAAAGTCGTATCTGTCAACGTTGTTGCATTTACGTTTACATTGATTGTTTCCACATTACGGACAGAACCCGTATTTGAAGAGGTAATATCTGCTTGCGTAGTCAAAGTGAAGACATCTTCGTCTGCTGTTGAGCTATCAATGATGACATCTGTTGCATTGAATGTGGTTGATGTTGATGTTGCAGAAATCAAACCAACAAAGTTTTGGCTGGCAGTTGTGCCGTTAACTGTCTCACTTGCTGCAGTTGTCAAAGTGAATGTCGCACCACCATTTCCTTCAGATTGCTCAACAAATGTGCCGCCCGTGTAACCTGATGTTTGCGACAAAGCCAAAGCAGAAGCAACCTTTGTGTTGAAAGCTGTAGCAGCAGCGCCGTAAGTAGCGTCAGCAGACATTTGAGCAAAGCCGTTGAGCAACTCAACAACTTTAGCGCCTTTAGCAGAGCCAGCAGCTGTCAATTGAGCAGCAACCCAGTTAGACAAGCCTTCAACAGCTGTCAGACCGAGGTTTGTAACCAGTGTTGTAGCAACTGAAGCGTCTGTCGCATTAGCGAAGTCACGCGCATAGAGCACATTCATCAATGATGCTGGATCAAGAGCAGCAACTTCAGAGTAAGTTGCGTTGCTCATTTGCGTGTTGTACAAGGCGCCAGCAACTCGTGCCAGAACTGTACCGTTTGTGGAGATTGCCATTTGAAATTTCCTTATTAAGGTTTATGAATAAAACTGATTTCTTTGCAAAGAAACCGAGTGCGAGCGGTTAAGCGAAAAGCCCACACTCGACAGAACGGACTGGGGTCAATCCGCTCTGCGCAGTGCAGGCTGTAGTGGTTTTTCCTAGGCTTACCAGACTGGTAGTAAGCAACAGAACAAATAGGTTTTTTAACCTCTTGAAATCACTTTGGATTTCGTGAAATGTTCAATAATTTTTTAGAGATGACACAGAAATATTGCAATCAAACAACAATTGATGTATGCAATTTTTTGAAGTCAATATTTATAAAAAACTAAATTGCTGCATTGTGATATTTCGTTTATTTCAGGTAACACCTGAATCAAATTTCAGTCCTGCGCTGGCGAAATTTCTTTGCCCTTTTTGATGTACGAACACAAACTGCGCTTTTTTAAAAGGAGTGGCAGTTATGAAAATTAAATTCACAAAGAAATCAATCAACGATTTGGCGTGCAGTCAGGAGAAGGGTCGCGAGTTCTATCGCGATACAAATTGCAGAGGACTCACAGTCGAGGTTCGTTCTACTGGTGGCAAAACATATTACCTGTGCTACAACGATGCTCGTGGTAAGCAGCGGCTGTATCGCATTGCCAATGCACTGGACATCACACCTATACAAGCACGGCAGCTATGCGATCGCGCACGTGCACAAATAGCTATGGGCAATGACCCTGCACAGGTAAAGCAACAACATCGAGCTGCACCAACACTTGCACAATTTTTTAATGAAAGTTACCTGCCCTACATACAGAGCTACAAACGTAGCTGGGAGACAGATGTCAGCGTGTTCAAAAACCACGTGCTGCCACATATTGGTGAGCTGTACATTGATGCCATATCAACCAAAGATATCGGCACCGTGATGAGTCGAGCAAAGTTGCATTTGTGTAATGGCAGCAGTAACAAAATATTGATCCTGCTGCGTTATATGTTCAACCTAGCAATTCGCTGGCGAACTGCAGGTGTTACGGAAAATCCCACCGCAACGCTAAAGCTTGGTAAAGTCACAGCGCACAGAGAACGTTTCTTATCTGCAGCTGAAACTCAGCGTCTACTTGAAGCAGTCAATCTTTCTGCCAATACCAAACTCAAATACATCATTCCCATGCTGCTGTTAACTGGCGCAAGAAAGCGTGAAGTACTTGATGCTAAATGGAGAGATGTGGACATGGAGCGAAGCTTTTGGAGAATTCCAGTCACCAAATCAGGACGAGAGCGTCACGTGCCGCTTAGCGCCGCCGCTTTAGACTTGTTGGAGAAAATACCACGCTCAAGATTTAGTGACTACATCTTTGAAAACCCTAAAACTCGTAAATCATTCTCCAGCATCTTTTTCAGTTGGGATGCTGCCCGGACCCGAGCAGGATTAAAGGACGTGCGCATTCATGATTTACGGCACAGCTTTGCCAGCTTTTTAGTCAATGCAGGGTGCAGCTTGTATGAAGTACAAAAAATATTGGGCCATGCCAGTGTCAGCATGACCCAAAGATACAGTCACTTAAATCAGGAATCGCTATTGCGAGCGGTAAGCCATGCGGGCAATGTTGTGTCGCCAGTACAAAAATCTAATTTTGAACACTGTAGCGCAACACTTTAGATTCGCGCCAGATTCACAGAGCATCCTGAAATCTAACCTGTGTCATGTGGTGGTTAAGGAAACACTTGCACTTAACTCATCCCATGGCGCAGACAATTTACGGCCTTCACGAACTAGTAATCCTGCAGACTCTAAAACTGCAACATCATTATGAACATTTTTGTAGTCGCGCTCCAGTGCCAAAGCCAGCGCTTTAACACTATCAGAGCCATGCTGGCGTACGTGCTTTAGCAAATCTAATCGACGTGGAGATAGCGTATCGATCATTGTTTGGACATCTAGAAAGGTGACGTTTGTCTCAGCAACCTTCTTACCCGCTGCTGCGCGATTCCAAGCACTGGTGAAACGCTTGCCCATGTCAGCAATGCTGCCAACGTGTACTTGAACTTTATTTGCTTTGTGCATTTTTAACCTTTTCAATATCTGCCAAGAAATCTGCAATCAACTTTTCGACTGAACTAAATCGATACCGCTTCTCGGTGTTGTAGATGTGCTTGTGATCACCTTTGCCGCGCTCGTTGTCATAGCCGACGACTCGCTCGTTATCTCTTCCGTAATAAAGTCTGTACTTTAAGCCGTGTGGACGCTCTGGGCTCGATTTTGGTAGCTGCCAGATGACCATTTCGACAATAAAGCCATCCGGCAGCAGCGCCTTGTCATAGAAAATTCTTTGTGCCTTCATATATGGTTACTTTAACCATATTAAAAAAGGGTGTCAATAACCATATATTTGGCATGAAGTAATACTAGATATTTAAATTTTCAAATTTCATATGCCATGCACAGTTAACCTGAATTAAATCAAGTCCTGTTGGCTGCTGCTTTGATTTATCCATTATTTCCATCCTACGCATAGCCAGTCAGGCATTGATGAGTAAAGCCTTATTGAAGTGAGAAAAAACCAGTAATTTGAATCGTTTTCAGCAATTTAATATTCACTGGGTAGCATCAACACCCAGTGCTCACCATCCCAACAAGCGTAGAGCACGAATTCTGGCATTGGAAAGTCTGTGTAGGGAATGGCTTGTTCTGCATGTACGTTGCCATTACCATCCTCGTAAGTCATTACAACCGTTTTGTTTGTCACTGTGACACGGACTAGAACAAACCAGTCTTGGGTGCCAATCTCGCTTAGATGACTTGCAACTGCATCCATCATCCAAAATGCACCCGCAGTTTCAGCTACATACTTAGTTCCATCCGTTAGCAAATGCCTGCGACTAAGCCTGTAGTAATTCTCAGACCCCGTAAACATCGACAATTGGCTTGAATCAAAACTCATCTTGAACTCCTGTGTATTGCAATAACCACAGTGTTGCTTCAGCATGAATTTTGGACAATCTGAAACCCGCCACTTTGGCGGGGCTCATTAGGTAACTGCCAGCTTGGTGAGTGATTGCTGCGCATTGCGCATCTTCAAACGCAGTGCAGCTTCTTTTGCTCGCTTTTGTGCAGCCTTAGCCTGCTGCTTTAGTAAGTTAACTTGTTGACTTGTGCCATCAACAATTTCACAAATACGCATAATTGTGTCTCCCACTTTATTTAGTGGGGAGTGCTGACTGTTAGATTTCAGCACTTCATAGCTTTATTTCCCAAACCCTTCACGCAATTTCATACTTACCGCTTCAAGCTGAGCATCCAATTCCCCAGCCTGAACTGCAGCCTTCACAGCTTCTAGTGCCTCGATGAGTGCAGAAGGATTGCTCACTTCAATGGCAGTCTTACCCCGTGACAGCTCAATCACTTTAGCCCCATAGCGGATGGCTATGCACACCTTTCCTGAATCGCTGACAAACCACCATGGCCTAATCTTTTTGGGCTGACTGATTTGTACTCGTTCGCCAGCAGCGTTTGTTACAAATTTAACCTGAGTTGGTGCATAGGTATCACCTTTGTTATGCGCAGTAGCTAGATGGATCTGCTCTTCCAATTTCGACAGTAATTTATTCCTGCGCAATGCAGCAGAGGACAAGTTGTTTGGTTTCTTTGCAGCGACGAGTTTGAGTGAAGCCAGTGTTGCCATGATTACTCCTTAAAAAAAAAATATCGGCAACAAGACTTTATTTTCGTGATACCAACTGGACAACCGAAAAGAAGTGAACTGAATAGATTCGAATCAATCTTTATGGCTTTTCATATCAGCTGAGATAAATAAAAGTACAAGCAAGGCAAAGGTTGGCACGCCGATTGTTACTGTGCCGCGAAATCCGTTCTGATGTGAGACGGTAAGCAAACGAGCTTCTTGCTGCTCGCCTCATTGCACTACCCAGCTGATGGCTGGATGCCTTAAACGACGCTCCTCTGCAGCAGTCACGTTTGCAATGTTGTAATGGTTGATGACGAAGAATGCTCGTCATATAGGCCTATAAATTTTTAGGTTCAAAGTGAGTGGGATTGCCATTTAAAAACCCACAAATACATCTACAGCGGCTCGCGATATGGTCGTAGGTGTGTTGCGTTAGGCGGCACGTGATAGGAGACAGCAAAACCTGCCTTCCTTGCACCAGCAAGTTGTGCGATATCGATTGTTAACACCTCAGCAAAGTGTTCCAA
>JACCDK011135563.1_pt1 | contig 10968 bp, 6 predicted proteins | sample 7445871 | NCBI WGS metagenome assembly JACCDK01 (sample SAMN15323436, study PRJNA562643) | freshwater metagenome | isolation source: river surface water | place: USA:Blue River Watershed | collected 2017-08-15
GACCTGAGTGGTGGTCAGGGCCTGCAGGTCGTCGCTGGCCATGCCGTTGAGCTGGTCAGAGGTGAGGGCAGCCACTTGAGCGGTGGTCAGGGCTTTGACTTGGTTAGCGGTCAAGTTGACGATCTGATCGGTGCTCAGGTCGGCGATTTGGGTGGTGCTCAACTTGCTCACCTGGAGTGTGCTGAGCGCTTGCAGGTCGTCGCTGGCCATGCCGTTGAGCTGGGCAGAAGTCAGGGCGTTGACTTGCGCGGAGCTCATGGCTTGCACTTGTTGGGTCGTCAGCGTGTTGAGCTGATCGGTGGTGAGTTTGTTGACTTGGGCAGAGGTCAGTGCCCTGACCTGGGTGGTGCTCAGTGCTTGCAGGTCATCGCTGGCCATGCCGTTGAGCTGGTCAGAGGTGAGGGCAGCCACTTGCGCAGTCGTCAGTGACTGGATCTGGCCAGTGCTCAAGGCCACGACCTGGTCGGTGCTCAGTTGAGCGACTTGTGTCGTCGTCAATTTGCTCAACTGGGTGGTGGTCAGTGCCGCCACAACGCTGGTCTCCAGTGCCTCGATTTGGTCACTACCCAGGGCATTGAGGGCTGCGGTGTTGAGCGCTTTGGCCTGGTCGGTGGTCAATGCGGCGATGGCATCGGTGGACAACTTGGCCGCTTGTGCGGCGCTCAGCGTGGCGATGTCAGCCGTTTCCATGAGGCTCACTTGATCGCTTGACAGGTTGCCGATTTGGCCAGTGGTCAAGGCCCTGATCTGGCCGGTGGTCAATGCTTTGAGGTCATCGCTGGCCATGGCATTGAGTTGCGCGGAGGTCATGGCGGCCACTTGTGCGGTGGTCAGGGCTTGCACCTGGGCGGTGGTCAGGGCCACGACCTGGTCGGAGCTGAGCTCGGAGATCTGTGTGGTGGACAGCTTGCTCACTTGCAGCGTGGTCAGGGCGGCCACATCGTCGGTTTCCAGAGCCGCGAGCTGTGCGGTGCTCAGTGCGTTCAGTGCAGCGGTGGTCAGGACCTTGACCTGAGCCGTGGTCAAGGCGGCGACGGCGTCGGTGGTGAGTTTTTCTGCCTGGGCGGCGCTGAGTGTGGCGATGTCAGCGGTTTCCATGGCGGCCACTTGAGCGCTGCTGAGGGTGCTGATCTGAGCGGTGGTGAGGGCTTTGACCTGAGTGGTGGTCAGGGCCTGCAGGTCGTCGCTGGCCATGCCGTTGAGCTGGTCAGAGGTGAGGGCGGCCACTTGAGCGGTGGTCAGGGCTTTGACTTGATCGTTAGTCAGGCTGTTGAGCTGATCTGAGCTGAGCTTGGAAACAAGCGAGGTGGACAATTTGCTCAGTTGTGCGGTGGTCAGTGCTGCGATGTCTGTCGACTCCATGGCCGCCAATTGGTCGGTGCTCAAAGCGTTGAGAGCATCTGTGGAGATCGCCTTGATTTGAGCGGTGGTCAACGCTGCAATGGCGTCGGTTGCGAGCTTGCCGGTTTGCGCAGAACTCAATGCGCCCACTTGTTGGGTTTGCAGGAGTTGAAATTGATCGCTGCTGAGGTTGCTGATTTGTGCGCTGGTCAGGGCCCTGATCTGCGTGGTGCTCAGGGCTTGCAGGTCTTGGCTGGCCAGTTTGTTGATTTGTTCACTCGTCAAGGCCATCACTTGCGATGTGGTCAATGCCTGGGTTTGCGCTGTGGTCAGGTGGTTGAGTTGATCGGTGCTCAAACTGTTGATTTGATCTGAAGTCAAGGCTTTGATCTGCGTTGTACTGAGCGCTTGCAGATCGTTGCTGGCCATGCTGTTCAATTGATCACTGGACAATGCGGCCACTTGGCTGCTTGACAGTGTCCGGATTTGATCTGTGCTGAGGGCCACGATCTGGTCGGTCGTGAATTTGCCCAATTGCTGGTCCGAAAGTTTGCTGATTTGCGCGGTGGACAATGCCGCCATGTTTTCTGTCTCAAATACGGCCAATTGATCGGTGGTCAGCGCATTCAGGGCGCCCGATGTCAGGGCTTTGGCTTGTGCAGTGGTCAAGGCCACCACCGCATCTGTAGACAAGCCCACGATTTGTTGAGTGCTCAAAGCTGCGACATCTGCGGTTTCCAGTGTCGACATTTGCAGCGAATTGAGGCTGTTGAGTTGGTCGGTCGTCAACACCCTGATTTGCAGTGTGGTCAGGGCCTTGAGACTGCCAGTGGACAGGCTCGCAAATTGTTCGGTGTTCAGGCCCACCAGCTGGCCTGTGGTCAAAGCTTGAACCTGTTGCGTGCTCAGGCCGGCGATCACATCGGTTTTGAAACTGTTGAGCTGTAAAGTACTCAGACTAGAGATGTCTTTGGTGTCAAAAAACTCCAAGTGCGCGGTGGTGAACGTGCTCAGTTGCAATGTGCTCAGACCTTGAACTTGCGGCGAAGTCAGAAGAGAACTTTTATTCCCATAAACCAGCAGTCCATCCGAGAAGTTGCTGCTGTCAAATGCGCTGATTTGTCCGCTCGTCAACACCAACATGTCACGCGATTCAAAGGCCCCGATTTGAGCGCTGCTCAAGGCGGCGATTTGTGCGGTCGACAGCAGTTTGACGTCAGCTGTTGAAAGATCGCGGATCTGATTGGTCGTCAGATTTTGGATCTGGGTGGGTGAAATCGAGCTGATCAACGACATGACGGTTCCTTTTTTGTACTGGCCCGTTCACGAGCAAATACCGCGGTGAGTGTTCACAACCGGCGCTTTTCCTTCAGGAAAAACTTGGTGACCTCTGTGATTCGGTACGGGATTCCATAACTTGAGGTTTTTTCTTGATTTCGGTGTTTGGCTTGCCGCACCGGCAGAAATTGGCCGCAGGAACTGTCTTTTTGCCGTTATGTGGTGATTTTTTGGTTGTTCGATACCCGTATTGATCTGGGTACACTTTTTGCTTGAATCAATCTTGTTGTCCTGTGTCAGGTCATTAGGGCAATTGAGCTCTTGAGCTGATTGACACTATTTACAAAGGTATGGATTCATGAACGCACGAATTGACACGGCCAGTCTGGCTTCTTCGCAGGGCAGCCCCGTATCGGTCTCGGACGACCTGATTGCGGCCATGAGTCAAGGCCTCATGACCCAGCTGGACCTGATGGGGCATATTCAGCATCTGGAAAGCTTGGGAGAGTTGCGGGCTGCAGCCAACCTCTATGCCCTTTGGATCAACCATGCCAAAGCCAAAGACAAGCACTTTGCCCTGTTCAATTACGGCGGCATGCTGCAAAACCTGCATCGCCCCGAAGAAGCACTTGCCGCCTATGCAGCATGCATTGCCTTGAAGGAAGATTTTCCTCAGGCTTACATCAACAGAGGTTTGCTGTTTGAAAAGTTGGGCCAAGACGCCCAAGCCTTGCAAACCTGGTTGAGTCTGGTCAGTCGTCGCTACATGGCTAAGTCACCGACAGACGAATTTTTGACCATGGCGCTCAACCACATGGGGCGTTTACAGGAAAAGCTCAAGAACTACGCCCAGGCTGAGCAGGCACTGGAAGAGAGCTTGAGCATCAATCCCGCCCAGCCCGGCGTGATACAGCATTGGATGCACATCCGACAAAAAGCTTGCCAGTGGCCCATTTACAAGAGTTTGCCGGGCATCAGCTTGTCGGAGATGAAGCGGTATACCTCACCACTGGCCATGTTGGCGTTGACCGAAGATCCGGCCGAGCAGCTGCTCAATTCACAGTCTTTTGTGGCGCGGACTTATTCGTTCCGTGAGGAGCGTTTGTCTGAAGGCAGGACTTACCAGCATCAGCGTTTGCGGGTGGGGTACGTGTCGAGTGATTTCCGCGAACATGCGGTGGGCTTTTTATTGCCTTCCCTGATGGACGGTCATGGTGAATCTTTCGAGTTGTTTGCTTATGACTACAGCGCTGAAGAGCGCACCCCAGTTCGTGAACATCTGAAAGGGCAATTTGACCATTTCAAATCCATCAAGGATTTGTCAGACCGACAGGCGGCCGAACTCATTTTGTCCGATGAAATTGACATCTTGATCGATTTGCATGGCTTGAGTTCAGGGGCCAGGCCCGGAATTTTTGCTTTGCATCCAGCCCCCAAACAAGGTACTTATCTTGGTTTCATGGGCCCTACAGGCATGCCTTGGTTTGATTTTGTGGTTGCAGACCGACAAGTCTTGCCTGATGAGTTGGCAGTTTATTTCACCGAAAAGCCGCTTTATGTGGAGGGCAGTTATTTGCCCATGGTCTCTTATGCAGACCATGCACCCGTTGTCACGCGTGAACAGCTTGGCCTACCCGAAGGGGCTTTTGTGATGGCCGCCTTTGGCAACACTTACAAAATCACACCAGACATGTTTGCGATCTGGATGCGGCTGTTGCAACGGATCCCTGATGCATTGCTTTGGCTGGTGGATGACAACGAATGCAGCACCCAAAACCTCAAAGCCCAGGCCTTGGCCCACGGGGTGCCGTCTGAGCGGCTGGTTTTTTCTTCCCGCACAGCGCACCCCGAATTTTGTGCCCGCTTGAAGCTGGCAGATGTTTACCTGGACACATACCCCTATAACTGCGGATCGACGAGCAACGATGTGATCCATGCCGGCGTGCCCTTGGTCACCATGTACGGCAAAACCCTGGTTTCACGTATGGGGTTGAGCTTGTTGACGGCCTTGAACTCAGCCAGCAACGCCACCCGCAGCTATGCCGAATACGAAGACAAGGTGCTGGAGCTGTCGATCAAAAAGAAAGCAGGGAAATTACCTGTGGCCTTGCCGCGTGGTGAGCCCTTGAGAATTGGTCAGGCCTTGGTGAATTTGAGCCAAGCCCTTGGCGGCGCCGATACGGCTCATTTGCCTTCAGCCGCGAAGCGCCCTGGTGTGCAGCTCTTCCAGATTTGTTACACCGAGGAGACGCTTCAGACTGTGCCGGCAGGTTTTGCGGTGCTTGACAACTTATCCAATGAACGCCCTGACTGGCGTGAGTTTTGGCCCATGCGCAATTACCTCATGACCCATTCTCTTGAGGACGATGTGTTTTATGGATTCTTTTCCCCCCGTTTTGCGTACAAGACGTCCCTTGATTTTGAAAAAATAAGTGAATTCGCTCTACAGCATGGTTCAGACAACGACGTTTTGATCTTCAGTCCATTTTGGGATCTCAACAGTTTGTTCCTCAATTCTTTTGAGCAAGGTGAGTTTTTTCACCCTGGCCTGATGTCCTGTTCTCAGCAATTCTTACACTCAGCGGGACATGATTTGCGTTTGGCCGAATTGGTGATGCATGGCGAAAATACGGCGTTTTGCAATTACTTCATTGCCAAGAAGAAATTTTGGTTGCATTGGCTGGAATTGGGGGAAAAGCTCTTTCAAGGTGCTGAAGCCAAAGGCACCCCGTTGGCGATTGCGCTTAACCAGAGCACCATTTACAGCCATGATTTGCTGCCGCAAAAAATATTTGTCCAAGAGCGCTTGGTCAATATGTTGTTGGCAGGGCCTCAATTCAAGTCTAAATCATGGAGCATGTTCGGTTTGCCCTGCTCGGTCACGCCTTTGAGTCAGTTTCAATCTCAGGCTGCAATGGCCAATGCGCTGAAAATGACCTATGCCCGGACCGGTGATGCCGTATACCTCAATGAGTTTCACCAGTTGCGAGACAAGGTTTGGAAAGACAGTGGCATTGGAGAGTTGGCCAAGGCCCGAGATCGGGTTTTGCGTGGAGAAGGTTGATTCTATTTCGAAATCAATCAACGATTTTAAAAAATTTCAAGGTGATTTAATCATGAATTTAAGTTTCGAAGAAATTCACAAAGCAAAAACAGGCAAAGTGAGTGATAAGTGGGAATCCTACCTTCGTCACTACGACGGCTTGTTTGCTGTTTATCGCGATCAAGAGGTTTCACTTCTTGAAATTGGCATACAAAATGGCGGCTCCTTAGATACTTATTTCGAGTATTTCAAAAATGCCAAAATATTGATTGGTTGTGATATCAACACCAATTGCAATAAACTTCAATATCAAAATGATAAAGTAAAAGTGGTGGTTGGTGATGCCAACTCAGATGTCACATTCAAGGAAATTCAAGAACTTGAAAAGAATTTTAATATTGTGATTGATGATGGCTCTCATGTTTCAATGGACATCATCAATTCATTCATTCGATATTTCCCCATGGTTTCACCTGGTGGTGTTTACGTGATTGAAGACACCCACACCTTGTACAGTCGAAATTTCGGTGGTGGTATTCTGAATGAATTCTCTGCCTATAATTTTTTCAAAAAGCTTATTGATATTGTCAATTTCCAGTGGTGGAGTGACCATTTAAAGATGGAAGATTATTTGTCAACTTTCTTCTTGAGAGGTATTCCCGATTTTATTCATCAAGGTTGGATTGAATCGATTGAGTTTAAAAATTCCGTGATCACTGTCAAGAAATCAAGACAAGCTGGACATGACAAATTGGGGCCTAGGATCATCCGAGGAACCGAGGCACTGGTGGTGGATTTGCCAAGGTGAATGTCTTCCATTTTTGGATGGATGTGCCAGGTGTCTGTCAAAAATCATTTGGCGGTTTTTTGACGATTACCTGGCCTGTAAATTGCTTTTTACTTCTCGTTGATCCCTGAGGTAAACCATGAGCATCATTCATCTGACCAAGACCGTCCAATCGGTTCAGCCCCGTTATGTCGGTCGTTTTTCATGCACAGGCTCAGCCTGCGAGGACAGCTGCTGTTCAGGCTGGACGGTGCAGATTGATAAAAAAACCTTCAATGCCTACCGGCAAGCTAAGCAGCCATTGCTGATGGAGCGTATGGCCACGAAGGTCAAGAGGGTCAGAAGCCTGGCCAGTGATGCGAAATACGCTCGGATAGAGATGCATCCTGAAACTCAGGATTGCCCTTTTTTGGAAGAAAAGTTGTGCAGTGTCCAACGTGAATTGGGTGAAGACAAGTTGTCCGACACCTGTGCCACCTACCCGCGCAAGAGTCGTGTGACAGGGGGGCAGCATCAGCAAGCCTTGACTTTGTCTTGCCCGGAGGCTGCCAGGTTGGCACTATTGGCCCCGGATGCCATGGATTTCGTTGAGGTGTCTGGCAAGGTGCGTGTGGAGTCTGTTCTCCAAATTCGCAGCAAGCAAGGCTTGACGCCAGAAATGATGGAGTCGGTCAGCCTCTTCTGTTTGAAATTGATGAAAGTCAGTAGCCTATCGCTTTGGCAGAAACTTGCCGCCCTGGGCGTGTTCACGGAGCAATTGACTGCGATCCTGAAAAAGGGGGGGCATGCTGGGGTTCCGTCTTTGTTAAATGACTTTGACAAGATGGTGTCATCGGGTGCCATTGCTGAGGCCTTGTCCGCCATGTTGCCAGACTATGTCATTCAGGCCACTGCCTTTTCTGGCCTGTGGCAAATCAAAAAGGGTAAAAAGAACTCTGCTGTGCAAGAGTCTGTACAAGTGAGGGTTGCCAGGGGTTTGGGTGCAGACCCGATCACTAACTTGGTGACGCAGCAACAATTGATTGAGAACTACCGATCAGGCGTGCAACGTTTACCTGAGGCGCTAGAACAGGCCCCCTTCTTGCTGGAAAACTTCCTTTTGAATGAGATGTTCAGTGAGGGATTTCCGTTTTCTGAGACCAATCCCTATGAGCATTTCCTCAAGTTGGTGACACAGTTTGGCTTGCTGCGTTTCATGTTGGCAGCGCAATGCAATGACCAAGACAAGTTGCCTGAACTTGAGCAGATGGCACGAACCGTTCAGGTTTTCAGCCGCAAATACCAACACGATTCAGATTTTGCCAAGCGCGTGAACGGCGCGTTGAAAAATTCGGGTTGGGACGCACTAGACAAGGTGTTCAGGTTCTTGCGTACCTGATCACTGAAATCGCCTGAAGCACTCTGACGAGATGCCACTTCAACTGTGGCTGGTCTGAGCCTTTCAGCTGAGCAAGGCCAAGACGTAATAAGGTTGCTGATTGGCCTGAGACAGCATAGCTGTACCCGCCTGGTTCATGATCATGCTGCGCGCTAATTCAGCAGTGGCTTGTGCGTAGTCGGTGTCCATGATCCGACTGCGGGAGGCGCTGAGGTTCATGGAGACAGTGCTGGCATTGTCGGCTGCATAGGTCAGCCGGCTCATCATGGCGCCCCACTGGCTGCGCTCGCCGTCGATTTGCACCATGGCCTTGTCGATCAGGTCGATGGACGCAGTGGCCTTGGCCTGAGTGTCGATCGATGCCGAACCGGCCAATGCGGCAGCCACATCAACTGTGTTGATATCGGCCAGTGGCAATGCGATGGAGTCGCTGCTGCTGGCCCCCACATGGAACTTCACCACTCCAGCGGTTCCAGCTTCACCCTTGAGAAGCTTCATGCCGTTCCAACTGGTGTTGCTGACCGTGTTGGCTGCTTGTTCTTGAAGTTGTAGAAACTCTGATTGAAGGGCATCACGTTCGCTCTGACTGTAGGTGTCGTTGGCAGATTGGATGGCCAATTCGCGCATGCGCACCAACATACTGGTCATTTCGCTGGTGGCCCCATCGGCTGTTTGCAACATTGAAATGCCATCGTTGGAATTGCGCACAGCCACATCGAGACTGCGGATCTGAGCCGTCATTTTGTTGCCGATGGCCAAGCCGGCCGCATCGTCGCCGGCAGAGTTGATGCGTTGACCAGTCGCCAATTGAGCCGTCGATTTGTCCAGGGCGCGCTGATTGACGACCAGCGCTTGCTGGGCGGCAAGGGACTTGACGTTGGTGTTAACGACGGTGCTCATGGACTGGCTCCAGGGATAGGCGGGGGGCCTTGAGGTGAGACTTGACAAAGTTATAGGTCATCGTGTCTCAGCCACAAAGTGTTCGTGATCGGTTTGAATTCTGACGACCAAAAGCCCGAATGGGCCTTTGGGGTCGTTGAATTACGCTACGCGTCTATTAACGGAGCAAAGACATCACGGTCTGTGGCGCTTGGTTGGCTTGTGCCAACATGGCGGTTGCAGCCTGCGAGATGATTTGTGTACGGGCCAGTTCGGTCGTGGTGGCTGCATAGTCGGTGTCCAAAATTCGACTGCGTGAGGCAGAGGTATTTTGAGAAATATTGGCCAGGTTGTCAGCAGCGTAGTTCAAACGGTTGATGGTGGCACCGTAAGTTGAACGCTCTGCATCCACCAGTTCCAAAGCATCGTCGATCGAGTCAATGGCTTTGGTCGCGTCGGCTTGGGTATCAACTTTCAGCGCGTTCACTTTCAGTGAAGTGGAATCCAGACCTTGTGCAGAAAAGTCAATTTCGATCAAAGCTGAAGCACCCGTGTTGGCACTGACATGGAGTTGGGCTTTGCCTGCTGTGCCAACTTCACTGGCAGCTGTTGATTTGAAGATTTGCATGCCGTTCCACTGTGTGTTGTCAGCGATGCGGGTGATTTCATCGGACAATGCATCAACTTCAGATTGCAAAGCGGTGCGGTCTTCCAAGGTGTTGGTGTCGGTTGCAGCCTGCACAGAAAGTTCACGCATGCGCTGCAGCATGTTGGTGATTTCTTTGGTGGCACCGTCGGCTGTCTGGATCAAGGAGATGCCGTCGTTGGCATTGCGCACGGCTTGGTCCAGGCCGCGCACTTGGGCTGTCATCTTGTTGCTGATGGCCAAGCCTGCAGCGTCATCAGCTGCGCTGTTGATGCGGCTGCCGGTCGACAGACGCTCCATGGCCTTGTTCAGGCTGCGGTTGTTCACAGTCAAAGCGTTTTGAGCAATGGTGGATTTTGTGTTGGTGTTGATCACGGACATGGTCTTACTCCTTGAAGAGGTTTATTTCAAAAGGTTGGCAGGAACCCGAAGGGAGTAGGACCTGCCTGTTTGGTACAGAAGTTCTGAAGTGAATCTCTGTTACTTGATGATTCGGAAGCTGCTCAAAAAGCTTGAGTGGCTTTTCCTGTTTTTTTGCAAACTTTAGGACTTGCCGTCTTGGAGCAGGCCCTTGATGTCTTCCAGGTTATGAGCCACGCGCAAGGCAGCTTCATTGGGAATCTGGCGAACCACTTCGCCGTCGCGCGTTTTGACCGTCACCACCAATTTATTGGACACGTCGTCCACACTGAAGCTCAGATCGCGGTTGTTGCGCGTCATTTGCTTGTTCAGGTGTTCGGTGGCTTCTTCCAGTCTGCGGCGTGCTTCTTGGGCGTCGACTTGGGTTTGTGCGGGTGCCTTGGGCGCTTCAATCGGCTGGGGCTTGGCAGCTTCTGTAGGCTTGGCCGCAATACTGGCTGGCAAAGCTGCTGGTGGCAGGCGGCCTGGGGTGATGTCGTTGCTCATGGTTTGGTCCTTTGTTCAAGGCACCCCCGCTGACAGTACGGACGATGGTCAGGCCAATTTGGTCAACCAATGTGGGGGTATCGTGTTCTTGATTCGACCTGTCTTGCGCTAACTTGAGTCGTTTCATTAAAAAAGCGGCAAATTTTTGCCGAACGACCTGTCAGAATCTTTTGGTAAATATTAATGAGTATTTGTGTACTAATTTTTGGCAACTGATTCACTGCATCCCAATTGATTTCAATAAAAATGCAATGAATTATTTTTGTCTTTTAAAATTCACAATATCAACAACAGCGCTTACACTGAAATAAAATAGTGTCATTGGCCTTTTGCGTTGCAAGAGGGTGTGTCAAAGGATGGTCTTGCTCATCAGAGTGATGCCTTTTTTTAACGGGTGCGCATGTTTTCGATCTTCAAGGGACCCGAATCGCCGGAAGTTCTCAAAAAGCGGGCCAAGCAGGCTTATGAGAAAGTCATTGAGCTGACGGCCGACACATTTGATGCCAATCGCATGCGTCGTGGCATGGCTTTGCTTTGTTGTGCCCACCTCGACAAGACGTTTATCTCAGGGGCCGAGCGCACGGCAGACTGGCAGCAAATGGTTGCGTTTGCATTGGCCAAAAGTGAAAAGCCTCCAGCGCTGCCCAAATCTGACTGCTACCAAAAAATCCGCTCAGGCAAAACCGACATGTGGGCTTATTTGCCTCAGC
>JACCDK010170212.1_pt1 | contig 10964 bp, 7 predicted proteins | sample 7445871 | NCBI WGS metagenome assembly JACCDK01 (sample SAMN15323436, study PRJNA562643) | freshwater metagenome | isolation source: river surface water | place: USA:Blue River Watershed | collected 2017-08-15
CTTCCTTTTCGCAAATATCTACAAGTGCCTTTAGGTGATTGATGTGTGAATGAACACCACCGTCTGAAACAAGCCCAATGAAGTGAACGTTTTTATTTTCTTTTTTGGCGTATTGCAACGCATTCAAGAGTACGTCGTTCTGATGCAATTCATTGTTTCGAATGCTTAAATGAATTTTAACCAAGTCCTGATAGACAACACGTCCGGCACCAATGTTCATGTGCCCCACCTCGCTGTTACCCATTTGTCCTTCCGGTAATCCAACAAACTCTCCGTCTGTGCGCAAAGTAGCATGAGCCGCCGTATTATTCAGGTGATGGGTGAAAGGAGTTTGCGCACTTAGAATTGCATTTGAGTGATCATTCTTTCCAATTCCCCATCCGTCAAGGATGATTAAGCCTACTTTTTTTGTCATTTTGAAAATGTAATTTGAAAGCGACTTCCACGTGGTGTGTTGTCGCTAATGTTTACTTCTGCACGGTGTGCTTTGCAGATTTCTTTCACGATATATAATCCCAAGCCGGTTCCTTTTTGCGAGCGTGTTTGTTCGTTTCCAACGCGATGAAATTTTTCGAATACCGCTTTTCGTTCTTCAACCGGAATTCCAACTCCTAGGTCTGAAACGCTTAATTGAATAAGGTGCTCGCTAGCTTTCAACGAAATAGAAATAGGCTCGGTAATGGGGGAGTACTTATTGGCGTTTTCAAGCAAGTTGAAAAGCAAACTGACAAGCATATTTTCTTCACCATTCATTTCAATATTCATTTGAATGGTTGAATTCACCTGACGTTCGGGAAAAAGTTGTTGAAATCGCTTCACTTGATTTTCAACCACGTTCGAAAGATTAACGGATTGCCAGTTTCCGAGTGAAGTATTTTGTTCGAATTGCGTGGCTAATAAAATGTTGTTTACCAGAGTTTCCAAGCGGTTCGACTCTGTGATAATATCTGCACACAATTCTTGTGATTGTTCTTTCGGAAGTTCTCTGTTTTTTAATGTTTGTGAATTTAAACGAATAGCAGCAATGGGTGTTTTTAGTTCATGTGTCACTGCGAGCAAAAAGTTTTTTTCTTTTTGCGCTCTTTTTAAATCTTGCCAAACATTTTTTTTGATCCACCAAATTCCTAAAAACAAAAGCAGAAGGAATACACCTCCTTCACCAATTATCATGAAAATTTTATTGCGAAGTGCATTTTCAGGAAGTGGACTTCCTTCAGATTTTAAATGCTGTAAATAGGCGTATTGCAATCGATACAATTGCCATCCCCACCAAACCAGTTGAAATACGAGATAGGCTGCCATGAGGTAAAGTACCCCTAACAATCTGCGTTTATTTCGGATGGATTTCATACCACAAAAGTACGTCGGTATGAGCGAAACAGGAGCGAATCTTATCTTGTTTGAAATTTAATTGTTTCTTCGTCTATCATTCGAAAAGTAGATGCAATTTTGCAGTATGGTGAAATTACGCTTCGCGGTAATGCTTTTGTTGGTCTTTGCTCATGTGCAAAGGGCAAATGCGCAGCGCGTGGGTGTGGTCTTAAGTGGCGGTGGTGCTACAGCAATGGCTCATATCGGCTTTTTGCGGGCGTTAGAGGATAACAATGTCCCGATAGATTATATCTGCGGAACGAGCATGGGTGCAGTCATCGCTTCATTTTATGCAGCGGGTTATTCCACCCGTCAAATGGATTCGCTTTGTAGAACTCCCGAGTTTATTATGCTTTCAGAAGGTGAGGAGCTTCCTCTCGATATGCAATTTTATTACCTCAAACAAGAGCCTTCAGCTTCTATGGTTAGTTTGAAGTATTCTGGCGGAGATAACATTTCGAATACCTTGCCAACAAACTTGATTAATCCGGCACTCATGGATTGGGTGCATATGAAATTGTTGAGTGCCGCCAGTGAAGCTGCACGTCAGAATTTCGATAGTTTGTTTGTTCCTTTTCGATGTGTTGCCGCAGATGTGAAAGATAAGCGTGAGGTTATTTTCAAAACCGGATCACTGAATGAAGCTATTCGTGCTTCATGTACCTATCCGTTTTATATCCCTCCGAGAAGAGTCGATGGGAAGCTTCTTTATGACGGTGGGATTTACAACAATTTTCCGATCGATGTGATGTATCGTGATTTTCATCCAGATGTCATACTGGGTTGTAACGTATCTAGCACTCCTGCTGATCCGAAAGAGAACGATCTCATGTCTCAATTGGAGGCGATGATTGTTTCTCAAAAAGAGGTGTTTATTCCTTGTGAAGAAGTGTTCATTGTTCAGCCGAACAGTAGCAATACGACCACGTTTGAGTTTTCGAATACAATGGCCGCTATTGACTCTGGTTATGTTTCAACCATTCGTTCTATATCAGCAATTAAAAATATTGTTGGAAGGGAAATTTCGAAAGAAGAACTTCGAAAAAAACGCGAAAAGTTTGCCTCGAAATGTGCGCCGCTGGTTGTGGACGAAGTTCGTCTTCAAGGAATTCCCAAAGGTCAAACACAATATGTTCGAGAGATATTGGGAAGAAAGGAATCTGCTATTCCGTTGAGTGACCTACAACGCACGTATTTTCGAGTTCTTGCAGACGGAAGTATCAAATCGCTTTACCCTAAAATGCATTACAAACCCGAAACGGGTAAATACGTTTTAGATTTGAGCGTTCAACGTGAAAAAGATTTGATTGTCTCGTTCGGAGGGAATTTTAGTTCCCGTTCAATCAATACAGGATATGTTGGATTGCGATACAATCTTTTCGGAATGATTAATACAACCCTAGAGGCGAATAGTTATTTCGGACGTTATTATGGTTCAGTTCAAGTAAAGGCTCGGTCAAAAATTATAGTCGCACAGAAGCCCATTGCATTTGAGCTTTCTTTTACCCAAAATCGGTGGGATTACTACAAGAGTTTAACCACATTTTTTGAAGATGTCAAGCCGTCGTACGTTCTCTTGAATGAGCAGTTTGGTGAAGCGAGTTGGATATTACCTGCAGGCAGAAAGGCAAAGTTTAAAATTGATGCGATTTACACTCATCAGAACGATAGCTATTACCAAACAAAGAATTTTTTAAGTGTTGACACGGCCGATGTGACCGAGTTTAATGCGAGAATGCTTCGTTTCAGTTATGTACGAAGCACGCTGAATCGGGTGCAATATGCTTCTTCAGGATCTCAAATCAGAGTCGTGGGGAAAGCAGTCAGTGGTAATGAATACACTATTCCGGGGAGCACAAGCGCTAACAGAGACACGTTGTCCGATGCTCATTCATGGCTTCAAATGCGCGTATACTATGAGAACTACATCATTGATCAACCTCGTTTCTCTTTTGGTGTGAAGTCCGAAATTTTGTGGTCGGGACAAAAAGATTTTCAAAATGAAACAGCCACGTCCATTATGAGTCCAACGCCGAGTTTCTTCCCCGAGTTCAAGACTTTCTACTTGCCGGTATACAGAGGTACGTCATTCTTCACGGTTGGAATTTCACCAGTGTTGCATGTTACGAAGAATATCGATTTACGCGCTGACATTTACGGTTATCAGCCTTTTCAGGCAACGGCTGTTCCGTCTTCCGATATTTATAGAACCTATACTTTAGGTAGCGGAACCTTAGTTTATCATTCGCCCATTGGCCCCGTTAGTTTATCGGCCAATTATTACGAGCAAAAGGAAAAACCCTGGAGTATACTTTTCAACCTAGGGTTTATTATATCGAACCCTTCGCCCAGAGATTAATTTGTCGGGTTGTCCGTACTTTTGCACTAGAATAAGACTTATGAGTAAAATTAAATTTGCTGTCATTGGCGCTGGCCACATTGGTAAGCGACATGCTGAAATGGTTCAGCGCAATGAACAAACAGAATTATCTGCGATGTGCGATGTTCGTTCTCGTGAAGAATGCGGAGTAGCAGAGGACATTCGATTCTATTCAACGCCTGAAGAAATGCTTCAGAATGAAGAGGTAGATGTTGTCTGCGTTTGCACACCGAACGGTCTTCACGCACAGCATGCTTTAATGGCTCTAAAGGCGGGGAAGCACGTTGTAGTGGAAAAGCCAATGGCCTTGAATAAAGCAGATGGCGAGAAAATTATTTTTGAAGCCTTGCGCGCAAACAAACAGGTCTTCTGTGTTATGCAGAATAGATACAGTCCCCCGAGCGTGTGGATGAAAGAGTTGATTCAGTCAGGTGTATTGGGAAAAATATACATGGTGAATATTGATTTGTTCTGGAACAGAGATGATCGCTATTATAAGAAAGGCGGTTGGAAAGGAACTAAAGAATTAGATGGAGGAACCCTGTTCACACAGTTCTCTCACTTCATAGACATTATGTATTGGCTGTTTGGAGACATCGATAATATTCAAGCGAGACTGCACGATTTTAATCATATCCACTCAACTGAGTTTGAAGACTCAGGAATTGTGATGTTCGATTTGGTTGAAGGAGGAATGGGATCCATTAATTTCTCGACAGCCGTTAACGGCGTTAACTACGAAAGTAGTTTGACTGTTGTGGCTGAAAAAGGAACCGTGAAAATTGGTGGACAATACATGAACGAAGTAGCGTATTGCCAAATTGAAAATTACACCATGCCTGTCTTAGCTGAAGGCAATCCGGCGAATGATTACGGTCATTACAAAGGAAGTGCTGCGAATCACGTATATATTATACAAAATGTTGTTGATGCCATTAGTGGGGTTTCAAACATCACAACCAATGCGCTTGAAGGATTAAAAGTGGTTGAAATTATCGAGCGAATTTATTCGGCTGCCAAAACCAACGGTTAGTTCATTCAATGAAATACAGAATCACGGAACAATTCACGAAGTTCATGCGCGCCGAGTACATTCGAAATGTATTCACGCTTATGGCCGGAACTGTAATTGGACAAGCTCTTGTATTTGTTTTAGCTCCCTTTATTACACGTTTATTCACTCCGGAGGATTTTACTTTACTTGAGCAATACACGATGCTTGTTACTGTACTTTCTGTTGTTGTTACAGGAAAGTATGAGTTTGCAATTATGCATCCGAAGGACCAGAACGATGCGCGACATATAGCAGGTTTGGCATTGAAGGTGGCGTTCTACTCGTGCGTAATTCTCTCTATTTTTATTTTGTTCTTCGCCAGAGATATTTCCTATTGGTTAATGAATGAACCCATTGCCATTTACCTTTGGACCTTACCCATTGTCTTGTTTTTTACCGCGGTTTTCAATGTGTTCAATTATTGGTTCTCACGATTGAAGCAATATAAGATCGCAGCTAATTCAAAGGTTATTTCTGCGGTTTCTTCGGAGCCCTTGAAAATTGCAACTGGAATAGGAGCATGGGGAACGAGCGGTTTAATTTTTTCAACCATTATAGGCTCTGTAGCTGCAGGTGTTTACGCCTTTTGGAAGTTTCTAAAGTCGGAACCTGAAGGACTGAAAAATCTGTCCAATGAACGTATGAAGGCTTTGGCCTCATTGCATAAAGATTATCCCATGTTCAGTATTTGGGGCAGCGTGTTGAATCGTTTAGCACAATGGGCACACGTTGGAATTTTCACTTTGTATTACGGTTTAGTGGCTGTTGGATTTATGGCCTTGTGTCGAAGAATTTTCATGGCTCCTTTAAACGTAGTTAGTAATTCTTATTCGCAGGTCTTCTTCCAACGGATTTCGGAAATTGAAGATCCGAGAGAATTACGTGCTTTGTATTACAAAGTGCTGGTGCGGTTTTTAGCAGCAGCAGCAGTAATGATTTTCATTGTGCAAATGCTTCCAGGGAATACGATGGGATTTATTTTTGGTGAGGCTTGGGGAAATTCATTCATGTATTTAAAGTATCTCATCTATTGGTTCGCCTTGAATTTTGTTACTTCTTCATTAGCCTTTATTACATACAGAATAAACATGCAACGTGTAGGTTTATTCCTAGATGCATTGCATTTTGTTCTGGCTATTGTTGCCGTATACCTTGCGCATATTTGGGGGATGAATGAATTGGAAGCCACTAAGTTTTTGGTGATTTCTAAAGTCATTTATTTCTCGTTCAACATTTTGGTTGTCTTGTACTTCTTGGAACGCTATGTACGAAAGAACCACGAACAAGCATGAAAGTAATCTCGCTACTTGTTACAAATTTTAAAAACGACAATCGGGTTTATCGAATGGCGAAAAGTCTTTCGCAGAATGGTTTTCCGACAACCGTTGTGGCATGGAAGAAGGGAGATGTATTGACGAAGGAGAATTTCAATGGAGTGGATGTGAAACGCATAACTGTTCGTTCGGACAGATGGAAGCGTTCAAACATAATCATAGGAGCTATTCAATATTTTGAATTCGCATTTCGTGCGGTTAAAAATTATCGAAGCGCAGACGTTTGGCACTGTAACGATTACGAAGCTTTCCTAATTGGCGTTCTTGCTAAAATCTCTCGACCCAAACTGAAGCTGGTTTATGATTGTCATGAATTAGAATCGCACCGAAACGGAAAAGGTGCTTTCATGCGTTTTACGATACGTTCAATAGAAAAATTATTTATTCCTTGGACGGAATTGGTCATTACGGTGAGCCCTTCCATTCAAGAATTTTACAAGAAGAGTTATCACTTGAAAGACGTCGCTTTGGTTCGCAATCTTCCCAACGAAATGAATGTTACGCATTCGAATACACTGCGTGAGAAGTTGGGAATTTCAGACGAACGAATGGTTTTTCTTTATCAGGGTATGCTTGGAAAAGGAAGGGGCATTGAAGTGTTGATGGAAGCGTTTGAAATGCGAAAAAATCAGGACGCTGCATTGGTATTTATGGGGTTTGGTGAGCTGAAGGCATCTATTGAAGCGTGCGCTTCAGACAATGAAAACATATTCTTTGTTCCTGCTGTTTCTTATGCCGAAATTCCCTTGTACACAGGCAGTGCCGACGTTGGTGTAAACTCAGTAGAACCAACATGCCTGAGCTACGAGTATTCCCTTCCGAATAAATTATTTGAATACATTCAGTCAGAGATTCCAGTTCTTACAAATCCATTGCGCGATTGCGTGGCGCTCGTGAATGAGTTCCAAGTTGGAAGAGTTATTTCTTCGTGGAATTGCGAAACAATTAATGTTGTCGTTGATGAAATGTTGAAGGAAGATTTAAGTGTTTATCAATCAAAACTAAGGTCTGCAAAGAAAATTTTGAATTGGGAAGTTGAGGAACAAGTCTTAATTTCAGCCTATAAAACTATTCCGTATGCAGATAATCATTGAGCCGTCTTCAGCAGCGAATGCTCTTTGGGAAAAGAAGGGATTTCCGGTTTTTCTGCGCGAAGCTTATGGTGGTGAATTGAAGTTGCTGCAATTCAAAGAAGATGTTGAGGTGATCGCTGTTATGTGGGTTTGGGAATCGGGGAAGAAATTTTTTAATAGTCTCATTACGCCTCCTTTTCAACCGAATTGTTGGTTGACTTTTTTGAATGAATACGAGAAGCCGGCGACGAAGCGGGCGAAGGAGAAAGATGTTTTAAAGGCTTTGCTTTCTTTTGTTGAATGTAAAAAATGGAATTATTGGAAGTTCGATTTTCCTGTTGAGTATACCGATTTTCAGGAAGCAATTTGGAAAGGAAATGCGCCGAAGACAAAATACACTTACCGAATTTTGAACCTTTCAAATTGGGAAGAGAAAGTTGATTCTAAACTTCGAAATAAGTTAAAACGATTTAATGATTTTTCTTTTGAAGTTCGTCGGTTTACAGACACCGAGATTGAATTGTTTATGAACTCGATTTCCTCGAAAGGAGTTGCGCATGAAAGTTTGTTAGCCAAGTTTAATGAGTTGAACTCATTTTCTGCGTTTACGGTAATTACCGCAGGTGGAGAATACCAAGCGTTCTGCGCCATTGTTGGCGGTGTGTGTTACTATTTGGTTTCAAGTAATGCGAAGAACGACAATGCCCTTTCGGCATGTGGTGTGAAATTTTGTATTGAAGAAAGTATTCGCAGAGGTTGTTTTGCTTTCGATTTCGAGGGTTCAATGATCCCAGATATTGAAGTGTTTTTCCGGTCTTTTGGTGGAGAGTTATTGCCTTATTTTTCAATCGAAGGAGGCAATGGAATTTTGTATTCCCTTCGAAAATTATTGAAATAAAAAAAACCACCCAAAGGTGGTTTTTCTTCTTTGAAAAAAAATATTAATTCGCGTATTGTGAGTAGGTCACTTGGTACTCTTTGTCGTCCATGAACCACTCTTTTCCGAGTTCTAACCAAACTTTTGCTTCTGCAGAATTTCCTTCAGTATAAAGTTTTTCAGAATAGTAGATGATGGCATTTCGTAATAAATCTTTTTGCCCCTTGACTTCAACTGAACATGTTTTGTCGGTCAGTAATTTTTTTGCAGTCTTGTAAGCATTCTCAGCTTCTTTCTTTTGCTTCGCTCCTTGGAATGAAACACCGAGCATGATCCAAGCTCCAGCGTCATTCGCATCCCAATCGATTAGATTATCATAAAGCGTTTTACTCTTAGTGAATTTTTGCGCATCCAGCATAACTTCTGCTTCACTTACCGCTGTATTGCGTAATTCAGTGAAATAATCTTCGTGTTCTGCGTAGAATGTTTTGTTTTTGTCTTTGGAAGCATATTTTGAAGCGTACTTGTAACAATCTTTTCCAGCTGTTGGAAATTTCTCTTTGAATTCATCGCGCTTCGACATTTCGAAGTAGCAACGACTCATGAATAAATAGGGAAGTGGGTCTTTCTTTGTCTTTTCATTCAGGGTATATTTCTCTGCTTTGTATAGACATTTTTCATATTTTTCATCTACAAACATGGCTAACAAATCAGGATAGTCTGTCTGCGCAAAACTCTTAAGAGAGCCGATTAAAAAAACGAATAGCAATAATTTTTTCATAGGAGTAATTTTTGGGACATAGCCAAATACAATGCCTAAGGTAAGAACAGAATGTATTCAAGCCAAATTAGTCAATGAAATTCAATACTTGGTTTGAATGAAATTTATCGGTAATCCTTGTGAAATAAAGCATTGAACTATCTTATCTTCGCGGCTATTCCAATTGAAAATCATGAAGTTGAAGAATATCTTTTTTGTAGTTGCCTTATTCCTTGGTCTTGTTGCTCAGGCTCAAGACTGCACTATTCGGGGTTTTGTTAAGAGCAAGGAAAAGGGTGAGCCTATTATGGCGGCCTTGGTTGCACTAGAGGGAACTACTGTGGGGACAAATACGGATGAGAACGGTTATTTCAGTCTAACCAAACTTCAGCCCGGGACTTACTATTTGTTTGTAAAAGTTATCAATTATAGTGAGTATCGTGATACGATTACGGTGAAGCAAGGACAGTTAATTTCTACGAGTGTTCTTTTAGAGGCGGGCTCAAATATCATGGGGACGTTGGAAATCAACGACCGTCGTTCTGAGCAAATCAATAACGTAAACATTTCATCTGAAACCCTTCGTCCGAAAGATTTCAAGCGTGTTCCTTCGTTTGGTGGACAAACGGATATTGTTCAGGTCTTAACAACACTTCCTGGATTTATTTCAACGGGAGACCAAGGAGGTCAGGTCTTTGTGCGCGGAGGAAGTCCGGTACAGAACAAAGTCGTGCTGGATGGAATGATCGTTTACAATCCGTTTCACAGCATTGGATTGTTTTCAGTTTTTGATACCGACATTATTTCCAATGCCGATGTATTTACAGGTGGATTCGGAGCTCAATTTGGTGGAAGAATTTCTTCTGTTATTGATATCACAACACGTGATGGCAACAAAAAAGGTCACGATGGAAAGATTGGCTTTAGTCCATTCGGTGGAAAAGTTCAGTTAGAGGGACCATTAAAGAAACTTTCCAAAAACGGAAGTGGAATATCCTACATCCTTAGCGCAAAAAATAGCTACCTCGACAGAACTTCGCCAAAGGTTTATCCTTTCGTGAATGATGGAAATGGACTTCCGTTTAGCTATACCGACCTATACGGAAAACTATCTTTTGGAGGTTCGAATGGAAGTAAGTTCAACCTCTTTGGATTTTCTTTCGACGATAATGTAACGAAGTACCAGGCACTTTCAAATTTAAATTGGAAAAACGTTGGAGCAGGAGGAAATTTTGTTGTTGTTCCAACAAGTTCTCCAGTCTTGATTAATGGAAATTTCGCGTGGAGTAAATACAATATTTTACTTCAAGAAGAATCGGTTCCAGATCGTAAAAGTGGAATTACGTCATTTAATTTCGGTTTAGATTTCAATTATAGTGTTGGTAAGGACGCAATAAAGTATGGTGTTGAAGTTGTAGGCTTTTCAACAAATTTCAACACGTTTAATCCACTTGGAGTTCGCATAGACCTTGAGCAAAACACAACTGAATTGAATGGTTTCTTTTCATACAAATACAACAGAAAGCGATTGATTATTGAACCCGGCTTCCGTGTTCAATATTACAGCGCACTGTCAGCCGTTTCACCAGAGCCGCGTATTGGCATGAAGTACAAAGCTACCGAGCGATTGCGTCTGAAGACAGCGGCAGGGTTGTACTCACAGAATTTAATGGCAACAAACAGCGACCGTGATGTGGTGAATTTGTTTTACGGATTCTTAGCGAGTCCTGATGAAATTCAAAATACCATGACTATGCCCGATGGCGAAGTACGAGATATTGCAAACTCGTTGCAAAAAGCCTCGCACTTGGTTGCTGGATTCGAGTTTGATATTACTGAGGAATTGAATTTGAATGTGGAGGGGTATTACAGAAACTTCAAGCAAGTAACGAATACCAACAGAAACAAGATATTCCCAGACGATGCGGACAATCAGGACAAGCCTGAATTGTTGCGTAAAGATTTTATTTTGGAAAGTGGATTTGCGAAAGGAATCGATGTCGTTCTGAAGTACGCCACAAAGCATTCGAATGTGAATGTAGTTTATTCAATTATGAATGTAGATCGTTGGGACGGTTTGCGTTGGTACGATCCTGTATTCGATCGTAGACACAA
>JACCDK012145446.1_pt1 | contig 10960 bp, 9 predicted proteins | sample 7445871 | NCBI WGS metagenome assembly JACCDK01 (sample SAMN15323436, study PRJNA562643) | freshwater metagenome | isolation source: river surface water | place: USA:Blue River Watershed | collected 2017-08-15
AGCGAGATTTTGTTGGATGAGGAGAGCCAGCATCTGGCCGGCCTGAGCGACTTCATTGGCAAGCCGATTTCGCTGCACCGAGAGGCGGGGAGGGGGCAGGAACAGTACGATATTGTGCTGATGTGAGGGTGGCGCAGTGAAGATCGCCGTTCTAAGTAGAAACTTCGACGCAAGGGGCGGTGGTGCTGAGCGTTATGCCTTTGAGGTTGCCAGTCAATTGGCGCAACGGCATGAAGTTCATGTCTTCGCCCAGTCGTTTGGCGAAGCCGTGCCTGGCGTTTCTTACCACCGATTGTCTTTTTCAATTCGACGTCCGCGCTGGTTGAATCAACTGGGCTTCGCTTTGGAAACTTGGTTCAAAACCCGCCATGGTTTTGATGCGATTCATTCGCATGAAAATACCTGGCACGGTCACGTACAAACAGTTCATGTCGTGCCTGTGCGATCGAGCTTGCTGCTGGGTAAGTCGGGGTGGCGGAAATTTTCTCCATGGTTCAAAATTTCCATCAGCCCTCGACTTATCACCTACTTAGTTTTGGAGAAATTACGATTTCGAAACGCTCCAAATCGTTTCATTGTGGCTGTCTCAAAACCTTTGGCTGACACCATCGACAAATCTTACCCAGAGACCACGTCTGGTTTAAGAACGATGACCCCCGGAGTTCATTTGCCGGATACGTCATCTGTGACAACTCGAGCACAAGCAAGACTGGAATTAAAACTGCCCTTAGATCGGCCAATTGCACTTTTTGTTGCCAATGATCCACGAAAAAAAGGTTTAGATGCCATCCTCCATGCCATGGCCAAGGCATCGGAGGACTGGTGTTTGGCGGTGGCGGGTGCGAGCCATCAATATGCGTCCTATCAAGAGTTGGCTTCTACTTTAGGTCTAGGCGATCGCATTTCCTTTTTGGGTTCACTGCAAAATATGTCGATTGCCTATCAAGCTGCCGATGTACTTTTGCATCCTACATGGGAGGATACATTTGCAATGGTGGTGTTGGAAGCCATGGCGCACCGTCTTCCTGTCATCGTATCTGCTGCGCCCTATTGTGGGATCTCAGAAATGCTGACCCACGAAAAAGACGCATTGATTCTTTCCGATCCAGGTGATGCGACCCAAATCACTGAATTTTTGAGTTCACTGTCAAATACACCAGAACTTGCAGACGAACTGCAAAAAAACGGATTTGCATTGGCCGCTTCACATCATTGGCGCGCGGTTGCTCAGCGTTACGAGGCGCTTTTTCATGATTGCGCTCAAGACAAGAGGTTCATCACGCCATGAATCCGACGAGAAGCCGATGGCTGATCATGTCGCATGCCTTCAATATGGATGGTCGCGCGGCAAGTCATACCGTGACGGATAAGTTGAAACACCTTGAAGCAGCAGGGATCGAGGTCGTCGTATTGAGTGGTGTTTCTGGCGACCGTGATGCCAAGCTTGAACATCATCAACTCTGGTCATGGAGTGCTTCCGGGTTTCGTTTTGAAATCCGGCATGTATTACAGAAAAAGTGGGAAAAAAATTTATGTTATCGATTGACAATGCTCGCGATAACCATACTTTTATCCCCATTGATTTTGGCGGAGAAACTACTTCAACCGGTAGAAAGTACTTGGCTGTGGTGGTTGCCGGCATGGCGAATGGCGAGAAAACTACATCGGGAAAAGCCGTTTGATCTTGTTTATTCAAGCGGCGGCGCGTTGGCCGCACATCAGGCTGCGTGGCGCTTCAAGTCTAAGTTTGCTGTTCCATGGCTAGCAGAAATTCATGACCCGATGGTCTTGCCGGGTGCGAAACCTGTGACGCGTCAGGAAAAACTTCAGGCCGAGGTTGAAAAGCTAATCTGTCAAGACGCTGATCTGGCCATTTGGTTCACGGAACAAGCTTTGGCAAGTGCCATCCAAAGGCATCCCAACCTCCAACATCGCGGGCAAGTGATTCTTCCAGGTGTCGATGCGCCTGGGGTGCAAATGTTGCCTTACAAGCCGGGCAACAGTTTGGTGCTGGCTCACTTTGGCTCTCTGTCGCCAACCCGCCATTTGGGCCAAATTATTTCCGCCCTTGATGCATTCAAAGTTCAATATCCGAAAGCGTTCCAGGATTTTCAGCTTCACATTTACGGAAGTGTTCTGGATGACATTTCAAAATCAGCCCTCCAAGCCTCTCTCGTCACGAAACAGGTTTTTGTGCATGGACGTATAGAGGTGAACTCGGAAAGTGGTGAGAGCGGACGGGATCAAATTTTAAAAATCATGCGCCGCGCAGATGTTTTGCTTTTGCTTCATGGTCATGACGCTGTTTGCTCAGAATACATTCCTTCAAAAACCTATGAATATTTGTGGATGCAACGCCCCATTCTTGCTGTCGTTCATCAAAATCCGCAAATGAAAAAAATTCTTGAGGGTTTAGGTCATATGGCCATTGACTCACTGGCGCCTGTGGATGAATTTTTATCTGCTTTCACGATGCTTCACCAAAGCTGGAGGTCGCCTCAGGGGCTGAAGGATCTTTCTCATGGACACCCCTACACAACCAAGGCGGCCGTCTCTAGATTGCTAGAACTTGTGTTGCCACTCACTCAAAAAAATGAATGATCCTTTACTGAGTGTGGTCGTGCTGGGCTTTCGCCATTTCGGTAAAACCACTCAGCCATGCATTGAAAGTCTGCTTCCCTGGGTCAACGACCCAAGGATTGAGATTTGGCTGATTGACAATGGCTCTGATGACGATGCTGGTGCAAAAGCCAGGGCGTGGGCAGAGCAGCATCCTGCAATCAAGTTTTTGCCAGGAAACAAAAATCTCGGGTTCGCTGGTGGAATGAATTGGGCCAGCAGTTACGCTAGAGGCAAGTGGCTGTTTCTTGTCAATAACGATACATTGTTTCCTGAAAATGCTTTGAATGCATTGATCAGCGTGCTGGAGGCTGCGCCATCCAATGTGGCCATGATTGGACCTGTAACCAATGCAGCGGGCAATGCGCAACGGCTCTGGATGCCGAGTGCAGTCACCGCAGAAATGCTGGCCTTAGGAGCCCGACTGAATGCCTCGCCAACAGGGCACTTGTTTCCAATTTACCGTTGTGACTTCTTTTGCATCGCCATTCGAAAAAACGCCTGGCAGTCGCTGGGCGGGTTGGACACAAGCTTTGGATTGGGATATTACGAGGATTTTGATTTTAGTTTGAGGCTGCGGCAATCTGGATGGTCGCAAGCGATGACTGAAGATGTGTTTATATTGCATGTAGGGAGTGCAACTTTCAAGGCGTCCAAGCAGGCAAAGATGTTGATGAAGACCAACAAGAAATTGCTGAAGAAGAAACATCCTGCAGCGCAATTTCAACATGCGCGTGTGGGCAACTTGGAGGTATTGAAGGCTTACAAAGTGAGCAGCCCCACTGTCAGTGAATCCACCCATTTAAGACGCTCTTTCAGATTGCAAGCGTTGTTGGAAGATGCGCCACGCAGCTTTTGGAAAAAATGGCTTTGGAATAGAAAGATCAAATCTCTTCTGAACGAAGGCTGAATTATTTTTGGTTGTTCAAATAGTCATTTATATTTTTTCCGATCAGCGTCGCTGCAAATTCAGAAACATGATCAGTCATGCCGTAGAGGAATCGTCCATTTTTATGCATGGTGCAAACGGAATCACTGAAATCGCATAAATCTGGCAAGGTGTCATAAATTGCAATGATGTGATTGGGGTGCTGCTTTCGGGTATCTTCAAGTAGTTTTCTGTAAAGACGGCTTTCCTCGAAGTAGGTATCAAGTGACATATTGCAACTTGGGCGGTATTTCGCTATGTAACTGTCTATTGATTCAATGCCAGTGTCCCTGGTTGCACATTTTTCCGGCGCTGGAAAGGTCGGGTTGTCAATGATCAGGAGAATAGGTTTTTTAAGTTTTGTCGCCATTTCAATGCCACGGCTAAAACGGTCTAAAACCCCTGGGTAATCCTTGTAATCGATCAGTTCGCTCAACGAATCTTCGCGGCTGAGTTGGAAAAGGCCGCGGGTAGAGAAGGCCATGACCAGCCACTCTACATCCCTTATGAGCGCGACTTGTTGAAGGACTGATTGGTAGTTGGAGGTGTATTTCTGAAGTTCAGGTGAGTTTGAGATGAGAGGAATTGGCGCGCCATCCTTTGCATTTCCGCCAATGAACATCCACCCATTCTTTGATGTATTGGTTTGAATCAATCCGGGTAGCAGCGATGCTGCTTTGCTGTCACCCATCAAAACATAGCTTACTTTTTTCCCCGATTCTTGTTTGCATTCATTTGAAATTTGTAAATTTGGACAAGGTTGGTACGAGCCGTTTGCCAAAGTTTCGTGCCCAGTGTCTAGCCCTATATTGAGCGAATGTATGCTGCGTGTAGAGATGCCTCTTTCTTGGTAGGTCATCAGAGCAATGCACCCGATAGCAAGCAAGCCGAATGTGAGGTAAATAACGGACCGGTGCTGCTGCGATCGAAATCTGATGGGGTCTTCTACATATTCTTTGGTGAGCCACGCCAAGGCAACAGCCAAAATCAGAAGATTAATTTTTACGCCAATTGGAATGCCCAGGGGAAAAATAATGAATCCAAATGAAATTAGCGGCCAATGCCACAAATAAAGTGGGTAACTTATACGACCTGTCCAGACCGCCAAGGGATGACTCAAGATTTTGTTGTTGCTGGTCGCCGTGCCGCAAATAATCAAGGTCGTCGCAATGACAACGCCAAGCGCCCAAAATCCGGGGTATCTCATGCTCTCATGAAACGTCACAGCCATGATTGCAAGGCTGAAGAGACCGATCATGCTTGCATGAGGCGGAAGTTTGGATTGAATTGCTTGCCTGGGAGCTAGCGCAATCAAGCCTCCAATCAGCAGCTCCCATGCGCGTGAAAAAGGTAAATAAAAAGCGGATATTAAGTCTCTTTGCGTCCAATGAACATTGATGACAAACGATGCGAGGCATACAAAAACCAAAAAGGGTTGAGGTTTTTTGAGCCAGCGCATGGCAAGCCACAAGAAAAGAGGCCACACCAAATAAAACTGCTCTTCAATGCTCAGTGACCAGAAATGAAGCAAGGGCTTGGATTCTGAAGCGCTGTCGAAGTAGCCTTTCTCATTTCTCAGTAAAAAATTATTAAGGAATAAAACACTCGCAAAGAGATGCTTGCTCAGTCTTCGGAATTCTGTGTCGTGTAAAAAAAGCCATCCTAAGCCGTAAGTCGCCATTAACACGACCAGCAAAGAGGGAAAAATTCTTTTAACGCGGTGTGCGTAAAACTTGGCAAATGAAAATCGGCCATTTGTTAAATCTGTATGGATAATTCTTGTGATCAAATAACCTGAGATCACAAAAAACACGTCGACACCAATGAAGCCGCCAGAAAGGCTCTTGGGGAAGAAGTGGTAAACAACGACCAAGACAATCGCAATCGCTCTGAGGCCGTCGATTTCAGGTCTGTAGTCCAAAGGTGGCGGACTCTTTGTCGCCTGGTTCATCGGTGTTGCCAGACCGTTTTCCATAGGAAGTTTGCAAGATTCATGCTGCCCTTGACCATGATTCTGCTGAGTGTTGCGAGGGAGTCTCCATCCCGGAACTTGCCATAGTTCGTTGTTGTGGCAGTGACATAGCCAGCCTTTGCGACCATTTCAAGGTGTTCATCGGTGTACTTCCCGTAGGGGTAGCAAAAATGACGAACTTCACATCCCAATTTGCGTTCAAGTTCTAACTTTGACTCGGCGATTTCATGCCAAGCCTCCTCTTTGGCCACGCTCGTCAGATCGCAGTGATGTCGTGTGTGCGATCCAATGTCCATCCCAGCCGATTGCCACTCTTTCCATTCTTTTAGACCCATCAATGGTTTTTGCGGAATGCCAAGTCCTTGATCCCACGCATTGCTTCCGTTGATCATGTCACTGACTGCATAGCACGTCGCTGTGAACCCGTGCCTGCATAAAACAGGGAGTGCATTTTGGAGATTGTTGAGATAGCCATCATCAAAAGTGATGCCGACCACTTTGCCAGCACGGTGACCATCGAGGTAGGGCTCTAAATCGCGCATGGACAGCCCTTTGAAGCCGGACAGTTTCAGCGCCCACATCTGACGATTGAACGCCTGAGGGGTCACGGTCAGCCCTCGCAATGGTGTACCTCTCGGTGCAGAGGCGTCAATTTGGTGGTACATCAAAATGGGAATCATTGGCTTGGTGACTCAGCGAAGTGCGGCTTGAACCATTGCATCGTTGTACCGTGAGAGACCTACTTCAGCCGTGATTTTGCGGCTGGATTGAACGTTGTGCAGGCGGGCCAAGTTGGTATCGCTTTGGCCTCTGTCGCTTTCCTGATGCCAAAGGTGAAAGACGCCGGTGCCGAATCGCCCATCTTTGCGTGAAATGCCAGCGTTGATGAGACGCACCGCTAAATCAGCGTCCTCATGGCCCCAGCCTGCATATATTTCGTCAAAACCATTGACGCGATGAAAGTCACTACGCCACACCGCCAAGTTACATGTTCTGGCACCTTCCCACCGCAGTGGTGCAAATTTTCGCCAGCCTGCATCAGGCAGGGTGATCAGCGGGGTAAAGCGGTTGATGCGACCTTTGATGAATTGCTCAAGCCAAAACAGCCCCGATTTTTGATGGAGAGGCCACTCTTTTGCCAGGCATTCGAGGGTTATTTCATGGCTCAGCAAAATGCGGTGTCCCGCAACAAACCATGACTTTTCGGCAAAGCGACGATGGTTTTCGACAAAGCGTGGTCGCACAATGCAATCGCCGTCCAGGAAAATGAGGTAATCACCGGTACTTGCAGCGACCGCAAGGTTTCGAATGGCGGCGGCTCGAAAGCCCTCATCGGGGTGCCAGACATGGCTCAGTTTGCAGGGGTAGAGAGTCCGCAGTGCCTGGACAGCGCTTTGAGTGTCACCATGTGAACCATCGTCAGCCACAATGACTTCGAACGGCAGGAGGGTCTGACTTGCAAGCGCAGCGAGGACTGCACGCAACGCATCCGGACGGTTGTAAGTCGTGACAATGACAGAGATGCTCATCATTTTTGACGAGGATTCCGTTCATTTAAAAACATGAGCTTCAGGTAACGGTAATAAGTACCTTCTGCATTCGACACCGAAACCAGAAACCCTTCACGACCATCCAGAAAACCTTTTTGCAAGAAATAAGTTCGAAAAAAAGCCCATGCCCCATGTGCAACCGCGGTGCTCACTGTAGCTTTGCGGCCTTTTTCCCAGAGTTTCAGAGCCCCTTCCGTGGAATAGTGATTGACCTTGTCCAAAACCTGCTCAAGAGAGTGAAAGCTTTCGTGCAGTAGCAAGTGGGTCAGAGGGTGCAAAGGCCCTTGCGTCAACAGTCTTTCATGGACACGATCATCAGAAAATCGACAACTTTGACGCCGAAATAAGCGTGCAACCGGGTCCGGCCACCAACCGGAATGTTTCATGGGGCGACCGCAATAGCTCGAAAGCCTGGGCAGGGTACAAGCAACCACCTGATGGGCTTGTGGACTTTGAAGAAAAGTTCTGATTTCAACAGCCAATTCGGACGTCACGCGTTCGTCTGCATCAATGGAAAGCACCCATTCGCAAGTGGCAAGATCCAGCGCTCTGTTTTTTTGGCGTCCAAATCCTGGCCAATCCATCACCTCGACACGTGTGGCCCATTGCTTTGCGATGTTGACGGTATCGTCAGTGCTGCCTGAATCAATGACAATAATTTCTTGTGCCCACGCAACTGCAGCGAGGCACTCGGCCAGGTGTCTGGCTTCGTTCTTCACAATCAAAATCACTGACAGGGGAACGCTTCGATCCATTTCAGAAATTCCGAAGGGTCATTGAATTTAAGTCTCAACATCAGATGCATTGAATTGCATGCGATGAAGCTGAGCGTATTGTTGATTCAATTGCATGAGCTCATCATGCGTGCCTATTTCGATGATTTCACCCTTGTCCAAAACAACAATGCGATCGGCTTTTTCTATGGTCGTCAACCGATGCGCGATCACAATGCTGGTGCGACCCTTCATGAGATTGTCAAGCGCCGCTTGAACCAATTTGTCTGATTCAGAGTCAAGTGCAGATGTCGCTTCGTCCAGTATCAGGATGGGCGTATCTTTGAGGATCGCCCGGGCAATTGAAATTCGCTGCCGTTGGCCACCCGACAGTTTCAGCCCAGCATCGCCAACCTGTGTGTCCAGGCCTTCAGGCATTTCGGAAATGAAAGACCAGGCATTCGCAAGTCGGGCGGCTCTTTCGATCGATTCTTTGTTGGCTTTGGTATTTCCGTAGGCAATGTTGGCACCAATAGATTCGTTGAACATCAAGACCTCTTGCGTCACGATGGCAATGTTCGAGCGAAGGTCTTTCAGCACGATGTCTTTGATATCGATACCGTCAATCAATATCTTGCCTTTGTCTGGGCCAATAAATCTTGGTATCAGAGAAGCGAGCGTACTTTTCCCGCTGCCAGATGCGCCAACAATGGCAATCGTTTCACCAGCACGTATTTGAAGATTGATTTGCCGCAGCGCAGGTTCAGATGTGCCAGGGTATGCGAAGCTAAGGTCTTGAAATTGAATGTCACCTCTGGCGCGTTCAACTCTTTGAGTGCCGTGATCTGTTTCCTCGGGGCGATCCAAAAATTCAAAGGCACTTTGAGCGCTGACCAGTCCGCGCTGAATGCCACTGTTGACTTCTGCAAGCTTTTTGACCGGTGCGAGCAACATCAACATCGCTGTGATGTAGGCAACAAAACCACCGACCGTTTGAATGCCTTGGCGTTCGGATGGATTTGAGATTTGATCGAGTGCAATGTAAATGATCAGTGCCAATGCAATTGCAGTGGCAATATGTGTCATGGGCGTTGTCACAGAGGCGGGGATGGCCTCTTTCATTTGTGCGCGCCGAAATTGAGCATTTGCAGATTCAAAGCGTGCTTTTTCTATGGCCTGACCCGCATAGATTTTGATGATTTTTTGGCACAGTACCGATTCCTCAAGAATATGCGTCAGTTCACCGATAGACTTCAAACCGCTTCGGCCGGCCGCACGCATTCTTTTAGACAAGATAGCCACCAAGACAACAATCACAGGTCCAACAGACAGTGTGATCAATGCCAGTCGCCAGTCCAAATAAACCAAGTAAATGATCAAGCCGATGACAGTGAGCAGCTCACGTATGCTGGAAATCAGCACGGTGGAAACAGCGTCACCTATTTGCCACACATCAAAGATCACTTTTGAAACATAGGTACCGCGTGCATCGGCGAAGGTCAGCGAGGGCAGGCGCAGTATTTTGTTGAAAAGCTCATTGCGGATCACCATGACGATGTTTGTGGTGATCCACGTCATGATGTAGTTGCTGACATATTGAACCAAGCCTCTTATGACAAACAGGCCAACGAGCGCTAATGGAATCAAGTAAACAAGTTTGGGAGAGCTGACCTTGAACCCTTGATCTAGTAAGAATTTCATCAAGGCTGGAAAGAGCGATTCAGTTGCAGCAGTGGCAACCATCCCAAGAATTGCAAAAACGTACGCAAGTTTGTAGGGTTTTGCGTAGCTGAGCAGTCGCAAATAGAGCGATTTCTGATTCATAAATTGGTGCGGAGGATGCTACCATAGCGGCCCAGAAGGGGCGTTGTTTCGCTCCGACACATAGACGGATCGATGAATTTGCTTTTTTCACGTTTTTTGACGGTTGGAATGGCGGTTTTTTTATGGGGCTGCCAATCCGCCTTCGCCCAGTTCCGCGTCGATGTCTCCGGTGTCGGTCTGACGCAGATCCCCATCGCTTTTGCCAACTTCCGCGACGAGCAGTCTTCCCCTCAAAAGGTTGCGGCCATTGTCCAGGCGGACCTGGAGCGCAGCGGCCAATTCCGTGGCTTGGCGGCGGGGCAGGTGCTGGATGAAACCATCCGCCCTGACATCAGTGGTTTTCGCCAAAAGGGCGTAGATGCGCTTTTGACAGGCAGCGTGACCCGTTTGGCCGATGGCCGCTATGACATTCGTTTTCGCCTTTGGGATGTCGTCAAAGGGCAGGACTTGGGCGGGGCCAGCTATGCCGTGGTCGCGGGCGATTTGCGCTTGGCCGCCCACCGGATTGCCGACTACGTTTATGAAAAGCTCACTGGCGAGCGTGGCGTATTCTCCACACGCGTGGCCTATGTGACCAAGTCGGGCCAACGTTTCAGTCTCTGGATTGCCGACGCTGACGGCGAAAACGCCCAAGCCGCGCTGACCAGCCCTGAACCCATTATTTCGCCGAGTTGGGCCCCCAACGGGCAACAACTGGCGTATGTGTCGTTTGAATCCCGCAAGCCAGTGGTCTATGTGCATGATGTGTCCACAGGAAAGCGCCGTGTGCTGGCAAATTTCAGGGGCTCCAACAGCGCGCCGACCTGGTCGCCTGACGGGCAGCGCTTGGCGGTGACCCTTAGCCGCGACGGTGGTTCCCAGATTTACCTGATTCCGGCCGCGGGCGGTGAGCCCCAGCGCCTGACGCAGTCCAACAGCATTGACACCGAGCCCGTGTTTTCGCCCGATGGCTCGGCGATTTACTTTGTCAGTGACCGTGGCGGGTCGCCCCAGATATACCGCATGCCGGCACAAGGCGGACCCGTCCAGAGGGTCACCTTCACGGGTAATTACAATATCTCACCAAGTCTGAGCGCCGATGGCCGCTGGATGGCGTACATCTCCCGTGTGGGCGGACAGTACAAGCTTCATGTGATGGACCTCAATGCCGACAAGGCCCAAGCCATCACGGAGACGTCTGCGGATGAGCGTCCCAGCTTTGCCCCCAATGGTCGCATGTTGATTTATGCCACCCAGGTGCAAGGCCGCGAAGCGCTCATGACGACCACGCTGGACGGCCGAATCACGGCCCGTTTGGCGGGACAATCGGGTGACATTCGGGAGCCGCATTGGGGTCCCTTCCAAAAATAAAATG